>ERZ869921.1044-NODE-1044-length-12899-cov-11.494550_pt1 | contig 12899 bp, 18 predicted proteins | sample MGYA00579310_ERZ869921 | MGnify/ENA primary metagenome ERZ869921 (study PRJEB32216, sample SAMN09231816) | wastewater metagenome | place: USA: Maryland | collected 2016-06-21 | study: EMG produced TPA metagenomics assembly of the PRJNA472060 data set (Reclaimed...
GTGACGTAGTGCCGATGACGCCACTTAACGCAGACGCGCCAGCGTGCAACTCTTCCTGAGAGATGCCAAGCTGTTTTGACATGGAAGTTACCATGCCAATACTAGCCGACAACTCAGGCAGATTGGTTTTACCTAGTTCGACAGTCTTAAGTCCTAAATCGGCCACGTGCTGTTGCGCTGCAAGCGATGTATCACCATAGCCCTTTGTTTCAGCACTGATTAAGGCTAGCGCCTCTGATGTACTAGCTCGACCAGCCACACCAGCCTTAATAGCTAGATTCAGGCTATTAATAGTGTCTGCCGAATCACCAAAAGCCGACTCGACTTCATATAGACCACGCGTTAAATCGTCGGGACTTTTCCCGAATTGTACTTGAAGATCCTTGATATTTTCTTTTAATTCGATAACGCGTTCAGATGCCAGATTTAATGACGCTACATCAGCCATGCCCGCGTTTAATTCTGTGCCGACTTGAACCGCCGCCGCCGCAATACCAAGTAACGGCAACGTGACGCCAGCCGTCAACCCTTTGCCGACATTGGTTAAGTTCTTGCCGATGCCAGCAAGCGAAAGACCGGCCTCTTTACCAGACTTGCTGACTTTATCTAAATCACCGGAGACGCTATTAAGCGCGCCACTAGCGTTGTTTTTAGCATTAATTACGATAGCTAATTCAGAAGACAAGATAAACCTCGAACCAATAAAAAAAGAGCCATTCGCACCCGTTATTGGGCACAAATGGCTCTCGATAAGCCTGAGTATTTAGTTAGAACTATGCTGAATTATACGATATGGATGGCAGCAAAAATGGAAGCTAGCTTACAATTCAGGCAATGTATAGCCTGAATTTCACGGTATCTGAAACTGTGGGTGAAGCTCTTTGTTATCGGCTATGTCGTAGATATTTTGTCGTAACATGTAGTCCACAAAACTACGATCTGTCCAATTGATTTTTTCTACAGTGTCTTGCAAGTACATAAGAAAAACAACTGTCGCCTCTTCTTGTTTGCCAAACTTGTCTACCATAAGAAACGTGCCCGACAGGGTGACAAAAACATATTTTAAACCGGAATCATGAACTGCATTCAATATTTTGATTACATCGCTATGCGTTCGCCCACTCACCATATTCATCGTCAAGTTGTCATTGATTGACCATTGTATAGCTATGGATTCTGGCTCAACTTCCACTTTAGTCACGCGTTCAACACTACGATTGCTGCGTCCCAAGGCCTCAGATATAGACGTTTTTAATACTTGAGATGGTGAAACTGTTGGTGTAAAAGTAGGTATTGGCGTTGGTATTGGTGCGATCATAGCAATTCTTTTTGTCGAAATTATCTTAAAATGTTGACGCCATGCCCAACCGCCACCAGAAACAGGATACCAATCATTATCTTTAGATGGACCGGTAATCGTAATAGTTTGACCAGGCATTATCACTCCAACTATCCCGACAGTTGAATCCGGCTCAGCACGAAGATTTCCGCGTCGAATCACGGTAGCTATGGTAATAATAGCCGTAATAGTTGGTGCTTGCGTTGCCGTAGGCGTCCATACAGGAGTTACCGTTTTCATAGGTAATATAATGGTCGCAGTTGATGTTGGCGCGTTCGCTACAGTAACCAAAAATGCTGCTACCCAATGACCATCACTGAGTTGATACCAGGTATCATCAGCACTTTTACCAATAATACTGACCGACTGACCGGCCTTTACCGTCCCGGCGATAGCATAGGTTGTACCTGGTCCATCTCGCAGGTTGGCGTTTTTGGTAATCGTGCCCTTTATCGGAGATTGCGCAAACAAAGCCACATACAAAAACAGAGCAGCAAAGATAGCCACAGTGAGTGATTTGATTTTCATTTTGTTGTCCTTATTAGAATGGAAGTTGATAGAAAGGTGGAGCAATTCCACTATCGCGCCAAAGTAACAAGAAACAAACTTTCAGTTTGCTTACATAACTAAAATTGTAACAAAAAAGGCCACTGACAATTAAGTCAGTGGCCTTTTTGATTATGCTGTAACATATCGGTTACTCGCTTAGATAGAGTCTTTCTTTTTTCGAGGTCTACCAGGTTTCCAGCCAGGTGGAGCCGGATTCTTTAAATATTCCAAAAAACTATCTTCTGGAATTAGCCACAAACGGCCACCTTGACTATCGGCATTCTTAATAGTGCCTACACGTAACGCGGCCAGTAAACGCTTGTGCGCCCGCTTTCGTGCTTCGCTGCTTGGATCTAAATTGGTTCGCTCCTCCTCTGATAACATCATCTCTACGGCCTGCCTAGTTGTCAGCAATTATTAACCTCCTTTTGTGGTTTCCATATCTATTTGATAGATATATTTTAGCACGGTTCTGCAATATGTCAATACTCTAAAATTGCCTATTGACAATACTTTAGAACTATGCTAAAATATTCATAGCAAAAGAAAAGTCTGAACCGAAGGCCGTAGGAAGCAGCGGTTCAGACTCTAGACAAAAAAGGTTACTTAAATGTCCACTTCAAATTTTACCACAGAACAAGTCGCTTATCAAACGCATCGCGGCAATGGTCAATTCTCGACCAAGAAGAAAGTTGCCTCGCAGGGTCAACTAAATCAATCCGCAGTTCTCCAACAAGCAATCGCCACAAGTCCTACCCATCGCAGTTGGCTTGACGACCACGGTTTTACCGATATTTGCGCTGATGAAATTTTCAGCGCCCGCTAACATAAGCGAACCGGCTAATTGTCTCTATCAATTAGCCGGTTCTAACCACCATTCACCACAAGGAAAGTGAACAGATGGCTAAAAAAAGTGTAACCCCAAAGAGCGAATCAAACAAATGGTTGTTCGACAAGATTGACGCATTGCCACCCACCGAACAAAAGCGCGCGTTGGATGAAGTGTACCAATTGCTGCTTGGCGTAATCTATACAAAAATTTTGCCGAAGATGCCGCTTGATGAACAAATCAGAGTTCTAACCGGAATCGACAAGATGAAAAAGGGATTAGTGCAACCGGACATTGCAGACGACTTTACCAATGAAGCCTTGGCACAAGTCGAGGAGATTCTGCGCTGATGTGCGAACAGGCAGAAGTCAAGCAAACTATCCTGTGTCAACGTTGCGGCGATGAAACGCAAGAGCCGGACGTATGGCGTCCCGAATGGCGCAAAATGCGAATGAAGGTTCTTGTACGCGACAAATTCAAATGTCAGTATCCCGGCTGCAAATGTCGAAACTTAGCACTCTTAACCATTCACCACATTAAGCCAAAAAGCGAAGGTGGCAAGAGCCGGAGCAAGAACTTGATTACGATGTGTCAATACCATCACGCATTGACGCACGATATGCTGCCGAAGGAAGAAAAGAAAGCGCATGAACTATCCAGAGTATATATCGTCGGCGGCGTGGAAAGAGAAGCGCCAGCAACGATTGGAGATTGATGGTTACAAGTGCGTCATCTGCAAGGGTGAAGATGAATTGCAAGTGCATCATCTGCACTACGATTCACTCGGCAATGAAGATCCGCAGTATGACCTAGTAACAGCTTGCCGGAAGTGTCACCGCTATTTTGACACTATCGAACGATTTCAGCGATACCAGAAACGCCTACGCACCGTAGACATTATGGACAAAGAGATTCAAGAACGAAGGGATATTACTTATGGCATGGCAGGAAGCGAAGTACAAATTAACGTCAGTGTGCCAATTACTAATGCACAACGGACAGATGGCAGATCCAACCAACAAGTGGTCGAAGTTAATCAAGCAGATTTCGTCAAAGCGATCCAAAACAGATAGTGATTACGAGGAAATGGCGCGCTTGGAGTTTATGGCCGGTTTGTATATGTCTCCTGATGGTCCAGTGTTACCAAACTTTATGATTGATGCTATTCTGGTTGCGGGTGCAAAGAAATCAAAAGAGGGTCAAATAGCAAAATCGGCTGTATTCTGCACCGCTCATGCTCCATTGATTTATGATGGACCACGAACAGCTAGTGAACTATGGACGGATGAACGATTCCGTTTCTCATCTATTGTAAGAGTTGGGACAGCGCGCATCAGTCGCACGCGTCCCAAGTTCGATAATTGGGAAACAACAATCGTTGTCAAGTACGAACCGTCTGTTATCAACCGAGCGCGTATTGATGATTGGCTGGTTGTTGCCGGTTCGATGATTGGTGCAGGCGATTGGCGTCCGCAAAACGGAAGATTCGATGTTCAGCGGCTTAGTTAGCGCTTTAACATAAATTAGGCAAGGCAAGGCGAGCTACGGCGGGGTAAGGTACGGTTCGGCGTGGTACGGCTTGGCGAGGAAACAGTTTAGACCCAATGCAATCAATTGGGTCTAAACTACCTTCTTTGTTCATCAAACTCTTGCTTCTTGCGTGACCATTTATTCCTAGCATTCATCTCTATTAAAGCCACTTCCACCAAGTCATATGGTGCGGCCCGCAAGTCATCCCAACTCCACCCCATATCTCGCATAACAGCTAATTCCACCTGATAAGGATAAACCTCTCCTGTGGAAACTCCGTGCATGTATGCCGTCTCGAAGACATGCGAAATTATTTTTTTGTGTCTTCAGTAACCTCATCGCCAAATGTATCAATTTCGCTTAATACTTTATCAGCGATTTCCGGTGGTAAAGATAGAACGTGTTCACGATCTGGCGAAAATCCATCGAAACCAGGGCCGGACCATGCTGTCACCCATGCACACAACATCTCTTTACGCTGCGCCGCAATGTCAAAATCGACAGTTTGACTAGCCGTGCTAAATTTAGTGACAAGACTTAAAATATCTTGACGCTTGCCGAAGCTAGGTTTAGTGATCGTAATACTGTTTTCGTCGTCCAGTAAAATAGTCTTACTTTGTGTAGCGAAAAATCCCATTTAAATTAATCTCCTGCGAACAAATCAGGCGTGAGGCTGTAACACCTCACGCCCTCTGATTACGGCACGGTAGCCAACGTATTGACTAAAGTGAAGGTCGTACTAATACTATCGGCGCTACTTGCGACCGCGTGGCCGTCGAATGTGACGCTCGTGTTCCCCGAATCGTTGCTGTAATCGCTGATTTTGTCGTACTTGCCAGCAAAGTCAATTTGGAAGGACTTGCTGCCGGAGCCAAGACATTTCAGACGAAACAGACGAACGGTATTGGCTTCATAGAACGCACGTTCAGCCGCTACTAGGCCAACGGTATCTTCAAGTTCCATCGTAATACTGAAGGTGATTTCCGGCTGTGTCCATTTGGTAGCATAGAAATATAGCTGACCATTTGCCACAGGGACCGGGACTAATCCAGTTTTTACTTTGAAGCTTGACGACATCAGCACCCCGGCCTTGGCAGTCGTGCCAATCGTGCCGCCGGTCGCGTCGATGTATAGCGTCGTTTTCTGAAACAACGCTTCCTCTACGGTCGGCACAGTCAACGCAGCGGTGAACGTGCTTGCGCTCAGTTGCCGACCCTGCCAATTGCTCTGCATCATCCAGGCTTCGCCAAACTTGCCGCTAAACTCGAATGATTCAACGTAGCTATATTCCATCTCTCGCACGTCACCGGTAACGGTAGCACTCCCCGCTTCGATGGTGTACGTTTTGATAGTGTTTACGCTCGTTCCTGTGTACGGATACGCATATACATACGTGTATGGATTCGTACCTGTCGGCGTTGCCGTCTTCACACCCGCTTCAAGGATGTGATTGCACTGCTCGAACGTGAGCGGCGTAGACGGCATATTCCACTTGCCGAGCAGCTTAGCCGCATAGGTTCGTTCACCTTGAGTGAATGCGCCGATTTGCTCTTCTACTTTGGTGTATTCACGGGCATCTTCCAGCATGGAGAACTGAAAACGCCCGATAGAAGTTGCAGCTACCGCTGTCCCGGATGTACTTTCTCTCGATTTGTTACTAAATAATTCTATACAAAATGCAAAAGAGCTATTCACGAACCAGTTAGGTCCATAAATAGCTCTCAATAAGCCTGAGTATTGAATTATCTGATTAGGTCATTTCTGCCTAATTCTCATGGTTACTATTCCCATGAGACCGGACTATCGCATCACCTTTCGGCGTTCTCTCGTTTAGTCTCTCAGGCTGCAATTTTTAGAATTGCTTGCCCCTTGTTGGCGATTTCAGCGTTCAAGTCGATTAGAGAGAATTTTAATTGGGCCAAGAAAAAAATCAACCCAACTGGACCTTGTTATTGGAGAATGGCGCATATGCCATTGCTTTTAACTCCTAATCTGCACAATTTAGTGCAATCAAGTTACTTCCACTTCTTCACTAACAACCACATCAGCAACTTTGGTCTTATGCACCTTGGCCGCCTTTGCTTCAACCTTCACATAGCATGGTAAAGTTGTCTTACTATTGGCCTCACAGTCATCATGATATTCCGCTTCGTTAGCCAGAATGTCACGCGCTGGTAAGCCAACAACGCAAGCGCCTTCACCGATGTATCTATACAAAACTTCCATCACCGCTCCTTTACGCCGCGGTATAACACGGAAAACTTGTCAGCGAGTTAGCGAGCGCAACGGCGATAACGCCTTCATCGTCGGCGTCTGTGATGTCGCGTGCCGGGATTTCACTGACGAAGCCGACATCAGCATGGTAAACGAATAGAACTGTCATACGCTTACTCCTTTGCTACGCTACACAAGACATGGTATAATTATCGTTGTCTAGGGCACGTAGTATTGACTGATCGCGATAAATCATATATAGTGTTTTTCGCCTTCGTTGGCAGCTACGCGCCCTAGACAAGTGCGTCAGTCTAAACCAACGGAGGTTCTTTATTTCATGAAAAACACGAATATTATCAGGATCGAAAAGACTTGTAAGCAGTGCCACAAATCCTTTATCGTTACCCCGTGCCACGAGAGCAGAGAGTTTTGCTCTAAAGCGTGCGTCGGAGCACACAAGAGAAGCAAACGAGTAGTTAAGATATGTCTGGTCTGTGGAAAAGAATTCAACAATCCAAAAAGTCTTAGCCATCTCAACTGTTGTTCTATCGCTTGCGCCACCGTCAACAGGGTAGGCAAACCTAGCCCCAAGAAACATCCACGCTTGACAAAGAAATGCGATCATTGCGGTAAGCAGTTCGAGTACCGCGAGTGCGAATCCGCCCGCAAATTTTGTAGCACAAAATGTGGAAACATCCATATAGCCAAGAGTGGCACGCTTCACCACAGTTGGAATAGTGTTCCAATTGAATGCGAATCTTGCGGCAAGCACTTTTTTGCACAGTCCTATCACGCTGGCAGGAGGCGCTTTTGCTCCACGAAATGCTTTGGTGCTTTCAGTAGAGGAGAAAACGCCCCCAATTGGCACGGCGGAGAAAAACCATACAGAGGTCCAAACTGGAATGAACAAAGAAGGAAAGCAAGAACAAGAGACAACTATACGTGCAAGTTGTGTGGTGTTACACAGGATTCTATTGGTCGAAAACTTTCCGTACATCATATTGTTCCAGCCCGAACATTCGGTATTGATTTTGAATCAGCAAACCACTTAAGCAACTTAGTGTGCTTATGCCATCGCTGCCACGCAAGAGTAGAAAGAAAGCACGAGTTCTACTCTTTAACCTTGACACTTATGGTGAACTGTACGCCATAAAGCAAGGAATCCGAGCCACCATATTGCATTGGTCCGGCCCTGTAGCGCATCGGCCAAACGATATGAGCGATTGCGCCATCCCATGTTATGTCTGCAACCTTGAATGCTGTAAACACCGCATCAGGCCATATTTTCGCAGCATCCACCGCTTGTGGTAATAGTTGCCGCGCTACGTAAACTTCGCAGATAAGCGTGTGCAAACTTGTGCCGCCCGAAGCGTTATCTTCCATCGTACCTGACTGAACATAGGTAATACACGATGGAAACTGATTGATTGATTCCGGCGGGTCGGCATACACTTTGAGTCCGCTCACCGTTCGCATGATGGCATTCAGCCCGTTGATTGCGTTCGCTACGCTCATAGTATCTTCGTGTAATCCGTGTACAATGACAGCATCGCCTTGACCTGCTTTGGCATCTCAGAACCGTAGATGATTTGTCCTAAATCCTGATTAGCCGTCGCATCCTGAAGCGCTGCCTGCCACCGTTTGAACATCCAAGCGGCGTAGGTTGCCGTCGCTTCTAAGATCGGGTCCGGCGTCTGCGTAGCGTAGCCAAACTTGCCAACAACGATGATTTCACCGTCCTGAATCCATGACCAGGCGTAATTCGATAGCAGATGAATCTCGCGCTTTGGATTGTAGTTGCGCGGATGCAAGCGGTATGCGTTCGTTGGGAACGTTCTTCCGCTTGCATCCGTCAGACTAGTTACCGATAAGCATGGCATGTCTAGCACGAGGTGCGTACCGTTGCGTAAATTGTGGACATCGTAGTAATGCGTAGTGTCTGCGGTGACACAGAATCCACCATCAGGCACGTTGCAATATTTATCGATGAGCGCAGACGCACCGGCAATCATGGCGCTTATATCGGCGTCATAGTTGCCGGTAGTGATAGCCAACCGGCCAGCACCTTTGACGTCTGAGATGTCACAATAGAGCGTGGTCATTCCGTCGCAACCTTTGGTTTGCGTCCGCGTTTCGGCTTTACATCTACAACAGCCAAATCAGTTGCAGGCGCAAGGCTAAGCGCGGAATCATCTTCCACCCATTCGGCAACACCCGCATCAACCAGCAGAGAGCATGTGGATACGCTGTAGCGCTCCACAATGCTGCCTGCTTGGTCAAAGTGCGCATCGCCGGTAAGTGGTCCGCGATAATCAACTAGAAATCGAATTACACCGTTCATAGATTAACCTTACGCCAGGGTCACGTTGCGCAAACTCATCACGTACCAAATCCCGTTGTACGCTTCCACGGTGAAATTGTCACCAATGGCACCGCCGAACGTCGCCACATCTGACGCCGTAGAGCCGTTGTTGAATCCCGGCGTGGTTTGCGTCACCGTATGCGCCTGCGCCGTCGTGCTAATAATGCGTAAGCGCGTGCCATTCTGCGCCGTACTCGGAGCAGCCAAAGTCATAGCGTCAACACCGGCTTTGGTCAGCAAGTGCGTACCGCTTTGAATTGTTAACGCGCCATTGGCCGGGTACACAAGCTGATTCGTGATAATGTCGGAATCGTATGTGCTGCCCTTATGCAAGATTTGAAGTGGACTTTCCATTGTCTAAGTCCTCCTTATACGCCTGTAATTCCGTAAGAGATGGCAGCCGCTTCCGTATCGCGGTAAACCAAGCCAGCGCGCATACCCATCACGAGCGTGGTGGTATCCGAAATGGCATCGCGTTGCACCTCGAACGTCATCATGCGCTTGTAACCCAACCGCCATTGGTCCCAACGTACAGCCAAAATTGAACCGGTCGTGTTGTTAGCTGCGGTCCCTTGGTCGATCTTGCCAGCAGTGTTGGCTTTCAATCCATAGGTTGCATCCTGATTAACGCGATGCATGTTGGGTGTCGGGATAACTTCGTAGCCGTAGATGTTCTTAACCAACCCGCCTTCGATAGTCGGATTGATGTACACATCACGAGTAGCGACTTGCGCCAGGGTCAATGTCTTCCAGCTCGTCCACATGTCGGTGATGAGCGAAACAGCATCACGCTGCACACTGTTGCGACCACCAAGACCCATTAACTTCACGGTTTCTAAGTAGTCAGTCAGTTGCAAAGCTGCGGCCACACTGCGACTATTGGCCGTATTGGTAATAAGACCCAACTTGCGAAAGCCGTCAAAGAGGCAATAATACTCCGTGCCACCAGGCGTACCGGCAATGTGGTTGATGTTCGTGGTAGCGGTCAACGTAGTATCACCGTCGATAATGCAGCTTTCCAGGATTTCAGCACCCTCTTTAATCATGTCAGTGCGAATCATCTGCACCCACGGGATAATGCTGTCTTCCTCTAGCTCGCCAGAGTAAGGAACCGCCGCACCAAGTTTCTTGACGGTCAACGTCTGTGAAGTTGTGCCTTCTTTGCTTGTGGTATAGGTCGGCGTAATCCGGCCAGGATTGGTCGATTGCGCTGAGGCTTGCGCCACAACATAGAATGTTGGCGAGGTGGATTGCACAGGGATGACGATGCTGCTACTGCCTTCTGGCACAGTGATAGCCGGAATCTTGGCGGCAATATTCGCAGCCAAACGAATCTTGTCCCAGAGCAACGTGGAGTAGGTGACACCAATCCATTCAGCGCCATAACTCGACAACGTGCTTTGGTTGACTTCGTTGGCTTTCATAGCGCCAAGGCCAGCGATATTCATGGCTGATTTCGCCGCCTGCAATTTCTTGTCGTCGGACTCCAAGATACGAACAGCCAAAGCCTTGCGTAGATTTTCGCTAGCGCCAGGTCCGCCTTGCTTCTTGCCAGCCTCTAACCAAGCGTAGGCAAATGACATATCATCCACGTCAAGCGATTCGTACTTGTCTAGATTCGACAAGCGACGTTGCGCGGGTGCCTCGTCAAAGTTGCCGTTTGGTAAACGCCGGTCTTTCGCCGCTTCAGCGTTGACAGCAGCTAACTTGGCTTCGTACTCTTCCTGTTGTTTCTTGAGCGCGGCGTCGATCTGAGACTTTAACTCGGCGTCTTGTTTCTTCTTGGCGGCATCGGCGTCTTCTTTTGCCTTGAGTGCCGCCGCTACCTGATCGGCCACTAATTTAGCCAATTCATTCGGGTCCATCTTATAAACTCCTGTATTCGATTGTTGTTGATTCGTGTTATCGGTTGTCGTCTCCTTCGATTTGGCCGCGTCTGCTACTTGCGCAATGCCTTGCGCCTCTTTCGCATCCGCCTCTGGTTTGTCATCCTGTGGAATCGACTCTATGTCATCAGGCAAGGTGATACCCGCCTGTGCATAAACTGCTTTCATTACCGGCAAAGCGACAGCGTATTGGTTCGCCGGTTGCCGCTTGCCTACAGCATCAATCAAGCTCAACTCAACAACCGGCCAGTGGGTGATATGGCCGTTGGAGTCCTTGCGTACCATGTGCGCAATAGAACCGCTTGATGCTCGTGCTATACCCTGTTTCGCCGCTTCCCAAATTCGCTTGGCGTAGGCGTTGGCCTTGTCGAGTACAACGCGAAACCACACGCCATCATTTTTGGCTTGCGTGCTGATTGTTTTGCCAATGTACTGAGGTTCGCCCTGTGGCCGACCGTTCTCATCAAAGCCGTGGTAGTAGGCGATTGGCGGCGTCGGGAATTTATCTAGATGGAGTTTGGTTTGATTACTGAAATATTCGCCATCACTGTCGCGCCCACCATTAGGACCACCAAAAGGCACGCCAAGCACATCGAGTTGCCATTCGCCATCGTCCGATTTGACGGTTCTCACACTGCCTAAAATGCCATGCGTGCTAGACTCTTCGACCTTTACGCCATCGCCCTTAGCACCCTTCTCAACACTGACATTCACGTTGATCTCAATCTCGCCGCCTTCTTCATCGTCTTCGCACATGGTATCCATGTAAGCGAGCGCGTCAGGTGGCAACGCATCAACCCATCCGGCATGTTGGCAAATCTCGATAAGGTCTTCTTTCATATCGTTGCAGCATTCTTCATCAGTCTGCATACAGCACATGTCCCAGGCTGGTTTAACATCTTCAGGACCACAGACAGGACAGCTTTCATCCTCACCAACAAAGCCGCCAGGAACCGTGCCATCACGCAAGCCTTGCATCTGCGCCGGTGACGCCTTCATTGGCTGCGCCTCAAGCGTTGGCAAAGCAGGCACTTCCGCCGGTCCCGCCACCACGTCAGGTTGTAACTCCAACGTGAGCGCCGAAATATCAGCTGCCTTTTGTCGGATGTCTAAAATTCGTTTCTTGTCCTGCGCTGCGTTGCGTTGGCCGACCTTGTAGCTATGGCGCTTGCTCATGTGTTCTATCCGTAAAATAAAAAAGAGCTTAATGGAGTCCGTAGACCCGCATTAAGCTCGCTATAAGCCTGAGTATTCAGTTGAAAAACCAATAAAAAAAGAGCCAATCTATTAGCTAACTTTCCGCTAACAAATTGGCTCTCAATAAGCCTGAGTATGTGATTATCTAGTGGACCAAGTAGGACTCGAACCTACACCCCTTACGAGAACAGATTTTAAGTCTGTAGCGTCTGCCGTTCCGCCATTAGTCCTAATATCGCTCCTTACGGTAAAAATAAAGAGCTAAAACTATAATCAGGCGGAGCAGATCCATCATCGTACTGAACTGTTTCACCTGGTGGATTGTCGATGATTTCCTTGAATAGCCCCTTTAATCCTCGGATGACCTCTACTTTTATTTCCGGCGCAAACGATTGACAAAAGTACAACTTGCCGTGATATCTATCGCAATTAGCACACCAGCGCGTTCTGCCATACATCTTGCCATCGACTAGTGACAATCTCCGTACTTCTTTTTCTTCCGGCGTCTCCCATCCAAGACGATATGACGTTTTCAAATTCCCTAGTTCCATTGTCTAGTTCCCTGTTTCCAGCGCCAACACACACTGCACCAAGATGCGCTACCGAAATTCTCCTCTTCCCAAACAATATGGGATGGCCCAATTCGCCAAATTCTTTCATGTATTTCTCGCCATAGCTACCTGATAGCCATCGCTGTATGCCCTTAGGATTGTGACGCCGCGTCTGTCGTTCATGCTCGCCATTATATCAATAAATCGACATATCAAATGGAAGCTAGCTTACAATCTTGGCGTCTTGCTTATTTGCTGCCATCCGCTGCTCGTGCGCCGCTACTGCTTCAGCCAAATCCACCAAAATCATTTCGTTGGTTTTGAATACCTTGATTTCCATCAAACCGCGCTCTTTATCGAATCGACAAAGCAAACGGCCCTGGTGGACAATATTCACCCATTGCGGGATAGGTGGTTTGTAGCTGGTTTTACTTGGTTGGTT
>ERZ869921.1046-NODE-1046-length-12888-cov-5.075431_pt1 | contig 12888 bp, 23 predicted proteins | sample MGYA00579310_ERZ869921 | MGnify/ENA primary metagenome ERZ869921 (study PRJEB32216, sample SAMN09231816) | wastewater metagenome | place: USA: Maryland | collected 2016-06-21 | study: EMG produced TPA metagenomics assembly of the PRJNA472060 data set (Reclaimed...
ATTTAGCAACGCCGCATGGACTGTTCTCGGCGGCAGCGTCACCGTGACGCCCAGTGATGGCTCGTCTTTCTACCAAGCGCCAGACGGGACCAGTACGGCGGCTCGTCTCACTATCTCGGCGGCATGCACTGGCTCCGAGCAGATAATTTACCAGGTGTTGGCGTCGGCTGCCGTACCGACTACCGGCAGCGTGTGGGTCAAGTCGATTTCAGGCACCATCTCGGTCAGCCTATCGAACGGCGGCGTGCCCGGCAGCACCACGAACTGCGTGGCTACCTCTGAGTGGACACAGTGCAGCCACACCCGTACGACGGCGGCAGGATCTACATATTACTCGATCGGCTGTATCGACTACTACTCTGGAGCGGTCAACACCGGCCCAAGTGACGTGCTTATCTGGCAGGGCCAGTTTGAACAGGGTGCGGCGGCTACGTGCCCAATACAAACAACAACGACACCGGTAGCGCGCACCGGCTCTTGTTCGGCGGTGTGCCAATGAGCGACGCAAAGAAGACAGCCATTATGCTTGCGGTTGGCGGAGCGCTCGTCTTTGGCGTGCTCGAGGGTGGCGATTGGGTCGACACCAAGGGCGACGTGATTCAGGACGCTGGCGCTGCCGTCAAGTGCGCCCGCAAGCTGCCTGACTCAGGATGCATGCGGTTGCTTGGCTACATTGGTGAGACGCCGAAGCCTCAAGACCCAGGAGACCTCAACCAGTTTCCTGCGGCTGATGCTGTAGGCGACTGTGAAATCATCGATTGCGAGATTGAGGTGAGATGATTCCATTCAAAACGCCATACAACCGCATCGGCCTGTCGCTGCTCGACTTCTGCGAGAACGGCGAGCAGCCAGACGGTTCTACGTACTTCGACGCCATCATGACTCGGGCGCTGGTGGCGTGTGCGGCTGTTGACGGTTCGCCACGCGGGCGCGTTTTGCAAGTGCCGCGCGGCGACTACCGGTTTGCTCGTCAAATCAACCTTGACTGTCAGGTGGTGATGGTCGGTGAAGCTACCGCTTTCGGCGATTACGGCAGCGGCACTCAGTTCACTTTCGACGCCGGGAACGACGGTATTGTCTTTCACCGCTACAACACCTCACCATCTGGTGGCTTTGCTGATGGCGCGATTGTTTGCGGTATTGGGCTGACGGGCGCGGCGGGCGCAGGCGTTCACCATGGGGTGCGGTTTTACGCTCGCGGAACATTCATGCGCGGCAGTATTGGCGGATGGGATGGCGACGGCGTCCACATCACTTCAGCGACTGCCTTTTCCGCTAGCTGGGTTGCGAGCTCGGCCTATGCGCCCGGCAGTCAAGTCTACAACACCGGCCGATTTTACGTGTGCGTGATTGGCGGAGTCTCGGCAGCGTCTGGCGGTCCGTCGGGCACCAGTGCTGGCATTGTTGATGGTGGTGTTACCTGGGATTACGTGTCTACGGGCGTCGGACTACAGGAGCCGCTGGATCCGATTCCGAACTGGGCGCCGCTCACCGCCTATAGAATCGGCGACGCAGTTTACAGCGACACGGGCCGCACCTACCTGTGCGTAAAAGAAGGCGTCTCGAGCGGCGCGACCGGTCCGGTTGGTATGGGCTCGCACATTGTCGATGGCGGCTGTGAGTGGAACTACATTAGCGGGACGAACGCCAACAACTGGACGGTTCAGGAGGCGCGCATTGGCGGCGTGCGACACGGCATTTTTACTTTCGGCGCCGATTCAAATGCGGGTCGTTTGCGCGATGTTGACTTTGTTGCCTGCTCTGGATGGGGTATCTACGAGGCGTCGTTTCTGGGCAACTACTACGGGCAGAGTCAGATTGCTGACTGCGGCTCTGGGCCAATCAGTTGCACCGGCGCCGCAGGAACCTCGGATTTCGATTACATCTACACCGAGAGCGGCCAACCGCCATCAGACATCAACCCCAACTCCAACGTGTTCGGCGGCCTGCACGGCGCTGGATTTGTCGGCGGCGTACAGCCGAGCGGAGTTATTGGCGCGCGTTTCGGCACGGGAAGTTTCTCAGTCGGCTCGACGCAGGATCAGCTTGTTCTGGGCGGCAACTGGTTGATCGCTTTTGGACGTACCGGCGTCAATAGCTTAAATAAGTCAGCCGCCTACAACGGCACCCCGACCGGTGTGCAAAATACCGCGTATTGGAACTGGGCCGGCCTCTCGGGAATGACTGGTTGGGGTCAGGCTCTCGACGGAAATTCGATTTGGCAAACTGGCTCCGAGCAGGCCCGGTACATGCAGCCGCCGCAACTCTGGACGGCGCTGGGTTACGGAGTTCTTGTTGAGGGCAAACGCATCAGCTTCTGCGATTCGACCTCGCGCCCAGGTCTTGGATTCGGTGGACCTGTCACCGACGCCGCTGGAGACGTAATCTTCAAACGCGCGCCGGTTGCTGGCTTTCCTGTTGGCTGGATTTGCACGGTCGGCGGCACGTCGTCGACGTACATCGAAGGCCTGACAGCCACGAGTGCGGGCGGCACATCGCTCACACTCTCAGGCAACACCCACGTGACGCACGGCCTCCAAATTGGCGACCGCGTGCTCATCAACGGCGTCACAACCTACATCACGAACCGGGGCATCGGCGCCACAACGTCAATCACCGTCGCTAACGCGATTCCCGCAGGTTCAGGCCTTGCTATCGCCTATGTGCCAGGCACGTGGGTTGAGTTTGGAATGCTGGATGGCGGCATTGACGACCAGAGCGGCACGCCATCGGCCACGCCTACCTCCACGGCGCGGCGCGGTAAATTCACGATGGCTGCAGCTACGCGGCTCATCACCGTCACTAATGCGCTCTGTGCGGCGACGAGCATCATTCAGTTCTCTGTTGACAAACTGGACGCTACGGCAACGCAGTTTAGAGCCGTACCGCTCGGCGGCGGCTTCGCGCTTGAGGCAAACAACAACGCGACAAACGCGCTTGTAATTTCTTGGGAGCTGACACCGTGAGCGACGAACTCGACACAGCAGCGCAGATTGCAAAGCACGGCGGCAGCGCCGGGGCTGGCGCCGTCATCATCGTCATGCTGCAGCGCATCTTTGGGCGCAGTGACAAAGACGCGGACAAGACGGCAGCGACGCTTGAGGACATTCAGCGCACGCTTGCGGCCATGTCTTCGAAATTTGAGGTGATGCTAGTTCAGCAGGCCGGTCACGCTGGCGACCTGTCGTCACTTCGCGAGCGCGTCGAGGGTATTAGCCGAGACTACGGGCAGAGGCTGAAAGACTTGGAGATGGCGCTTGCCGAGATGCGCGGTGAGATGCGGGGCGAGATGCGGGGGGCGAAGTGACCAGCGAACACGTCGCATTATTCATGATTGTTCATCGCGCGAAATGGCTGATGCGCAAAACAAAGCGCGTCGGAGAATGTGTCGAGTGGCAGGGCGCACTCAATTCAAAGGGCTACGGCGTGCTGAACAGTAGGCCGCTCTTTGGTCAACTGAGGTATGCGCACCGAACCGCTTACGAGATGGAGTGCGGCCCGATACCTGATGGCCTGATGGTCTGTCATCACTGCGACAACCGAAAATGCATAAACCCGGATCATCTGTTTATTGGCACTGCAGCTGAAAATACAGCCGATATGGTGAAGAAGGGTCGGGCGCGCGGACCACACTCAAAAAACAAAAAGACCACATGATCGACCTTCGCGCCATTTCAGTGCTGCCGTTCAGGAAAGCCGACGCCATCATTTGCGCCGTCCGCTTCGCTATGCGCAACATACCCTACGTATGGGGCGGCGATGACCCGGCCATCGGGCTTGACTGCTCTGGCTTTATCGCGGCCATTCTTTACGAACTGTCGCGCACAACCATCGACGTTCGGGCCACGCACAACACTGTTGCGCTATGGACGCAGCTTGATGTTGTCGCCAAAGAGCAGGCTCAGGCCGGTGACGTTGCGTTCTACGGGCCTCGACCAGAGAGACCGGTTTCGCACGTGATGCTGTACCTGGGGGACGGAGTGGTGATTGGCCAGCCATACGGCGACCAGTTCAGCACAGACCCGGCCACGTCTAAAAAAGAGGGCCGCACATCTAAGTGCCTGCCATTGCTGTACAGGCAGGATCTTGTAGGGTTTCGACGACCACGCTACGCGGCGCCGAAGGTGGGTTGACTCATGAATACATTCTCCTCTACGCCCATCACAATCACCGTCGCTCCTACGACGACGATTCTGGCCGTCATCGACGCTCGCCAATACGAATACCTCAGCGTGCAAATCGAGAATCTCGACCCGACACAGACGTTTTCAGGCGTCGTGCAGCGCCGTTTGAATTCGTCGAATGACTTCGCGAACTCGACGATTCCGGACTTTGCCGAAATTCCACCGCTTGGCAGTGTTGTTGCCGACCTCGACACGGCCAGCGCTGTCGATATCCGTCTGACCGGAACCATGAGTGGCGCGGGTGGCGACATCAGATTGACCGCGAGGGACTACCGCCGATGATTGCCCTCGTTCTTGCCGCCACACTGGCGCAAACCTCGATGAATCTGAACGTACAGCCCGTCATGGTGAAGGACGAGGGCGTAGCGCAGTCTGCGTTTCGCGCCGTCACCGTCAACTGCACCGGTGCGGGCGTAACTTGTACGCAGGTCGGCTCAGTCTGGACGCTCAACGCCTCGGGCGGCGGCGGAGGCTCCACCAGCGCCATAGAGGTCACGGTCGACTACACAGCAAACGGCTACCCAGTGCTTTCAACGACGCTGACCGGCCTTGCCTGGGTAACACCCACGTCGAAAATCGTCTGCGCCCCATTTGCCACTACGGCAGATGGCCAAACCGCCGAAACGTATCAAGTCGCCTCGCTCGAAGCAGTGCCCGCTAACCGCGTCGCTGGCGTCGGCTTCGACCTGCTGACACGCAACCCAAACGGGGCTACAGGCACGTTTAGATTTCACTGCTTCGGAGGCTAACACCATGCGCTTTTTTCTGTTGCTGTTCCCCGCCGTAGCCCTTGCTCAGGGCATACCCATCAAAGACGGCGATTCGTCGACGCTGTTCAATCTCGATTCGGCAGGGCGACCTACTACCAAGCTCGTCGACAAGAACGCAGAAGAACTCAAAATGACCGATGAGGGCCGTCTCGACACCGGTCGCGACGTGTCGCTTTTCCGCGACTACTTCGTGTCTGCACAGGTTGCTGCGCACAACAGGTGGTTTCAGTCGTCACTAACGATGACTGCTACGGTCGGCACTGGCGCCATTACGTTGAACGCAACAGCTATCACAACCATCAACACCTACAGCGGACTCACGACGGTAGCAAAGTTTCGCGGCTACGGCGACGGCCCTCTTTTCTTCACTGCCCGAGCGCGACCGAACAACCTCCCGCAGACCAACGCGACTGCCGAGCTGGGCTTGGGTAATGCGCTGACGAACGCAGTGCCGACTGACGGCGCGTTCTTTCGCTGGACTGCATCAGGAGGCTTTGAATGCGTCGTGACTCGCTCGTCAACCGAAAGCACTGGCGCTCTCGCCGCCCCGGCAGCGTCCGTCTACAGCGTCTTTTATATCGAGGTGGGCACACAGTCGGCGCGCTGCTCATGGGAAACGCCATCAAGCGGCGCCACGGCTAGTGTGACGGTGCTGCTCGATTCTGGCGCGCCCTCGGCATTCGGAGAGTCTCCGGGCGGCCTGATGCGCGTCTGGACCTCGGCCAGTGCTCCTGCGGCGGCGCCTCAACTACTGGTGGGTGCATTCGAGGTGCTGACGAAGGTGGTCGATGTTGTGCGGCCTGTCGGCGCCACGGTGGCGATCAACGGCGGCGGCAGTGCGTACATACCCACGACAGGCCTTCAGGCGCCGAACCACGCGAACTCCACGTCGCCCACCTCGGCGACGTTGTCGAACACGGCTGCGGGCTATGCGACGCTTGGCGGGCGCTACCAGTTCGCGGCGCCCGTTGGCGCGGCTACGGACTTCGCGCTTTTTGGCTACCAAGTGCCGACCAGCTACCGGTTCGTTATGACGGGCATTCGCATCAGCTCATGCAACACGGGTGCGGCTGTGGCCACGACGGCGACGCTGCTAGACTGGGGTGTGGCTGTCGGCTCCACGGCGGTCTCCCTGGCGACTGCCGACGCGATCGCGGCATCACCCACCTCCGCGCCTCGACGCGTGCCTGTGGGTGTACAGGGCTACGAGGTGGCGGCCGGCATCGGTCGATGCGCACCCGACATCGTGGCCAACTTCAACGACGCGCCGCTGACTGTCGAATCTGGGCGATTCGTTCACGTCACCCTACAGGTACCCATCGGCACAGCGACGGCGTCACAGGTGATTCGTGGCGACGTTCAAATCTACGGGTACTTTGAGCAATGAAAGCCGAATACATCAGCGCCATTCTCGCAGCCGTTTCAACCGCCTTCGCCGTTGACGCATTTCGCTCACGTCGTAAGGCCAGTCGCCCGAGTCGCCGTGAGGAGATTGCCGCGAAGGCCGTCGCCTATGCCGAACAGATGGGCGGCACGGGGCAACAGAAGCTTTTGCACGCCGTTTCGGCCTTTGGGCGGCTTGACTTGGCGGACAACGGCAAGCGAGATTTCACCGACGCAGAAGCGCGTATTTCAATCGAGCAGGTTCTTAAGGAGCAAACAAAATGAATGACCTCATGGCTGCCGTAACGTCGTCAACCTCTCGCCGTGCGCTTGTTGCTATCGGCACCGCGCTCACTGTGATTCTGAATAAAAAGCTGAACCTCGGCCTTGAGCCACAGGACACGCTGGAGTTGATTGGTCTCGCCATCGCCTACATCACTGGCAGCAATCTGAAAGAAGCGCACATCGCAGGCAAAGAGGCTGCGGCGAAAGTCGTTACCATTGGCGACGCGAAAGCCGTCTTTACCGAGCCTGCACCCGTAGCGCCTGAGGCTAAGCCGTGAAGGCCGCGCTACTGACGCTGATAGTTGCGTCTCTGGCGTTTGCTGACGACGCGCCCAAGGTGGTTGTGCTGGCCCCAGGCGAGGCGGCTCCGTCTCAAGGCCTGTTTCTGTCCGAGCCGGTCGCCATCGAGCAGGCGAAGCGCATCAAGGCCTGCGAGGCTGAACGCGACGCCCTGAAACAGCCGCCTGTTGCGCTCATCGTCGCCAGCATCGTCGGCGGTCTACTCGTCGGCGGCGCTGTTGGCGCGGGCGTGGCCGTAGCCGTCCAAAAATGAAGCGCTACTGCACCCGATGACACCCGAGGGCGTCGTGCACCTCGCACCATCGGGATCAGTTGTTTGGTCAGTTGCTCGTCTGCGTGCTCTGCTCTGCGTTCACTGAAGCGCTGCTGCTGAGGGTCTTGGTTGCTCATTGCGCAGCCGCCTTTTCAAGCCAATTAATCAAGCGCTTGATCTCTTTCTGTGCGACCCACACAGGGTAGACTGTTCCGTCAATCTTGACCTTGAGTGGGTCTCGTGGATCTGGCTCGATCTCAAGTGTCAGCAAGGCTGCGTTGTCTTCTTCGGTGAAACCGCTCTCAATAATCTGAAAGGGCTTCAGCTTGCGTTCTTTTTTCATCGGGTCCTTTTTGAAAACTGCGAGATGGCACAATCTACGGCTGCTCTTGCTTCGTGGAGCTGCTCTGTGCACGCGAAGGCGATCGCCACCGGCGCAACTTCTTGGCGCTGACTTTACCATGCAGGTATGGCTTCAAAACGGGAGATCCTCGCCGATCGGCGGCGGCGCATCACTCACGCCACCCTGCCGCGCAATCTCGGCCTCAATCGCCCCGAGCAAAGCTCGCTCCTTGTCATGGAAGCGCTCTTTCGACGGGTCGCCAAGCGAACGACGCGCCCCGTTGGCGTAAAATTCCAGGTCTTGAATCGACGCGCCTACAATCGCGCCGCCCTTGTTCCGCCCGTACGGCGGGAACACTGGTTCACCATCAGCGGCCTTGCGGGCTGGTGCCGACGGTGTTGCCTGCGGCTTGTAGATGGCACCCATCTTTTCGATGGTCGCTGACAGCGCTTTCATCTGCCGCGATAGATCTTCCCCTACGTCTGCGATTCGCTTCAACTGCGCCTCTGTTTCGCTCGTCATTTGCTCTCCTTGGGTGCTGCGGTAGGTGCTGCGGTCGGTGCTGCGGTCAATTCGGCCTTGCGGGCCTTGTACAGCGTCGTCATGCGCGCTTGCTGCTCGGCGCTGCCTTTCGGCGAGGCCTTCCAGAGCGCCTCCATCTCGGCAACGTTGACACACCCGCCGAGGCGCGATTGGAATTCACCAAGCGCGAGATCAACCGGGTCGACGCCCTTGAACTCCGCATCGACAGACGGCGGCGAGGCGCGCGGCGCAGGCGATACGGCACCGACCGGCGTAAGCGTGCCGCTCGATTCCAACTCGTCAGGGTCGTAGACGCCCATCAGAATGTCCGGGTACACCATTCGCGCGATGCCTGAGAGCGCACGGGCGCGCAGCATGGCGGCTGGGTACTTCGACCAGTTACCTTTTCCTTTCAGCCCAGCGCGCTCAGCGTCGGCGATTGAGAACGTGAACTCCGTAGGCGTCGCGTGCCCTTTGCGCTTGGTCTCGTACACTGCAGCCGTCGCGTCAGTCTTGATACATCGGAGGTACTCACAGAGGTCGCCACGTGCCATCACAAGCGCCGCCATGGCGTCGGCACTGAGGGTCGGCTTGCCCTCGATCATGACGATGCCGCGCAAGGCCTGCATCGGCAGCAGGCCCAGCTCGGCGCCAGCCATAACAACAGCCATCACGTCGGCGGGGTTGCCGCGAAACGCTGCGGCTACGACGCTCGCTTTACTCAGGCTGAGGGACATCTCTTTCACTTCGTTCAAATTCTGCGGTGCTATCACTGCCAGTTCGCTGCTCATTTTCTCGCTCCTCGGAACTCCGTCAAACCGCGTTGTACTGCCTCGTTGAACTGCGTCACTCTCTCTATGATTCGCTGTATGTGCCATTGGTCTCTATCGATACTGATGATCGTCAGCGCAATATCAGGCGGGAACCGGTCGTTGAAAATCACCAGGTCGCACCGCTTCGCGCCGGTCACCAGCATCTGCCCCTGTACTTGGTCGCGATACTCCTCGATGTCGCCGCGACATGCCTTGAGCAGGCGCGCTGGTGAATCAGGGCACTTAACCTCAACCAATACGCCATCAGAGCGAATCGCGTCAGGCGACGCGCCAAAGCGCGGCGAGTCAATCAGCAGCAGGCCCGGCTTTTCGACCGACATGCCGACCTGCGCCGCGTAGACCGCAAGCGCCACCGGCTCCAGCTCGACGCCGCGCTGCATGGCCCATGTCGTGGGTGTCTGGCGCGGCGATCCCTCAAGAATCTCGACGACCTTTTCGTCAACGAGCGTAAAGAACGGCTTACCTGGCCCTTTGCCTGATTTGTCGTCTGACATGACCGCATTCAGCAGTGACGCGGTTGCGAGACCGCAGCGAGCCTGAAACCATTCGGGTGTGTTTTCGGCGATCATCTGGATGCCCTCACCTTGGTAAGCGCTCCGATGAACTTCAGCCGCACATTGCTTGATGCCAGTGTTGCGGAGCTAGGCCAGCCGTTGCCGCGCTCGTGTATTCTTGTCACTTCAAGATCCGCCGCCTCCAGCGCGGCTACCAGCTCAGCGATCGTTTCATTCGCGTCATTAAGCCGACTGGTTAACGACTTCACGCGGCCAACCAAATCAGCCACACCAGCTACAACAGATAGTTCATCAGAAATCATCGCAATACCCTCCCGGCGCGGAGCATCTCAACCTCTCGCGCTGTGGCCGCGTTGACTCGTCGGCGAAAGAGGTAGCGGCGGATTGCGTAGATGATGGCGCTCATGGGGCCTCCAGCAGGTCTTTAAGCGCGGGGAATTCCTTGACCCATTTCGGCCAGTCGGCGCGCGGAATGCGAATAGCCTTGAGCATGTGCAGGCGGTGCACACTCTCGGGCTCCGTGTCGACCTCTCCAAGCTCGTGACCTCCGAGCCCTTTCGCGGCCTTGCACTGCGCGAGCGACATGATTCCGCTGTTTGCCGTTCGTCGAACGTTGCGAGCCGAAACAACCTCCCACTCGTCACCGCCAGTCTGCCGCAGCCACCCCATGCGGCACGAAGAAAAATAAGTGCCAGTCGAAAACAAAATTGCAAACCCTTCGGTCATTTCAGTTTCTCCGTTTTTAATTGAGTTGATGAATCGTTTTTGCAGTTGATGTGCGGCGTCGGCGTCGGCGTCGGCGTCGGCGTAGGCGGCGGCGGCGGCGTCGGCGGCGTCGGCGGCGGCGGCGTCGGCGGCGTCGGCGGCGGCGGCGTAGGCGGCGGCGTCGGCGTAGGCGTCGGCGTCGGCGGCGGCGTCGGCGTCGGCGTAGGCGTCGGCGTAGGCGTAGGCGTCGGCCCGGATCCGTCCAACCATGAGTGCACTACGCACGTGTCGACCGTTTTCGCGCAGCCAGTCCTCAAGCACGGCTCGCGCCTCTGGCTCGCTACGACGCAGCAGGAGCCCATCTAGGGCGGTCACAACGACATCTCCGCACGATCCCAAGCCAGCGCCGTCTCGACGGGTGTCAGGTCGTCGACCTCAACAGCCTCGTCATCAGGCCAGACCTCGTCGTCGCAGACCTCGCGAACTTCGACTGATTGCACGTCGCCCTCACGGGAGAAAAACACCTCGACGTGCAACACCACGACGCCGTCAAGTTGACGAACCAACTCGCCCGTCACTGGCACAGGTCGCGTTATCCAAACCTCACCGCTACGGTCGTCGTCTGAATACTGCGGCCCGCTGTCTATCCACGCTGGTTCGTTCATCTCGTTCTCCTCAATACTGCGTAGCACTACCCTCTGACATTGCTTGGCTTACGCCACTCCAACCCGCCGACCTCGTCGCCCGCGTCGGCATAATGGTCACAACACTTGATAAATAGCAAGAAACAATCTAAAAGAATCGGCATGACCACTAAACAACAATCAAAGAGGCGCGGCCCAAAGCCGTCAGTAACAACACAGCAAGTGCATGAGGTGATGGCGCTCGCCCATGCCGTCTGTAGCTACAAAGATGCGCTGGAGTTGCTTGGCGTTGACCCTCAGGCGTTTCACAACGCGCGGCGTAGGGCTCGCGAATTCGCTGAGCTCGGCGCGGTGAAGCATCGTCGCATCTCGCCTACTGAGTATTTGGTTAAGGTGGTGACGCCATGAGCCTCACCCGCCGTCTCTACGACGCCACCAAGACCGCAGCCACACTGCGCTACCACGCTGACGCAATCGAGGCGCACTCGTTGCCGCCGCACCTCCGTAAGCTGGCGCGCGAGCTGCTGCAGTTGACGAAAGAGGCCTGCGCCAGAGCGCACGTGCTGAGGCGTGAGATTCAGGAGTTTGAAGCCAGCGAAGCGCACGCAATCGAGGCGCACTCACTGCCGCCGCACCTCAGAAAGCTCGCGCGCGAGTTGTTGCAGCTGACCAGAGAGGCCTACGCCAGAGCGCACGTGCTGCGGCGTGAGATTCAGGAGGTGGCGAAATGAGCGGCCCTACCGAAGAGACGTTGAGGCTGGCGCGAGCGCTGTTAAATGGCACGTTTGGCGCGCCTGCGCATTGTGCAAGCGTTGACCTTGTCACCCCAAGTGTGGCCAATCTCCGTGAGCACTTCGCCCAAAAGGCCAAGCGCGCATCGGGCCATCGCAAAGCGGGCTACCTAATGGCTCGCGGGTTCGCTGGCGGTTTCAATCGCGCGCTCGTGATTCTCACCCGTCACGCGCCGCGCCTGGTCGACTCTGACAACCTGGCGGCGCTGCTGAAAAACGTTCGCGATGGCGTAGCTGACGGCCTGCAGGTCGACGACCGCGACCCGAGCGTTATCTGGCACACGCAGCAGGTCAAAGCCAAGACGGCGGCAGTGAGCGTCTCAATCTGGGTGCTGTCATGAGTACGTTGGCCGAAAAACTCGAAGTCCACGAAGCCACCTCAGGCCGTCCGCGCTGCACAGCAAAGCAGATGCTGGACCGCTACGGCGTGCGGCTGCACAGCGAAGGCGCGACCGTCGTTTGTATGCGACTGATTGAGCGTTGGTTGCGCGTCTCGCCGGATTGTTACGAGCTGGTTGAACGCGGGGTGGTGAGCGAATGACGCCCATCGAGCAGGTGTTGAACGGCTCGCGTCAGTGGTGCGTGATTCACGCCGACAACGGCGATGTGCTGCCGACGATTCCGGACAAGGGCGTGGCGCATGTAATCACGGACCCGCCCTTTGAAGCACAGGCACACACAAAGCAGGCTCCAAAAATAAGCAACGGCAGGACACTGAGAAGCGCGGATCCTTCGACGCTCGCAAGATCGCTGTCTTTTCCGGCGATAACAGACAATCAGCGAACTTGGTGTGGTACTCAGTTTGCACGGCTCGCATCAAGATGGGTGATTGTTTTTTCGCAAATAGAGGCCGTGATGGAGTGGCAACGTGCCCTAACCGATTCAGGCCAACTCTCACCCCGCCGCATCGGTGTATGGATCAAGCCAGACGGAATGCCACAGTTCAGCGGCGACCGTCCCGGTATGGGCTATGAGTCGATCGTCTTTTGTCACCGAAAAGGCCGCAGTCGATGGAATGGCGGCGGTCGCGTCGGCGTCTTTACGCACAACAAAAACACGCCCGGTGGCGCGCATTTCCACGAAACACAGAAGCCGCTCCCGCTGATGCTCGAACTTATCGAGCTATTCACCGACCCCGGCGACATCGTTCTCGACCCATTCTGCGGATCAGGCACTACCGGCGTCGCGTGCATTCGCCTTGGGCGCCGTTTCATCGGCATCGAGAAAGACGCCAAATACGCTGCCGTTGCACAGGAGCGACTCGAAGCCGAGGCGCAAGGCCTAAACCTGCGTGACGCGCGAGCCGGTCAGTTGCCGATGTTTGGAGGTGCGAAATGAGCGCCTGTCGCCTCTGTGGCTC
>ERZ869921.1047-NODE-1047-length-12840-cov-4.565037_pt1 | contig 12840 bp, 20 predicted proteins | sample MGYA00579310_ERZ869921 | MGnify/ENA primary metagenome ERZ869921 (study PRJEB32216, sample SAMN09231816) | wastewater metagenome | place: USA: Maryland | collected 2016-06-21 | study: EMG produced TPA metagenomics assembly of the PRJNA472060 data set (Reclaimed...
CTTCCGATCACTTCATCCATCGGCAGCTTGAAGCACGACGCGCAAACGTGGAAGAGATTCCACGGCTCGATCTTGATTGCGAGAACGTTCTCCCTGTGCGGCACCAGCGAGCCGCACGAGTCGCATTTGAACGCGGCGCTCATGCTGCCCTCCGCAGGGCGGCTGCGGTGAGTTCGTACCTACGGCGCCAGGCCAGCAGGTCGGCCAGTGGGTCTTGGTTTGAGGATGTCTCGGTTGGGCCTACCACTCGTTCTCCTCCCCTCGAAAAGCGCTGCAGAGCCTTGTCTGGTGGGCTCGCGGCGTGGTTTGACAATTCGCCGGCGGCGAACGTGAGCCCGTCCTCGAACATGCGCTCGGCGAAGATGGCGCGGCGGGCGCCGTCGAGGCTTTCCCAGACTTCGGCTGGGCGGGTCATCAGCTGCACGGCGTAGGCGCTTGCCTGGGCGCCTACCTCTTTGAGCGGTGCGGTCAGGTCGGCGAGCTCGAGCTGGCCGACTTCACGTTCGGCCTGTAGGCGCGTGCGGGCGGCGGCGTACTCTTCGGCGCCGATCTCTCCGTCCATGCGCAGGGAGAGGAGCTTCTCCAGGCGCTGCTCGACGGCTGCGAGGCGCTTTCTGGCCGTGGCGAGCCGCCCTTCCATCTCGGCCGCCCGTAGGTCGAGCGCGCGGGAGATGGCTGCTTCGACGTAGTGGACCTCCTCCGCGGCGACTGCCAAGCGGCGGAGCATCCGGAGAAAGGCCGCGTCGAGCTTCTTGGCTGAGGCCTGCACGGCGCAGCGCTGGCAGCGGTAGTAGGGGAAGCGGGCGCCAGACTGGCCCCGGGCGTGGAAGCCAACGAGCTTCCTTCCGCAGGCGCAGCGGGCGACGCCGCGAAGCGGGAATTCGGCGAGCGTCGCCGTCTCGCGGCGCACCGGCGCGCGGCGGGCGAGCTCCTGGCGGGCGCGCAGGTAGAGCTCCTCGGAGACGATCGCTGGCGCGCTGGAGGTCGCCTCGATGCCCCAGCCGGCTACCTCGAGGCGGCCGTGGTAGATCGGCTTGCGGAACATGGCGTGGAAGGTCGTGCGGCTCACGTTGAGGCCTGCCTTGACCAGCTCGCGGTAGGTCGCGTCGGCCGAGGTGCCGCCGGCGACGCGCTCGAAGGCGAGGGCGACGAGGGGCCCTGTCTCGGGGTCGATCTCGAGGCCGACGGGGCGGCCGTCTTTGTGGGCGGCGTGGCGGTAGCCGATGGGGGCTTTCCAGACCCAGCGCCCGCGGCGGGTGGCTTCGGTCATGCCAGTCTTCGCGCGGCCGGCGCGGATGAGGTTGTCTACCTGGGCCTGGAGGACGCTGAACGTCTCGACGATCATGGAGCTGATGGAGTCGTCGGAGATCTCTTCTCGGACGCTCGCGATGCGGATCTTCAAGCGGCTGAGGGCGTGGCGGAGGACGTAGAAGTCGTCGCGGTTTCGGGAGAGGCGATCGACGCGGAGGATGACGACGTGCTCGATGCGTGGCTTGGCCTTGCCGACGGTCGCGAGGAGGCGCTGGATCTCGGGGCGGTCGAGGGTCTTGGCGCTCGCGCCCTCTTCGCGGAAGACATGGGAGACGCGCCAGCCGCGGCGCTCGCAGTAGGAGCGGCACTCGGCCTCCTGGGTGTCGAGGGAGAGGTTGGAGACCTGCTCCTCGGTCGAGACGCGGAGGTAGATGGCGGCGGTGGTCACTGTGTACGCTCCCGCCAGTATTCGGCCGCCAAATCGCTTAGCCGCTCCGATGCAATTCCACCTTGCAATGAGTCGATGGTTGACTGCAGCTTCGCTAGCTGCGCCCGGGTCTCCCGCCTTCGAATTTCCATTGATCGGTTGAACTCTTCAGCGCTCGAGACGAGTCGCTCGTGCCTCCAGTTCGGGCCGCGCTCTACTCCTGAAATCCCAAAAATGTAGTAGTCGCAGACCTTGACGGTGACACCAAACGCTGTAACTCCACCCGAGCACCGTCGTCGCGCTCGCGCTAGTCTGCGCTCCTCGCGCCACCATTCACTGGCGAGGATTACAAACCCGCCGCCGATACCGGCTGCGGCCATCACTGCGACGATGAGCTCGCTCATGGCCAGAATCCTACGCCGAAGCTCCGGCGGTGGCGTTGGGGGTTTGATTTCGCAGGGCGTAGGCTATGGCGAAGGAGGCGATCCACTCCAGGCGCTCCTGCCAGGCGGCGAGCTCGCGCTCGGAGAGGCCCCGGGCGCGCGCGCCCATGGCTTCCCGGAACTCGCCCAGCGATGGGCGCCGGCGCAGCGCGATGAGGTCGCTGCTCATCAGGCTCCCTGGGCCTTGGCGATGGCGGCGCGGAGCATGGCTACGGCGGTCCATTCTTCGGCCGGCTCTTCGGTGGCGAACTGGGCGAACGCTTCGAGCGCGGTCTTGCTGGCGGCGAGCAGGTCGGGTGCCGCTTTGACCAGGTGCGCGTTGGCGAGGCCTTGGGCGTCGAGCTCCGCTTTGGTCGGGCATGGCTTGCCGATCGTGCTGGGCGCGCGGACGGTGTGGGTGCCGAAGGCGGTGGGGCACTCGGCGACGACGGCGCCCAGCTGGGTCGGCTGCATGCCGAGACCGTGCTGGCCTTCGTAGATCGACCGGTCGTCGATGACCCAGGGGCCGGGGGTGTGGGCGCTCAATGTCCAACTCCCTTCCCCCGCACGCCGCAGCGGGTGCAGCGGGAGGATGGCTTGGGGGCGACGCCTTTGCTGCAGAGCATCACGGACTCGCCGGCGCGGTGACGGAGGCCGCAGCAGCAGAGGAAGATCCAGCGCCAGCGGGAGAAGGGCTTCACGCCTTCACCTCGACCGGTTTTCCGTCTTCGATGCGATACCAGACCTCGGCCTTGAGCTCGCCGCGGCCGCAGATGCCGGCAAAGACGTTGAGGATTGTGCCATCGCCTGCGCGCTCGACCAGGAAGATTGCGCAGCCCTTCTTGCCGATCGCTCTGCCGTTTCTTCCCGCCGCCATGGCGACGCCATGTTCGCCCGTCGCGCTCGCCGCGCCGCTCTCGCCCGTCGCGCTCGCCGCGCCGCTCCAGCCCGTCGCGCACGCCGCGCCTCTCCAGCCCGTCGCGCACGCCGCGCCTCTCTCGCCCGTCGCGCTCGCCGCGCCTCTCACGCCCGTCGCGCTCGCCGCGCCTCTCTCGCCCGTCGCGCTCGCCGCGCCTCTCTCGCCCGTCGCGCTCGCCGCGCCGCTCCAGCCCGTCGCGCACGCCGCGCCGCTCTCGCCCGTCGCGCTCGCCGCGCCGCTCCAGCCCGTCGCGCACGCCGCGCCTCTCCAGCCCGTCGCGCACGCCGCGCCTCTCTCGCCCGTCGCGCTCGCCGCGCCTCTCACGCCCGTCGCGCTCGCCGCGCCTCTCTCGCCCGTCGCGCTCGCCGCGCCTCTCTCGCCCGTCGCGCTCGCCGCGCCGCTCCAGCCCGTCGCGCACGCCGCGCCGCTCTCGCCCGTCGCGCTCGCCGCGCCGCTCTCGCCCGTCGCGCTCGCCGCGCCGCTCTTCTTCGTAGCGTGGCCGCCGGGCTCGCGCTTCGCTGCCTTCTGGCGCTCTGCGACGATCTCCATGATGCGCGCCGACATGGCCGGAGAGATCATGTTCAACGCACCGGCGAAGGAGCCAACGTAGAGCACTTTGCAGCGTGGAACCTTGACCTTCGATCCGATCTCGACGGCTTCGGCTCGCTTGGCGCCGCAGATGTACCAGAGGGCATCGACGTCGACCGGGCTCTTGGTCAGGCCCCAGTCTCCCAGGCCGTCGGCTAGGCCATGAAGACCGTTGCCGCATTCGGCCTTTGGATCCCAGTCCGGTGCCTCGACCATGCCGCCAGCTTCGAGTGGCCACTGGAAACCGCCATACGAGCGGCCCTTGGCGTCGGCGCTGCGGATGAACATGAAGTCGTGGATAAATTCGTCAGCGGAATTCATCGCTTCGACCTCGTCACCTTGACGTCCAGCCCCGCCTCCCGGCCCGACTTCTCGACCGCTTCGGCGAACTCGCCCGACTCGATGACCTCGGCGAGCGTCATCTGCTCGGAGTCGACGTCCTGCGCGAGTCCCTGGAGCTGGGTTTCGAGCGCGGCGATGCCTTCGTTCATCGATTTCACGACCTCGCGCTTGTTGCGCTTCGCGGTCTCGATCTCGAGCACCAGCGTCGCCAGCTGCTTCTCACGTTCGTTGATGGCCATCATGCAGAGGCTCCTTCGGATTCGATCTCGCGGTAGAGGACGAAGCTGCTGTCATCGGGGTCGCCGCTCGCGCGGACGTCGTAAGTGCCGGCGGTTAGCGGCTGGTTGAGTCCGACCCTGGTGTAGCCCAGGCCTCGGAGCCGAGCGAGCTCGTTGCTGCGCTCCTTGAGCGTGGCGCAGTAGGTCTGCACGACGCCCTTGGTTGGCTTGCGGCCCTTCACGCTGCGCGCCGTGTCGTCGGTGGGCGCCGCCTTGGTGGCCTTTCTCACCTTCTTGGTCTTGCCCTTCGCGGCCTTCGCGGCGTGGGTTCCGGTCTTCTTCGTGGTGGCCGGCTTCGATGCGGCTGGCCGCTGATGCTCGCTGAGCACGCGGATGCAGTTGCGGATCTCGCGCGCCTGGTTCTCCAGGTCGGTGGCCTTCGCGTCGAGGACGGCGAGAATGCCTTCGTCGGTCATGACCATCAGACCGGCGCCCAGTTGAGGTCGTCGTGGCCGGCTTCGCGGGTCTTGCCGTCGCCGTCGGCGTCGTCGCCCTTGAGGGTGGGCGCGGCGACGTAGACGCCGATGTCGTTGAGCGCGGCGTTGAAGGCGGCGACATCGTGGGGGTCGGTGATGAACACGACTTTGCCGTTGCGATAGTTGACGACGACGGAGTTGGCAACGCCGGTGGTGGCGAAGGCCATCGTGCATTCCGGTCTGAATTCGAGGATGTCGGCGGTCGAGATTTTCATCCCGCTCGGCAGGATGGCGAGGTTGGGGTCTTTGGCGAGGCGCTCTTCGTCCATGCGGTCGGTGGGGTAGGCGGCGTCGAGCTGGTCGACGAGCATGTCCAGGTGCTGCAGCTGCTCCTTCGTCATGTCTTCGATGCGGTCTGGCAGTTCCATCGCTCGTTCTTCTTGGGTTGCGGGTTGCGGTTTACGGCTTGCCGCCGTTGGGGGCGTAGGGGTTGATCGGGAGCCAGGTCAGCACGGCGCGCTTGGTGCTCGAGCCGGGGGCGGTGCAGATGCGGTCGGGGCCGTGCTCGACGAGAAACTTCTTGTCGCGGAGCTCGGGCAGGCGGCGGGCGACCAGGTGGTAGTCGAGGCCGCTCCGGTGGGCGAGCTCTTTGCTCGTCGTGGCGGGGAAGGCGCGCAGCGCGGCCATCACCTGGGCGAGCTCGAGGTCGGCGCGGCCCGACTCGGTGACATCTTCGGCGGCAGCCTTCGAGGACTTCGGGTCTTCGGTGCGGGCGCGGTGGCGCGCGGGCACGGTCGCCTGGCTGGGCGGGAGTTGAACCTCCGGCTCGACGTAGAACTTTCCCTCCGGGTGCGCTGCCGCCATGGTCGCGGCGCGCTTGTCGTAGGGGGAGGTGAAGAGGGCGATCTGGTCGATCACTCGGCCTCCGTCGCGATGCATTCGAGGGTGGCGATGTAGGCGTCTCCGGTGCCCTCTTCGGTCCAGGTCCAGACGCCTTCGGTGAGGGCGAGGCGGGTGGCGATGCCGATGTAGATGGGCGCCCCGGTGGCGTCGTTGCAGTGGAGCGGCGTGCGGCGGAGCGGCTTCGGGGTGACGGTGTGGCCGAGGTTCGCGATGCAGCGCTCGGTGGTCAGGTAGTCGGTTCCGGCGCGGACTAAGGCGATGCCGCCGCCGCTGGGGGTTGCGGCTTCGACAGTGGTGCTGGTGAGGGCGTCGAGGGTCGAGCAGAGCATCTCGTTCTCGGAGATGACCTGCGGCTCTCCGGCGTGGATTGCGGCGCCGTGCGCCGTGGCGAGCGCGAGGGCGAGCGCAAGCGGGGCGAGTCGAGCGTAAGTCGAGCGCGTGTCTTTCACTGCCATCCTCCAGGGGTGCCGGATTCGAAGCCGTCGGTGAAGATCTCGCCGAGGATCGGCCCGCCGGCGACGGGGACGATGTACCAGGCGAAGTGCTCGTCGATGAGGACGTCGGCGCGATAGCGGACGTGCATGCCGTCGGCGGTGAGGGTGAACTGCTCGACGCGCCCGCCGGTGGTCATTGGTTGGGAGATGCGCGCTCCTGCCTGGCGGTCGATCGGTGTCGACCAGAGGCCCCATCCGTTGCCGCTCGCGGTCTCGCCCTGGGTGTAGATCACGCGGCGGGAGTCGGCGGAGATGAGCGCGGTGTTGGCGACGTCTTCGAGGGCCGGTGTCGTGTGGCCGATCTTCCGGCGGACGCCGCCGACCGCGGGCGTCGACCAGAGCTCGAAGACCTGGCGGCGGGCGAAGTCGGCGACTTCGACGCGCCATTGGCCGTCGGGGGAGGTCTTGGTCTGGATCACGCTGGGCTGCGCGCCGAAGGCCACGCCGCCGAGAAGGAGGCCGCCGATGAAGGCGATGGTGACCAGCCACCAGTGAATGACGCGCTCGTTGGCGACGAAGCGGGCGTCGATGGCGCGTAGCTCACGGAGACCGTCTTCGAGGTAGTCGAGGCGGGTCTTGAGGTCGAGGTAGCTCATGCGGCGCGCTCGCGGTCGCGGGAGGCTTCGCGGAGGCGGGTGGCGCGGTCGGCGCGCTGCTCGCTGGTGGCGCGGGTTCCAAGGTAGGGGTTCCAGCCGCCGGGTTCGGCGGAGGCGGCTTCGGCGGAGGCGGCTTCGGCGGTCGCCTCGCGGCGATCGGCGTCGAGGTTGTAAATCAGCAGGCGAATGGCGTCGGACATGGTCAGAGCTCCAACAGGCGGCCAGGGGTGCGCGTTGCGTTGACGGCTTGGGTGAACGAAGCCCGGTGCTCCCGCGCGGCCGGGCGCCGCGTCCTAGTACGCCGAAGAGTGGGCAAGGGGAAGCTCTGCCCGGTTGTGTGCCGCTTGCGGCGGGAGGTCACGATGGCCTCCGGTCCTGGGCGGCGAGGGCTGCCAGCTGCGCCACGACGGCCGCTGGCTTCCCGGAAACGATGAGGATGGTGGTGCGGCTCACGGATTCACCCGCACGAATTCGACGACCCAGACCCACGGATTTGTCTCACGGCCGTGGCCGCGCTTGGCGTTGATTGAGTCCCAGAGCCGGCCGTAGGCTTCGCGCGGGGAGACGCCCACCTGATTGACGATCCGGTCGAGCTCGATGTCGATCAGCGGTCCCCGCATTCCTTCTTCTTGCGCGTCTGCCTGCGAGATCTCCTGCAGCCGCTCGACGCGCACCGCCTTGACCTCCAGCGTCAGGCGAGAAAGTCCGCGTGGGCAGAACATCGCCGGGAGCGTCTTCAGCTTCCATGGCCAAGCGTCGGCCTTGGTCAAGTCGCCGTCAGCGACATAGGACGACTGCGCGTACTCGCCGTCCTTGAAATCGAGTGCGATGGCCTCTTTCACCCATAGCCGATCGCCAGGGACGCCGTAGGGGTAGCGGATCGGCTTGCACTTGCAGGCGCCTTCTCCTTCCGGCAGAGATGGTCCTCCGACCCATCCACAGTGGGCGCTGTATTCGTTTGGCTGCGGCTTCACCACCCGCCGCGTCTGTGTCTTCCGCCCTTCAAGAATCGCCCGCACCATCGGGCCGGAGAAGAGAATCGGTCGCTCGCGCCGTTCACTCATCGCGGGCCTCGCGGCGATCCGGTGACGGGCCAGAAGGCGACGGTGGCGGCGACGAAGATGCCGCCGAAGAAGACGGCGAGGCTGCCGCCGAGATCGTAGCGCGCAGCGGCGAGTGGGGAGCCGAGAAGGGCTACAGCGAGCGAGCCGGTGGCGAGGATGCGGCGGAGGGTCATGCGGGCATCTCCGTGGGCATGGGCTTCGAGCGGTGGAGGGTGTCGCTCGCGAGATCGGCCAGGGCGTTCCAGTCGGCGAGGGTGCGGCAGCGGATGGACTCGGCGCGGACGATGGCGGCGGAGTCGTGGTCGAGGCGGTCGATGGTGGCGTTGACGCGGTGGATGGCGTCGCGCAGTTCGGCGGCAGCGCGCTCGCCGGGCGAGTGGGCTGCGGAAAAAGAGGGGAGAGGGCTACGGGTGAGGGAAGATCTACCTGGGCTCGGCTTGTCTTGTCTTGACTCGGCTAGGCTTGATAGGCGTCCGTTTTCGAGAAACTGCGCGGTTTCGGCCGCCGTTTTCGAGGAACTACTCGGTTTCGGCCGCCGCGCTGACAGTTCTTGTCGGTTGGGCTCGTCGTCGAGCTCGGGGAGATCGTCGTCGAAGTCGATGCCGGAGAGCTCGCGCGGGGAGATTTCCGCAGGCTTCCGCAGGTTTTCCTGAGCGTGGATGTCGAGACCGATCTCGGCGGCGCGGCGCTGCCAGACCTCGAGGCCGAGGTAGTAGGTCTCGGCGCAGACGGTCGGGTCTTCCTTCACGGCGCGGCCGATCCGCTTCTTGACATACTCGGGGGCGTGCTCGTACCAGTCGTGCACGGCGTAGAGCTCGCCCTCCACCACGACGTCGACCAGGCGCGCCAGCACCAGCGCCGCGGCGAAGGCGCCGGGCGGGTATTTCTCGGTGTCGGCCATCGCCCAGCCGGCCGCCGCCTCGATGTCTTGCAGGTCACCGATGAGCGGCGTGCCGTTCTCCCACGTCGTCTCCCAGAAGGCGGAGAGGTGGCCGCGGAGATGCTCCGGCGAGTCGACGCGCACCATCGCGAGCAGGCGGCGGAACTTCCGGTTGGAGCGGAGGGCGAGCTTGGCCAAGTTGTCAGGCTCCTGCGGCTTCCGGCTGGTCGGGCAGCTGGCCGGTCATGGCGAGGAAGAGGCGGGCTTCGATGGCGGCGTCTTTGAGGGCGTAGGTGAGGATGGTGGGGAGGTGCTCCCGAGCTTTGGAAGGGCTGGCGAGGATCTCTTCGACCATGCCGGGGACCTTGCTGCCGTCGAGCTCGGCTTTGTGGCTGGGCAGGCCGAACTCCTCGAGCAGGTCGGCGAGCGCCACGAAAGGCTTCTCGACCTGGCTGAACCGCCGGCCGTACTCGCGCATGGTGTCGAAGACGGGCTGATCTGCGGCGAGCGCCGCTGGCATGCGGAGGCCGGCCTTGAGGTAGGCCCAGCGGAGCTTCGGCAGGTCGAAGCCGCGGATGTTGTGGCCGACCAGGGTGGTGCTCTGCCCGACGTAGGCGTCGAGGCCGGTGCGGAGTGCCACGAGCATCTCGCGCGCCGTGGCGAAGCCCTGCACGATGCCGCCGGTGCCCTCGTGGACCTCCGTGAAGCCGGCGCCCAGGCAGTGCAGGGCGTAGAGGCCGCGCGGCGTCTGGATGGTCACGATGACGACGGGTGAGCTATCGAGCAGGGCGCGCTTCTCCGTCTTCTTTTCGCGCATCTCGAGGAACGCCCGGCCGCAGGCTTCGGCGGTCTTGTAGGTCGAGGGTGGGGTGTAGTGCAGGCGCATCCAGCGCTCGGCCTCTTCGGGCCGGCCGTTGGTGGTCTCGATGTCGAGCGCCAGCCAAGGCTCGGGCTCGGGGCCGCAGAAGGTCGCGAGCGGCGCGGCGAGGGTGACGGAGTCGCCGGCCATGGCGAGCTGCGCGAGGGCCTCGGGTGTCGGATTGGGATCGCCGAAGAGGATCACCAGCGGCGCCCTCCACCGAAGCCGCTACCGCCGCCGAAGCCGCCACCACCGAAGCCGCCGGGCGGCTTGGGCCGGTAGACGCGCACCGGGAAGCCGGCGGCGAAGAGGGACTGCACGAGATTCATCAGGGCGGCCGGGCTCGCGGCGTGCTCGGGGCCGAAGATGATGTCGACGGTGACGGAGCTGCCATCGCCGCTCTTGAGCTCCACCGGAACGGAGACGCCGGTGGCGGTCATGCCGCCGCTCGCCGGCGCGCCGAAGGCTGGCGCGGGTGCGGCCGGCGCCGGCGCTGGCGCGCCGAAGCCGACGGGGGTGCCACCGAAGGGCATCACGCGAGCACCGCCGTGGCTTCGGTTGCGGTGGCGGGCGCGCCGATGTGGTTGACGGCGAGGCCGCCTTCGGTCGGGCGGGCGGTGATGACGCGGAGGCCGAAGGCGGCGGCGCGGTCGGCGAAGAGCTGGCGGTGTTCGGCGTCGAGGGCGAGCCAGTAGCGATCGTCGAGGCCGATCACGGCGCCGGGGCCGTAGATGCTCGCGGCGACCTCGAGCACGGCGTCGATCTTCTGGCCTTCGCTCTGGCGGAGCTCGAAGTCGAGGAGGTTGCCGGCGGCGTCCTTGACGTGCAGCCGGCCGACGATGACAGTCAGGCGGCCGGCGCGCTCGGCGATCCCGGGGAGCTCAGCCATGCGGTCGTACACGGTGGTGGCGATCTGGCGCAGCGCTTCGGCGCGCTCGGTCGCGGCGTCGCGGTCGAGCTTGGCGGTCTTCGCCATTTCGAGGAGGTTCCGCACCTGGGCGGAGACGACGGCCGCGCGGCGTGTCTCGGTGGCGCGATTGGCTTCGATCTCCAGCGCCTCGACTTCGAACTCCTCCGGACCTTCGGGCACCTGGGCGAGGATGGCGGACTGGCGGTCCCACTTCGCGGCTCGCTCGGCTTCGCGGTCCTGGGCTTCCTTGAGGGCGAGACCGTCGGCGCGAATGCCGGCCATGGACTCGCGCACCTGGGCGATCTCGCGCTCGAGGTTGCGGATGCGATCGTCGGCCGAGGCGAGTGCGTCACGGCGGAGCTGCAGGTCGCGGTCGTAGCGGGCGGGGTCGGGGCGGTCGCCCAGCGTCTCGCGGATCTCGTTCTGCTGCATCTCGAGGGCGAGGCGGCGGCGGCGGGCTTCCTTGGCGACGGCGAGGGCGCCGGTGGCCTCGGTCTCGGCGCGCTCGGCTTCGGCGACGGGGATCTCGATGAGGGCCTCTTCGCCGCCGGCGCGCTCGAGCGCCTGGTCGGCGGCCTGCTCGGCGGCGGTCGCGACGCCGGCGGCGGCCTTGGCGGCGGTCTCGGCGTTCCGGGCGTGGCGGTGGGCGATGAGTCGGGTGCGGTCGGCGGCGTCGGCCAGGTTGTCGAAGGCGTTCTCGCCGTACTCGGCGAGCACGTCGTTGGCGATCGCCTCGTTGCCCGCGAGAGTCGAGATGCTGGTGGCGTCGAAGGGTGGGGCGAGCAGTTCTACCAGGGCGCGCACGCGGGCGGTGGCCGCTTCGTCGGTGCCCTTGATGCCGGGGTCGATGATGCGGGTGACGGGGCCGGCGTCTTCGATCTCGATCTCGGCTTCGCCGGTCGCCTTGACGACCTTGCCAATCTTCACCACGAGGCCCGGCACGGTGATGCGGCCTTCGATGGCGCCGTCGCGCTTCTCGAGCGGCACCTTGTCGCCGAAGGCGCGGCGGATCGCCTGCATGGCGGAGGTCTTGCCGGCGCCGTTCGCGCCGACGAGCTCGTTGACGCCCGGCTTCAAGAGGAGCTCGGCGTGGTGGATGCCGCCGACGTTGTCGATGGTGACCGGGATGTCGGGGACTTTCTTGCGCGTCGTCTTGGGGCTTGCTGCGGTGGTCATGGGCTCGTTCTCCTGTTGAAAGGCTGAGTCAGGCTTTGTGGCCGTGGGTGATGACGCCGGTGGGGCGGACGGGGCGGAGGCCGTCGATGGAGGTCTGGAGGCGGTTGCGGACGGCTTGGAGCTCGGCCAGTGCCTGGTCGACTTCGGGGAGGAGGGCTCTGGCTTCGGCCGGGGTGATGCCGTTTTCGGCGGCGGCGGCGTAGGCGGCGCTCGCTTCGCTGAACTCGCGCATGGAGCGGGCGAGGAGGGCGAGGTCGGTTTCCTTCTCTCTTCCAGTGGCGGCTTCGGGCACGGCGCTCGCCAGCTCGTGGCCGCAGGCGCGGGCGAAGAGGTGGGCGGCGGCGCGGGTGCGCTCGGCGCCGAAGCTCTGGGCGGCGCGGTGGGTGAGCGTCACCAGGCGGTGCAGCCAGTGGCGGCCGAACTTGTCTTCGCGGCGCTCGCGCTGCTTGTTGAGCTCGCGGCGGGAGATGCCGGTGGCGTTGGCAAGGCGGTCGACGTCGTGGCCGAGGATCTCGTCGAGGGCGCGGATACAGGCGTCGGAGAGGCGCTCGGGGTCAGACCAGAGGAGGCGCAGCTGGTCCTCGACGGGGGCGGCGGCAGGCTTCAGAGTGTTGGTCATGGTCACGGTGTCTAGCGGTAGGGGAAAGGGCGATCGGTTTCAGAGGACCGGCTTGCCGTTGACGGAGAAGAGGTCGAGGGCCTGTTCGCGGGTGAGGCGGAAGACGCTCGCGAGGTTGCCGATGAAGCGGAGGTTGGGGCTCTGGCCGTCTTCGATGCGGCGGACGAGGTCTTCGCTGACGTCGAGCTGGGCGGCGAGGCCGCCGCGGGAGAGGCGCAGGGTGATGCGCCAGGCGGTGAACTTGGGGAACTGGCTGCCCTCGGCGTCGGCCCAGCGGCCGGAGAGGCGGTGCTCTTTGGCGGCGGCGGTTTGGTCGAGGAGGTCGTCGGCCTGGTCGAGCTGGGCAGGAGAGGGGCGGCCGGCGGCCGTGGCGGCGGACATCACCGGCCGCCCCTCTGGAAGAGCGGGGAGTAGCCGCTCGGATGGGAAAAAGGCCGGGCCCCCTTCGCAAGACACGCGCTCGCGGGGAGGTTGGCAATTCCTGGGCATCGCCCGGAGGGCCCGGTGTTGGCAGGTACGGAAATCACGCGACCGCTTCGACCTTGGCGAACCAGGAGTCGATCGTCGACTCGGGCTCACCGAGAACCAGAGCGAGGAGCTTGCGGGCAGGGGTGCCGGGAATGGCTCGGCCAGTCTCCCAATGAGAGACGGCGCCATCGGTCACGCCGATGATCTGGGCGAGTGATTCCTGGCTCA
>ERZ869921.1049-NODE-1049-length-12836-cov-5.380565_pt1 | contig 12836 bp, 18 predicted proteins | sample MGYA00579310_ERZ869921 | MGnify/ENA primary metagenome ERZ869921 (study PRJEB32216, sample SAMN09231816) | wastewater metagenome | place: USA: Maryland | collected 2016-06-21 | study: EMG produced TPA metagenomics assembly of the PRJNA472060 data set (Reclaimed...
TTAGTAATTCTATTTAGCTTCGGATTCAGCCACTTCGCCAAGCCCGAAAACGTTATAAGCAATATTATTTTTTTGCCAACGCACCACGAACATCCATAATCAATCTTCCAAGATGGTTTTCACCTTTATTGGTTTTCAAACATACTCCCCAAAATTTATCATTCCATCGGTTTCCCTCTTGGATATGTTGTGTTCCTGTTTCCAAAAGTTTTGTTCTATAAGGTTCTGTATTAAACTTCTGCTTTATGCAATTTTCCATTACTTCAAGTTTAATCTCATTCCAATCTTTTTTTAGTGTAATGTTTCTACTTTGTCTTTTCACATCACCTGCTTTATTGTTTTGGTTTGAACAAAACTTTTTCCATTCTACATCATCAGATTTCGCAGACATATAAGCGTGTTCAACCGATGGAAACTCTAAACCATCAAGTTTAATTTTTACAGGAGCGAAATTGCTCAACCATCTGTATTCGTTTTGAAATTCTGTTATCATTTTATTTAAGTTTTAATCCACCCTCCACACAAAAAATAATACAGCTTATAACAGCGTGTATAAAAAATGGCGAGTTGAGTGGTATATTTAACATTTGTTTTTCAATTTAAGTTTAGTGGTGGGTTGAACATTTCGGCTTCGATTTCCCCACCTGACGCAAAGCCCCAAAACGTTACCGCACCCGCTAATTAATAGGAGGGTGAGGGTTAAGAGGAGTTTAAGTGTTAATTTCTTCATAAGAAACAATCGCCTTGATGCTATACGTTTTACCGTTAACTGTGGCTTTAGTTCCAAGTGTTGCTAATTCAGCATTTGTGCTTATTGCTGTTTCCGCAATTTTTATTATTGCAATAGTGCATATATTTTGAAGCGGCTGTTTTTTAAATTCTTCTAAAGCAATTTGCTCTCTTTGTTCTTGGGTTAAATTTTCCATTTCCCTTTTATTTAATTTTCTGCAAACATAAACAAAACTTTTTTAATAATAAAATTTTTTTATAAATAAATTTGTTGTAGGTTTGTGGCGAATTAAAAAATGTATGACTATGAAAAAGATTTTAATAAAACTTGCAATGTTAACCTATATAATTGGATCCATGTTTATACTATGCATGGCTATATTATTTCCAGTTGGTTATGGGATGAAAGATTTCCCTAATTGGACTGGGTTTATAATTTATCCATTGTCCTTATTAATAATGGCATCCCAAGAAGAAGTATTAAATTATTTTGACACTAAAACACTTTAACATGAACCTCCTATCAGAATTCCGCGCTCAATTCAGCCTACGTGAATGGCTATGTGCAATGAAACAAGGTGTTAAGGAATTGATACCCGCGTTCTTTACTTACGTACCAACTGCGCACTGTATTAAGCCCAAAGCGGGCGCAAAACTAACGCAACCAGGCGAACAATTAAGTTTTAATGAACGATTTAATTATTTGAAAGAACAATGGCAACTAAAATAAAATACAAGGATATTCTAACCGAGCATGAATATAAGATACTTGACTTGGAGGGAGCCGCTCAATTAAACTTTTTAAGAAAGGGACGACCAAACACAAGTATTAAAACGCTGTTGATTGAATTAACAACAATTCAGAATAAAGTTATTGCTTATGAGGCAAGCGAACAAAGACAAATTAAACGGGCTGAAAAGATTAATCTTGCACGTACTGAAGCTGCTGTTAAAGGCTCAAACGAATTACTAATAATGTCGGAGGTGTGATGCCTCCTTATAACAATTCCAATAAAATGAAACAACCCAAAAGAGCAGAATTAAAAGCAGAGTTCAAACGATTATCCAAAATGAACAAGACTGGCAAAGGTGGATATAATTCGTTTCGAGAAATCGGATCGAAACATAGCTATTCACACGTAACAGTTAGGAATCTATTGCTTGGCGAAATCCCAACATGGAGAATACAACATCATATACTTTGGGAGGCTTGTAAGTCATTTGTTAAAGAATGTTAAATATTAATATGTATTGATAAAATAATTTTATTAATTAGAAAGTGGGTGTATATTTGTACCCAACAAAAACGCCTCAGCTAACAAATAGCTACAATGCTGAACTTATCAGACACGTTAGCATCATTAGCGGGGTGTTTTTTTAAACGATACAATTTTAACCCAATAAACCAAAACCTATGAACACAACAGAAATTGAAGTAAGTACCCACTACACTAAAGAGTGGAAAATCAAACACACTGAGGAATGTGTGCAATACGATAGCGAACACAACCACTTTTACCACTTTCAAGGTGCGGGTAAATGTGTTTTAGACTTTCCCGCATCTGAAGCAAAACAATACCTAGAAATTTGCGACCAGGCAGTAATGAACAACCGTTCAGAAATACCCGTTGCTAAATTATTCAACACCTCGTTCTTATCAATGGTATTAACCCAATTTCTACACGTGCGCAAGTCTGAGCCAGCGCATGATGTGGAGGAAAATTTGCCGACACAGCCAACGGTTATTACTGATTCTAGTAAGTTGGTGGTGGGGAAATGGTATGCTGATACATTAAAAGCAAATCAAACAATACTTGAGTTTGTCAAGTCAATTGGAACTACAGATTACTTTAAATATGTAAGCGGTGATGGTTTATATTTAAAAGACGAAAACGGATTAATTAGATTATCATCTCATAACGACTGGTACCCAATCAATAACTAACAACCGCCAATAGTGGCAAAATAAATAACCCATAATTAACAAATAAATTCAATACTAACAATTAAATTCAAAAACATGAGCAATGAAACTGGCCTTATGGCTGCAATGGAAAAGAAAGTGCCTACCTTTATTCAATTGGCGCAAATTAATGGCATATCTGCTGAAAAAGCTGAAGCCATCGTACAACAAGAACTTCAATATGTATTTGAAGCAAGTTTAAACAATCCCGAAATTAGAAACTGCCATCCATCAACAGTTGAAATGGTAATTCGCAGGGCTGTAACGAATAACCTTTCACTCGATCCGAACGCGGGACTTGTTTATTTAAAAACACGTAGAAAGAAAGTTTCAACTAAAGATGAGCCAGAACGTTTTATTACAGTTTTGGAAGCAACAGAAACTTGTAACGGTATGTTATCAACTGCCCGTATGACTGGTTGTATTATCGACCATAAGTTGCCCGTAGTTGATTTTAATGAAGCTGGTAAAGTTATCGGAGCAACATTTGAATATCGAGTGCCTAATGGTCGTTGGGAGGTGGTTAAATTTACAGAATACGATATTGAGCGTTGGGGCAATTATTCAGAAAAGGAAAACCAACGCTTCGATAAAAGCAAACAAAGAAATCCATTATACACATCTTGGCGTGGTGGTATTGACCCCGAAATGATGAAAGCAAAGTGCATTAAACATTCACTTAAAAAGTTGGGTAAAAATCCACAAGAAAGACATGCAACAAAAGTTGATTATAGTAAGCCATTGCAATTATTACCAGCTGAACATGCTGTAAATGAAGCTAAAATCGAGCAAGAAGAAAATGCCACAAGCGCACAAGTATTAGCAACAACAGTTGAAGTTGTGAATGTGCCAACGAATGAAGCAAAACCAACAGAACAATCAAATACTACTAACTTTTCAATGCCTTTTGAATAATGGAAAACTCAACACAAAATACACAATCTAATACGGGGGTGGCAATCGCTGCCCCTATTCAAACTACACTAGACACCTTAGCAAAGTTACCAGTAGCAGCGCAAACAGCTTTTATTGAGTATGGAAAACAAGGTGCTAACATGGCGGTGCTAACTTCACAGTTAGCACAATTAGCCACTGATGCCATTGCTCAAATTCCTGCAACTGTAACCGACATTGCACTTGCAGAGGCGGCACTTAAAAATGCAAAGGTTACGCAAGCACAAATAAATGATTTAAGACTTGAAAAAACACGCACAATCAACGGTTATTTAGCTAATTTAATGACCTTTGAAAAGAACTTAGCAGCACCAATTAAAACACTTAGTGATGCCATCATCGAAGCTAAAAAAGTAAAGGAAGCCGAAGCCAACAAAGCCAAGTTAAAGGATGATGAAATCAGACAATATCAAGGCTACATTGATAGAATGGTTGCAGAAACTGAGGCGCAATTTAGTACGTACATTAACACTACGATTGAAAGGGCTTATGTTCATGCACTTGGTGAGGGGAATATTGAAAATAAGGATAAAGAGGCGTACATTGAAAAGGTTATCGGACAGCGCGCAACGGCCGCAGTTTTCACTCATAAAATCAAACCTTATGACTGGAAGTATAACACACCAGCGCACGCGCAAGAAGTTGACATTACTGCAAAACTCGCTTCACCATCTACGTACATTGACCAATTCAAAGTGCGCATTTTAGACAAATTCCAAGATTATGATTTAGCAGTGCAAGATAAACAAACAGCATTAACGCGCGCTGCAAATGAAGCAGCCGAAGAAGCTAAACAAATTGAAGCGGACAAAAACATGGCTACTACAATGGCAACAATTCAATCTGAGGCTACACCTTTAGTTGTTGATGATGGAATACGCGCACTTAAAAAGAGTTATGAGCTTGATATGCCAGAAAGTTGGGAAAGCAGCAAAATTATTATGATTGCTTTTGTTAATACGTTTCAACAATTTAAAGGTTTGCGCGTTTCTCCTTTTAAAATTTCAGTGCAACAAATGGCTGATCAACTTTCGAAACTTAAAACTGCTGATAATAACTTTAATTTTACGGGGGCAATATGGAAAGAAGTAACGAAGTTGTAAATAGAAACGATGGTGCAAAGGTTACACCTCCAATAAATTACGAAATAAGAAACGAGTCTTATAAAATTATAGGAATGATAAAATCAATTGTGCCAGATTTGGAATATAAAAAGTGTGTTGAATTGGCCATTTTGATAAATACAGAAAAGCATGAAGTTGTTGATGGTTATGGCGCAAAGAAATTTTTTATGGCAGTAATAATGGATTTAAAACAATATGAATCATGGCAGATATTATAACCTATTCTAATTGCCAGCGCATAGACGTTGCCGATTTCAACGCTTACCTTGCAACTCCTGGTTATTCTCATTCGTCAATCAAATCAGATAAAGGGGGCTATTCGGCTCCCTTTAATGTAACTAAAAAAGTAATGATAGGTAAAATAGTTGATCAAATACTTACTGATAGCGGCAAAGTTGATTATGCAAATGAGAATTACCCAGTTGCGCGAATAATTGCCAATAAGATTAAAGAAAGGTTTGCACCAGTATTGGCACATTTACAAACACAAGTTGCATTTGTCGGTACCATGGAATATAAAGGTTTAACTATGCCAGTAAAAGGGATATTAGATTACTTATTGCCTAAATTTTGCGTACTTGATTTGAAATATACAGAGGAACAACACGTAGATAAATTAATTACTTACATGGGCTATCCAAATCAATTGTGGAATTATGGCAAGTTATCAAGTGTTAACAAATCTTACATTATTTCTTATTCAGCACATAAGGCAAATCAATTAAATCCGTGTCGAATTATTGAGATACCTATTCACAGTCCTAACAATCACTTTTGGGAAAATGCTGTTTTAAATTTTGGGGAGGTGGCATGCAAATAACACTACGGCCTTATCAAACTTTATACGTGCAAGAAATTGTAAAAGCATTTTCAGAGGGCCACAAGCGAATTGTTCTTTGCGCTCCAACTGGAAGCGGCAAAACTGTGATGTTTTCTGAAATGGTTAGGCGCGCTGCTTTTAAGGAAACATCAACATGGGTACTCACAGATAGAACCGAACTGTTTAATCAAACTTTTGCAGCTTTAGAGCGTGTTAATGTTAAACCTCAGCTTATTAATGCCAATACAAAAAAACACATGATTTCACCAGATGCTTTTATTAATGTTGGTATGGTGGAAACAATATACAGACGGACCAACATTAAACTACCTCAATTGTTAATTCTTGATGAGGCCCACATGGGTAACTTTACAAAGATAATTGAACAATATCAAGATTCTTTTGTAATAGGTGCGACTGCCACTCCAATAGGTAAACATTTTTATAAGTATTATACTAAATTAATACAATGTACTGATGTACCAGAATTAATTGCGGAAAATTCACTTTGCCCATGCAAAACTATTGAAATGCAAAACCAGGACTTTAGCGATCTTGAAATGAAAGCAGGAGAATACACCGAGGCGTCAAACTACAATCACTTTGCAAAACGTTCTTTATTTGATGGATTAATTGAGCAAATACATAAACACATAGGCCAGCGCAAAACAATCGTTTATTGTGTTAATGTAGCGCACGCAAATGAAACCGCAGCACTTTTAATTGAACACGGATTTACTGCAAAAGTTGTTACTGGCGAAACTCCCGACAAAGAACGTGAATATACTTTCCTTGGTTTTAAATACGGGCAATTTCAATTTTTAGTTAACGTGGGCGTGGCTACAAAAGGATATGATGAACCAAGTATTGAGGCTGTGATCATGTATTTAAAGACTAATTCACTTGCTAAATATTTACAATGTGTTGGCCGTGGCGGGCGTACTTTTGCGGGTAAAACTTATTTTATACATCTTGATTTTGGAGGCAATGCCACGGCACACGGTACTTGGGATGAGCCGCGCGAATGGAAACTTGAAGCACCTAAAAAGAAGCAAAAGAAAAAAGCGGCACCAATGAAAATTTGCCCTAATTGTGATGCTATGTTACCAGCACCAGCGCGACAATGTGGGTTTTGTTTGCATGAGTTTGTTTTTAATTCTGATGATGAACTTGCAAAAGGTGTTGATGTTGAGGTGACGAGCGGGCAATCAAAAAAGTTTATTGGTTTAAAAGTTTCTGAGCTTTCAGTTGAGGAACTTTACGAACTATCGAAAGACCCAAATAAAAAGTTTAAATCATCATACATTTGGCGTATAGTTAGAAGTAAAGGCGAATTGGAAGTTGAAAAATTCGCGCAATTAGCTGGATTTAAGCGTGGCTGGCTTTACCGACAATTAGAACAAATGCAAGACAATGATTTTTTTGATAAAGTTATTGCATAGCACGTTTTTATTTATTATTATTGCAACATATTACATAGTTTAATAAACTCTATAAATTCCATACTTAATGAATAATGCTCTTTTTATCACCAATTTGGTGGACTTTTTTAGGCTACAAAAAAACTGGCCTTTTTCTTTACTTTCCGATGTAGAAGAATTTATTAACTCTGATCAAACCGTTGCCGAGGTTTTTAACGTCAATGGTTATGATTTTAAACTCAAACGAATATCATTCTTTGAGGGAAAACAGTGTTATTATGTTGAATTTATCGGCAAGCCATTATGAGTAAAATATCTTTTTTTAATAAGCAGTTTGGCTCAAAAGGGATGCCTCACTTTTCTGATGGCGAGCTTGAAATTGAAGAATTTGTTTTAGGTGTAAAGTTTGGAAAGTGGAAAGATGCAACGCTAAAAATTAGGTCCATTGAAAATAAAGAGGATCGCGACAAACAAAAAAGAAATTCGCCACAAGTAACAATTTCGGGAACTTTTGCCGAACGTGCCGAAACTAATTTAATACATCATAGTGGTTTTATTTGTATTGATTTAGATGGTGTAACTGATAAATCACAATTAATCAATGACCCTTATTTATATTGTGTATTTTATTCGTCAAGCGGCAAAGGTTTAGCGGGTATTTTTAAAATAAATCCAGCGAAGCATAAAGAATCTTTTAATTGGTTGCGTATGTATTTATATAATACTTATGGATTAGCAGCCGACCCCGCGCCTCAAAATGTTGCGTCTACCAGGTGTATTAGTTTTGACCCCGATTTATTTCACAATCCTAATTGCACTATTTCAAAATTCATCAATGAAAAGCCGCCAAAGATTAAAAATTTACCAGTTGTCGTAAGTGATCAAGATTTTGCGGACATAATAGGGCAATGTATTCAGCGCGGAATAAATTTAACAGAATCTTATGAAGAATTTAGGGATATAGCTTTTGCGCTTGCCAATGGAAAAGGTGAAGATGGTAGGTATTATTTTCATCAATTGGCTGGAATTTCTACAAAATACAATTCGCGTGCTGCTGATCGTCAATATGACATTGCACTAAAAGATAAATCTGCCAAAAAAATAACAATCGGCACCTTATACCACTACATTAAAGCCGCTGGTATTGAAGTAAAATCACAAAATAAACAAGCCGTGGCCATTGCTTCAATGGCTAAAAAATCAAACCGTTCAAAAGAGGGTGTAACTGCTTCAATAGTTCAACTTACTGGCACATCACAAGCAACTGCAGAGCAATTAGTTGAAGAAGTTTTTAAAAGGTCCGACATTAATATTGAATCGGTTTCAAAGGACCCAGAAAAGTTAATTGAAAATATTTGCACTTTTATTGCTCAAAATTACCATCTTAAAAAAAATAGCATTACTGGCATTGTTGAAAATTCTGGCAATCCATTAACAAAGGAATCTTTTAATACTATGTATTTACGAATAAGGTCGGTTTTTAATAGCACCTCGGTTTCATTTGACTTAATCGAGCGCATTGTATTGTCTGAATTTACACCAACTTTTGACCCTATAAAAGAATATATTGAAAAACATCGACATTTAAAAGGCGATGGCAATATTAATAAACTTATTGCTACAATTGAAACCACCACGCCAAACGCTCATGTTTTTATACGTAGGTGGTGTATTGCATGGGGTGCTGCTTTAGACGGTTTTCCAGTGCGCTCCGTACTTGCTCTTTTGGGAGGTCAACATTCTGGAAAAACTGAGTGGTTTAGACGTTTGCTTCCTGGTCCACTAAAAAAGTATTACGCTCAAAGTAGATTAGATGCAGGAAAAGACGATCATATATTAATGTGTCAAAAATTAATTATTCTTGATGATGAACTTGGTGGAAAATCTAAAAAGGATGAAAAGGTATTTAAAGAATTAACATCAAGGGATTGGTTCTCTTTGCGTGTTCCTTATGGCAGATATAATGAAGATTTTAAGCGGTTGGCTATTCTTTGCGGAACAAGTAATACCACTGACATTATGAGTGATCCAACGGGGAACACCCGTTATTTACCAGTTGAGGTTATTTCAATAAACAAGGATTTATACAACTCTATTGATAAAGATGAACTTTTTATGGAAATTATTAGGGCCTATGAATCTGGCGAAGAATGGCAATTGTCAAAAAATGAAATGGACGATCTTATGTCAACATCTGCAGCATTTGAAGAAATACCATTTGAACGTGAATTAATAAACACTCATTTTGAAAATAATGGTTATGGCAGTGCAATAAATCTTTCAGCAACTGAAATTAAAGATTACATTGAATTGCACTCAAAACAAAAAATTACAAACATGAAAAGATTTGGGGTTGAACTTAAAAAAGTATTTGGAAAATCTAAGCCAATAAAAATTAATGGTCAACCATCTTACAAATACCAAGTTTTTACAAAAATGAAGGAACAAAATTTGCAATCAGCTGTAAATAATATACAAAATGATGAGTTTGGATAGGAAAACGAAATTCTTCATACTACCTACTACCGCTTACTTACACTAAGCATGTAGAATGTTGGTAGTAGGGGTAATTTAAAAAATATAAAAAACTTCCTCATAGCAAAAATAATATTGTACACTCATACACTCATACACTCACATACTTTAATTAAGAAAATATCTTACTACTATCTACTACCATACCTTTTGTAAATTTAACACAATAACAATCAAATAGTTACAAAATAGTAGTAAAATTAGTAGTAAGAATATTTTTTTAAACGTTTTACTTTTACTATTTTTGCAGAAACAAATTAAAAATATAAAAATGAACACACCTAAATTAGAGAAAGTATTAAAGTACATTTTAAGCGAAACTAAAAACCTTGATGAGGTTTATGATTTTATTAAAGTCAAACCAATAATTTCAATGAATGAGCAGAATAAAAAGGAAAGTGAATTAAGTCAAAAAACAACATTAATAAAAGACATTGCTTACAAGTTTTATTTAGGAAAGTTTTTTACTTGCGCTGAATTTCAATTAAAGATGCTTGATTTTTTTGGATCGAATTATGGACATAAAGTTACTGGCTCAATACTTAGATCGTTGTTTCACAGAAAAATAAGAAAGGTTAATGGGAAAGCAAGTTATTATTACTATTGTTCAGAAAATTTTACCAATGAATAATCAAACCGACCCAATAGAAGAAGTTATACAACAACAATTTGTTATTCATTTTCGTAATACTTATTGCTTAAAACACCATTCGCCAAGATGGATGGCAATACATATACCTAATGAGGGGAAAAATAACGCTAATCTTATAAAAATTGGTTTAGTGCCTGGAACTGCTGATATTTTAATTATTGATCCAAACTTGCGCTCTTATTTCATAGAACTAAAAGCTAAAGGCAAAACACAGAAACCAAACCAGGTGAAATTTCAAGAACATTGCAAACAAATAGGCATACCTTACTACCTTGCCGATAACATTGATGATGCTATTGAGATTGGTAACAAAATAGTTCGCGAATTTGCATTTCTAAAATAATTCGTATCTTTGGGGCATGAAAGCGAAAGAAAATTTAAGTAATTGTTGTTTTACTTAAATTAATTGCTTAATTTTACATTATGAGTTTAGCGCAAATTTTAGTAGATGAGCAAATAAAGCATGGTTTTAAAAACCCATTGTCAAGTGTTGGTTATTATGTTTATGCAATAACCAAGGATGAAAAAGTAGTTTATATTGGCAAAGGCAAAAAGAATAGAGTGCTAAATCATTTTAGTAATTCGTCAAATAATAGGCTTTATTCAGAAATTAAAAATAACAAAAATAGTTTTAATTGGTTTATATTATCATACTTTGATGAAGAAATTGACGCGCTTCATTATGAGTATAATGCCATTTGTGATGCAAAATCAAAAGGTATTGAATTGTATAATAAAATGCACTTTTCAAACAGCAAGGAATACAGCACGGGCTTAAAATTGATTTATTATGTTTTAAAGCAATTTGAGGATATGTGGTTTAAAATTGATACACTAGGAAATGAAGTTTGTCCTAAAAAAAGAGCGGAGTTGTTTATTGAAACATTAAAAGATGAGTTTGGTTGGTATCAAAACAAACCAATGTATAAAAATAAACCAATAACTGATTTAAGTGTCAGTATCGAAAAAGAAATTAATTGGTATCAAATAAAAATAGCATGAACGGGAAAGCTCATAAATATGTAACTTTTATCGTTGATGAATTAAAAAAAGGAAACGTTAAGTACAAAGATGTATTTAAAGTTTTTTTAAGTGAATTTAAGTCAAGTGAACCAACTTTTGCAAAGTATTGGAAAATGGCAAATGCTGAATTTTCAAAGGTAAGTAGCGAGGCAGAAGAAAAAAAACACGAAGCGTTTATAAAAGATGAGGTTAACCAAGTCGCAAAAGGACTAAGGCCAAAACACATAAGAATGGATGAGTTACAACAATCAGTTGATAGAATAAAAACTGTAATTGAAAACGGAACAACTAAAGATTCATATATTGATTATAAAAAAGGAATGGCTATTGAAATTGAACGACCATTAACTGAAATCGAAAAGGGCGCGTTAGAAAAGGTTAGCAAAGAACTTACAGCCGAACTCAACAAGATGGATGGAAGTTACGCGCCTGCGAAGTTAGACCATACAACCAACGGGAAAGATTTGCCACAAACCACCATACAAATTGGCTATGGTCCAAAACGTAAAGATTGATTTTAACCCGGATTTATTCAATGATTTATACTGGCATCTAAAAAAGGATCTCGACAATCCACTTATTAGGTATATTTGGATGTACGGAGGTTCTTCAGCGTCTAAAACATATACTTATGTTCAATCCGACATTACGGCTATGTTGGAGAAAAAAGATGAAAATGTAATGGTGTTACGTAAATTTGGGGTGGATATAAAAGATAGTATTTACTCAGATTATGTAGGAATTATAAATGATTGGGGGCTTCAAGATTTTTTTAAATGTCAAATAAATTACATTGAGTGCTTAACAACTGGATCTTATATTAGATTTAGAGGTTTAGATGATAGCGAAAAAATAAAAGGGCTTGCCAGGTTTAAAAGAGTAGTTTTAGAGGAAATAAGCCAATTTGATGAAATAGACTTAAAGCAAATAAGAAAAAGGCTAAGAGGTCGGTCTAATCAACAAATAATAGGAATATTTAACCCAATTAGCGAGGAACACTGGTTAAAAACTAATTTATTTGACAAGGAAAACCTTATTGAGCAGCCAATTACCACCAATATAACTGAGCATTACATCAATGATAAAGGTAATTTTGTTGTTTATAAGGTAAATTACACCAATAATTATTTCATAGTAGGGAAGTGGGATAAAAAAGGTAAATTAATAGGTGGTTTTGTTGATCAACATACTATTGATGATTTTGAAAAGGATAAACAAACCGACTTTAATTATTATCAAATTTACGGACTTGGCAATTGGGGAAAAATCAGAACTGGTGGCGAATTTTGGAAAGACTTTAACACTAATAATCATGTAATTAAAGCAATATGGAATGAAGATTTTCCAATACATTTAACATTTGATGAGAATGTAAACCCTTATTTAACCTGCCTTGTTTGGCAGGTGCAAGGTAAAGTCGCAATTCAAATTGATGAGATTTGTTTAGAGGACCCGCGCAATAGATTAAAACATGTTTGCGCTGAGTTTAAAGTTCGCTATCCATTGCAACGTGTTAAGGGATTGTTTATTTATGGCGACCGTACAAGCTGGAAAGAGGATACTAAAAAAGAAAAGGGCGAAAACTTTTTTACAGATGCAACAAATTTACTAAGCA
>ERZ869921.1053-NODE-1053-length-12808-cov-80.270133_pt1 | contig 12808 bp, 13 predicted proteins | sample MGYA00579310_ERZ869921 | MGnify/ENA primary metagenome ERZ869921 (study PRJEB32216, sample SAMN09231816) | wastewater metagenome | place: USA: Maryland | collected 2016-06-21 | study: EMG produced TPA metagenomics assembly of the PRJNA472060 data set (Reclaimed...
TAATGGAAGTGCTTCCAGTTAATGTAATCATATCTCAAGTCTACAAGAGTACTTGTAGACTTGGAACTACTAATGCAACAAGCTCAGCTTGTTGCATACTAACTCCCACCGACTTGACACGTTGTGTCAAGTCTATGGAGTTAATCTTGCGCGCTAAGCGCGCAAGAAAATATATAAAAGAACAAATTTAAAACTTAGACAGCAACCATCTTCAATAACTTTACAGTATCCTCTTGCAAGACTATGACTTCGTTTTTCTGACAAGTAACTATAACGCTTGCAGGATCTACTAAGTTTACTGAGGCAACATCATTAGGGTTAAATTGATTATAGATATAGGCAATGATAGTTTCTCTTTTAATTGGATTGCCGATATTCAATGACTGAGAGTATTTTGTTAGGGCATTTTTTACTCTCGTTAGATTTTCTGGTGTTGCTGATTGTCTTAGAATTTGTAGGATACCTGAATACAAAACTGTAATAGCATTCACAGAACCTACATATAGATCTGACATGATAGGCATCTTTGGAAGAATGTAATTATACACATCAGTGACGACTGAAGAACTTACTCCACCATTCAAGCCGGCCAAATAAATAGTTACAGCACCAGCTTTTGGAACTCCATTTAATTGATTTGCATATATAGCTACCTTGGCTACAGCAGTTGAAGCTTCTCTAGCCCAAGTTTCAAAAGCATCTCTCGTGCCCATACCCGTAATAGCCCATCTTTTTTTACACCTCGATCTAACAGAATCGTCTAACTCTTCATTTCTACCCTCTGTAGTAATCCAACTGGAATAACCATTTGCTTTTGTAGGGTTTAAAGCATCTGTACTAAAACCAAAGTAAACATTGGCACTGCTCGAACTATCTACAATTAGTAATTGTCCTGGTCCTGTAGGCCCAGTTCTGATAGCCAGTCTGCCATTGTCATTAAAAGCCTGTATATTAGTTCCTGAAAGAGATGCATTGGTGGCATTTATCAGGCTCGTTAGATCAGCATGGTTAGCTGTATATGTAACAAATGGAGTCGTTACTACTCCATTGTTTGTATAACTAAAATTTATTTGTAATCCGTTTACATTAAATGGAGGATTTAAATAGGCCGAATATACAATGGCCGGGAAGTCTGTCGAATATCCACCGAACTTTGTAGTATCTGCAATATTGGAAAAGCCTAGAATTAAGTTAGCTGTTCCAACAAGAGCAAACTTGACAATGATCTTGGATATTGGGCCTTTTTGTTTTGTGCTAATTCTTAGGTATCCAGCATCATTGGTGGCCAATAGATTTCCATTGAAGAACACGTTACCATTTAAGTAAGTAACAACATCATTCATTGTTGGATAGTTGGCTGGAAAAATAATATTCAAAGGGTTGTCAACAACAGTATTTCCAGAGAAATCTACATAGGTGTACAGCATTCTCAATGCCAAGCCTGTAAGGTTAAAAGGCCCTGTGGGAGGAGCTACAAATAAATAAGTACCTAGTACTGATGCTGGTGTTGGGGCTCCTTGGTTAGTAACATTTATATCTGCTGGCCCTTGAAATATCTTTGTAATAACACCTGGGGCGACATTATAATCGCTTCCTACTACTTGGGCAATGATAGGAATTTCTGCAACAGGTGTGGCAGTATTAATAGTAACGGGAGCACTGTTATCGGTTACGTAATTATGTCCAAGACCATCGGTAACAATTACTGCACCAGGGTTTATGGTTCTAGTTGTATTGCCAATAATACTAAATGTCGCGACACCTCTAGTAAATTCTGAGGGAATACGTTCAACATTATATTGAGACTTTGCAAGTAATGTCAGCCACCCTTCTGTGGCTGTATCTAGATGCATACCTTTGGCTATCTCAGATACAATTGTCCACAGCTCTTCTAACGATTTTGCCTCGACATTAACTAATGTGTCACTCTCACTGCACGTATTCCAATCAGTACCTGAGAATCCATATTGAGTAAGTAGTGCTAATAGCTCTGCCTTTAATTGAGTGTAGCCTTTTGATTTAATTAAATCTTGTAAAGTAACCAGTATCATATCTCAACTCTAGCGGAAGACCGCTAGAGTTGGAACTTTCTTTGCGCGCAATGCGCGCAAGATTAAGTGTAAAGGATCTTGTTCCGTAACTTGGAATGTTTGGTACGTCGAAGACGTAGTAAACATTCCATCTCTAGTGGTCTTCCGCTAGAGTTGTGATATGTTTTACAGTGACAAACGAATAACAAATCAAGTAACTACTCCTCCAAACATCTATACTTTGTCCCCTAGAAATGTAGGATATGCAGTTCTTCCTAGTGACGGAGATCCTTTCATTGACAAATCTGTAAACAACTTCGAGATTCAAACATATAAGGTCAATATGCTAATGCTGGAAACTGCTATAAAGAATCCTACTCTATCTGGAATACGAGCTAGAAGCAGCAATGGTACTAGTATAACTCTTGAACCATTCGTTTGTGTAACGAGTTCTGGCAGCCTTTGGTATATCAATACACAAGAAGCTACAGTTAACCTAACTTCAGCAAACTTACTGCCATCAGGTTCTTTTGTAGCAAACACTAGATACTATGTATACTCCAAGCTTACAGTAGTACTAGGTGTAGGTACAGTAGCTACAGTTATATCAACTGACGTACCTCACATTTACTTACTATATAGAGACAATGCTGGGGCACAAGATTTGAGTATGAAGTTTCTATTTAGTTTTTACACAGACTCGACAGCTAAAATAATTCCCTTCGTCAAACAAAATCATAGAGTTCGATTTCTAAAAGATACAACAGAGAGTCATGTAGTTGTTGATGGGGTAGCTGCTGCATATACTTCCATCACACTTGGTAATATAGTTCCCAGCTATTCATCCATGATACAGTTGAAGGTTGATTTATATAACGGTGAAAATGCTGTTGTTAACAATTGTTCCTTTGAGGTAGACGGTATCCCAGGAGCTGCTCAGGTAGCTGTTGGGCTTGATGGTAACTCTCCATCTACCTCAACTGTAAGTACGTTTCTAGATATAAATAAAGGTGGTTTGAAATATAAAATCGCAAGCCCTGGGGCAATGGCAACACCATCCAAAGTTAACATTTATGTAATGGGTTATTTTGAATAATCTCCGAGTGTATTAAATAGTTCTCCTCTAGAACAGGAGTATATATACAGAGGTAATAATATACCTATCCCTTCCTATATATCTCCTCTCTTTTAATTCTTGCGCGCCAAAGCGCGCAAGAAAATATCTTCATATCAAACTTCCTAACTCCCTAGACTTGACATAGATATGTCAAGTCGGTGGGAGTTAACAATGCCCACAAGCAAAGCTTGTTGCATTGTTAGCAAACGTCATGCCAAAGTGTTACTTAGTATTTACTGGGTATTTTAGATTTCCCGAGTGTATTAAATCACTTTTCTAATTCGTCCTCAGTAAAATATTTTTACTTGAGTATATATACAAGGAATAGATAATATCCACCCATATCTACTACTAAGAATTTATTCCAAGATTCTTTCTACTCGCGTAAGCTTCTCTTATGTCAACCTCCAAGAAAGTATCTACAACAAAAAGTAAGCCCAGGAATAAGGACGATAGTGGTCCTATTAAGACAGGTGTTCGTTCCGAAATTCTAGAGAAAAAACTAGTAGACGTTTATATTCCTCCTACTCCTTGTTGGAATCCTATCAGTGTCAAGTCTGCTATTGATATGCACGATCGTGGAAATACCCAAATGTCAGGGAGGTTATCTGACTCTATTACCAGAGACACTAGAATCCGAGCCTGTTTAAATACTCTTGTATTCGGAATCCTCGGTCTTCCTTTTGAATGGAAATGGGAAATGTCTGATGTAGGTGATGGTGGTTCTGTTCTTTCAAAGACTATATATATGCCAACCGAAGAAGATAATAAATGTTTAGAAATTACTAAACGATGGTTCGAGGATTTTAAAGCATCTTCAATTCTTGGAAGCATAATGACCAATGTAATCAATATCGGTTTTGCCGGCATGAGTAAGAACTGGGTATTAGAAAGCGATTACAAAGAGTCTGGAGAAGATTTGTATATCCCTGAGTGCTGGGTATTTCATCCATCTAATATTTGGTATAACACTGGAACGTATGAATATTACATCACCACCTTCGAGAAAGGTTTGCTCATTGTAAATGATTCAAATAATGATGAGAGAATCCAGATTGTTAAGCATGCCAATGCAGAACGTCCATGGATAGAAGGTGTTGTAAGATCTGTAGGTATGTATTATGTAGATAAATGGTATGCTTTAAATGACTGGAGAGTATATATAACCAACAATGCAAATCCGCTCAGAGTATTAATTACAATCAGAGAAGACTCTAGCAGAGGTACAGATGATGCCTCGATAGAACAACTATTGATTGACATTGCAAGACACCAACAATTAGGTCTTCCTGTTCATTTACCTGAAGGACATAAGTTAAATTTACTTCAGGCGAATACAACAATGACTGCTGATATCTTTGAGAAAAAGATTAAACAAGCTGATACAGAAATTGCTATTGCTTATCTTGGTCAGAATCTAACAACTGAAGTCCAAAGTGGTTCTCATGCAGCCGCTAAAGTTCATGAAAGTGTCTTACACGATCGTATCAGGGCATACACTAAGACCTTAAATACATCTATAAACTTACTCGTAAAAGAGTTTTACAAATATAACTTTCCTCCTTCTGTTAGAGTTCCTATTGCTTACTTTAATCCAGAGCCTCCAGAAGATACAGATATGAAAATTGAGTCTGCAAGCAAGAAGGCTAACACTTTACTTACACTGGCTAGCGTACTAGAGAAGTCTCCAGAGATGCTCTCTAAAGAGGAAATAGATATGCTAAAGAAGGAGATATTCGGTGGCAGCTAAAGAAGATCTAGAAAGAGCGATAGCAAAGGAAGTATCAAAAGATATTGCATCTCTCATTGATAGAGAATTTGCCGCTAAGAAAAGTCCCAATAATAAACCATGGGCACCTAGAAAGAAGGATGGTCAACCTTTTGATAATAGAGACACTGTAAGAAGCTCTATTAGAGTAGAAGCTAAAGGTAGTGAAATACTTATTAGCTCTACAAAACCATATACAGGATATCTAGATCAAGGTACCCAATATATAGAAGCTAGACAAATGTATGACCAAGACAGACTTCCTTCTAAATGGGCGAATCAAATTGATTCTACAATTGAAAAAGTTCTAGAAAAGAATATAGATTCTGTCTTTGAACTTTTAAAAAATGAGCGATAAATCTATAAAATAGAAAAGCCGCCTATTTGGCGGCATCAATTAACTAGTTTTTATATTAACTTGTATGTTTTCTTGCGCGCCAGGCGCGCAAGAAAAGTACTAAAATCCACTGGTACTCCAGTGGATTTTAGTTATGGAGCTGTTGCCCTTACTACTTCCCGTGGCAGACCGTTTCCACAGCCACCCATTGCACCCCAAGTAATACGATAGGCTTCCTTTAGAACACGAATGTGATCATTAGGATCAAAACCTTCCGTCTGTAGAACTGGAGCCTGAACTACTGAAGTAACATAAGGACGGGCAAGTGCATCACTTGCATTCATTACGTACCAATTCTTGCTTGAGCCAGCAACACCATCAATGGTTGACTGAAGAATTGGCATACGAATAACTTCTACTTCGTAATCAACTCCAGAGTATTGCATGAAGCTTGAAGCAGCAACTGAAGTACCTACAACTGGTCCTGGTTGAGCCGAAAGACCTACTCCACGGGCTGGCTGACCAACTACCTTTAGAGCCTTGGTGAACAGAAGCATATTGGGAACTACTACATATACCTTTCGTAGACGACCACCATCAATCATGCCATCAAACCAAGGAGCATTTTCCAGAAGGTTCATAGCAGCAGCAAAGCCAGCTTCATCTAGATCAGCAGCACCTACATCATTACTGTAAGTACCTAGTGCAGGGACTAGAGGGTTAACTGGGTGAGCATTGCTAATATGAGTTACACCATCGAAGCCAACAGTATTGTCATTGATGGTCTTTGCTAGTTCTCTACCCCATAGCTGACGGGCACCATCAAGGACACCCTTTGCCATATTCTGTAGTGACAGAAGGCTATAAGTATCCGACAGAAGCTGCTGAGAGAATACCTGGAAGCTGCTCTGTGGAACTTTATAAGTATGGTAAATCACTTGCTTGAAAGCTTGTGGGTCCATAAACTGTCGATCCATACCTGCTGGGAGAGATACAGGTGCAGACGAAGAGTTAATCAGAGGCAGTGATAGTGAGTCTGATTTTGGACTATTTACGAAGTAACTCAGAGTTTCAGCTTGAGTATTTCGTGTTAGATCCATAGCTGTCCAAGCAGTATTTACAGAAATAAATAGTTCATTAAGATCGTTTGGGGAGGGAATACCTACATTTCCGGCCATTTTATTTTATCCTTTTTATCCTTTGTGTTTAGTCTTTCAAATCTAGTTAATAGAAATTACTGAACAAGTACCTTTGTTTCAGTTGCAGTAAAGCCAAGTTGCTTGAGGCCGAAAGCATTCGCTCCACCTGAAGTCTTACCAACTTGTTCATTATCCTGCACGTAAACTGTTCTCATCATAGTTGAAGCATCTGGAAGATCTCCAGCCTTGCTCTTCATCCAACAAGGCCCCCGTCGAAACACCATATTCTTAGCAACGTCTACTAAGCTAGATCGTGCATCGTAAGTGTCCTGAGCAATACCTAGTAGTGCTGAAGCAGCACCAGGATTGCTAACAGCCGCCTGAATCTTACCACCTGAAATCATAGCAAAAGTACCCTTTAGAATGTACTCACCAGCTAGGAGAGGAGGTTGACCAGCATCAGTTGTTACTTCTACTGAGGGAAGTTCAATGCCATCGAATCGTACTGAAAGTTCTTTAGTTGTCGCCATTTTTGTTTTACCTATTTCCTTTGTATTATCTTATCGAAATTAATAGAAGAATTTTTTTATTACTTCTTCTTTTTTCCAGCAATGAATTGCTCTTTAGAAATTCCTAGTCCTTCCATCATGAATAAATCAGATTCACTGAGAGTGATTTCTTTTTCCATGGGAATTACTGACGGAGCTACATCTGTATACTTATCAGTTGAAACATTCATAGTTGGGGCAAGTTCAATAAATACTTTTAGATTTTCTGAAGTCATTGATAGAGCCCATTGCTTCATTGAAGGAAGTAGCTTCTTCGCTTTAATTGCATCTTCAATCAATGATACTTTTTCTTTCTGGGCAATTTGTGCTCTGAGAGAAGTAAGTTCATTATCCTTCTGGGTTAATTGTTCGCTCAACATCTTCATTGATTCTTGAGCCATTTCTTTAGTACTTGAGAGTTGTTCGCTAAGTACTTTTACCTTATCCGTGGAAACTTCACTGAGTACAAGATCTGGTTTCTCTTTATATTCAGATTCGGCATCCATACCTTTACGATGCTCTTTCATTAGATCAGCTAACTTCATGCTAAAAGAATGAGCTTTGGTATATAGAGATTTCATACCTTCATCAGAATGTTGCATGAGCATCTTGCTAAAATGTTGGCCCATTGCATAAATGTAATCCATGGATTCATCTAAACTTTGAATATGTTCTTTCATCTGTTCCTCTGGTTCTAATTTATTATCCACTACCTTATCAATAATAGAATCAGTAATTTGATCTAGAATCGTTTTTAGGAGGACTTCTAGAGCTTCAATGGCAGAAGGTTCTACTGATACTCCAGGCTCTTCCTGGATCGATTCAGAGAGTTCTAGATATGAATCTACTTTTGATACTATAAGTTTACCTGTATTTGAGTCATCACTAGAAAACTTCTCTTTGAGTTTTTTTAGCACGTCTTTGTTTAATTTCATGTCTTTATGATATGAGTTTCTAGACTTGATGAAAAACTATTTATAATCAATTCCACCTTTATCTTCCCAATAGAAAGCTGAGACACTTATTGGTTTGTCAGCCAGTGTTTCATTTCTTTTCACTGGGCTGACTGCTTGAGCTTCGCACTTGCCTGTCTTTCTATTGCAGTAAGTGTTTCCTTCACACCGAGGACAATCTTTACTTTCCTCGGCTACTAGAGAGGGAGGTTGTTGACTCTGTGTTATCTGGTTTTTCTTTTGCCTTATGATGAAAATTTCGTCAGGTTGACAAGCCACCAATAATGTAGAGGCTATGATAAAGGTTAGTATCTTATTCATGTTTTTTTATACCATGTTCTTTAAGTAAATCATTGACCAATTTATCGTGGCTCACTTTTGACTCTTTTATCAATTTCTTGAACTCGTCAAAGTACGTCTTCAATAGCCAGTATATAAATACTAGAACCAAAATAAATATGATGAGAGGGATTAGATTCAAACGAACAATCGTTAAGTCTGCCCCTTCATCGAGGGCTTTCTGTAAACTTGTAGGGTTTATTACTAGATGCATATTAACAACATCCTCCATCATCACAAAGACCCATAGCAATTCTCCATCCTCTAGGATCTGTACTAATGGAACCATCATTGGCTTTTGGTACAGGGATAAATCCTCCCTCGATAACAGGATGAATCTTTCTATTACCTACTTCAGAGAACCATTCAATAGCCTGGTTATATCGAAGTTTCCAGTTAGCATCGTATGCCCCTGACTCTGGAGAGTATCCTTCTCTGAATACTAATTTGTACGCGGCAATTGCACAGACGTTATCTATAACATCCATTCCCCAGTTCTTCAGAGGAAATTGATATCTCCTCTGTAAGTAAGAGTAGGCAATTGAAGTTGCTGATACAAGTGCATATGATTTTTCATCGTCTGAGAAATCATCAGTGATAGATCCAGTTCCTCGTCTATGAGTATCTTCAAGATCATCAAAGTTTAGTAAAGGATTTGCAGTACCTGTTTTATATAGATAAATGCCTTGACTATATCCTTTCTTTATTGTCTCCAATACAACCTTACCTCCTTGGTTAGAAGCTTCTATATCATTCATATTAATGGCAGCAACTACTTGATCCAAGGTTGTGTAATTTGCCGGGAAAATAAATGTTCTAGTTATATCGATCTCACCATCTACAGTGGCTTGGTAAACGATAGTTTTATTTAGCAAGGCAAATCCAGAAGGCTGAACAATATTACGAGAGGTAATAATTGCAGGCTTGGAATCCCTTGGAAGAAGTAAATTATTTAAATCTTGTATGGTAGCTAGTGAATTACCAAGTCCACCAAGATTGTTAGAAAGCATTGTTTGAGTAGGCATATCTCAAAGGTACCTGAAGACAGGTACCTTTGGAACTTTCTTTGCGCGCATTGCGCGCAAGAAATATAATTAATAGCTAAAGTTGTAATAATTCTTCGAGTGTATTTAAAAGGGTTCTCTCTGAAACATGAGTATATATACAGAGGAATGATAACTAACCAATAATAACCTTAGTTGATCCTGATATTATCAAACCACCTGATAGGGGAATAGTTGCATTAGTTACTGGTGGTTGTGTTGTATCATAGGGTGTATATACAAATGTTACTGGGCCGGCTGCTGTGGTCCCTGTTAATGATCCTACTGATACTCTATCTCCTTTTCTTGCAGCAGCATCTATAAAGCTTGGTGGGTTTTTCGTATTATCTGAAAAGGTAACAGATACAAAATCATCTTGGCCGTGATACCAACCTGTTATTGCAGGGTTTGCTGGGCTACCATTAATAAACTCCAATATACATTTGGCACCTGGCTTGACTTTAATGAACATGTTCGGCATAGGTACGATGATAGGGACATTCTTTAATCCGCCCTCAAACAACTCTTGTACATCACTATCTAGATATATAGAAACAGTTGTATCAGAAGGTTGTTCAACCACCGAAGCCGAGTACTTCTTTAGATATAGAAGCTCGTTTTCATTGCTTCCTATTTCAGAAATACTGTCTTCGACAGGCTCTTGAAAATGAAAAAGTGTAGTTACACTTACATCTTTTTGAGAGCTAGCTCCTCCACTTGAGTCTGCTTCTATAAGTAATTCTGTGGCCAATACTTTTTTATTATCAATAGTAAAGCCGGGCTCGAATAAAAACTCCATAGTAAACACGTCATATTTATCCATATACTTCTCACGTACTATATAGTTGTCATTTTCTATGGCCGAAGGATATTTGGCAGAAATGTCAGAGTAAGAAATTCTACCAATAAATAGTGTCCCGTCTAATTCTATTTTCCATGTAGCTCCTTTGGATAGCTTCAATAAATTATTCAAGGTATCTCCAGCAGTTGCTTGAATAGAATGAAAGGCATTGAAGGATGTACTCAATATAGACTTATCAGAGTTTGGTGATAATGTCATACCTGTGTTACCAAGTATTATTTTAACTACATCATTTATAGCTCCTCCATAGATATGATTGGCTGGATATACATCCTTTAATTTATAGGTACTTGCTGCAATAATGATTGTGGTAACTCCTCCATAGATAGATACATCTATGGCAGTTCCTTTCAAAACCTTATCAAATATTTTTACTTCTACTTCTTGCCCGACAGAAATAACTAGCTCATCTGCTACTCTAAGATATGGAATATCCCAGCATCCATTGATAGGAATGTATAACTGAAGCTCCGTGATATTATAAGAGTTTTGATTAAAGGTAAGTTCCATATCACAACTCTAGCTGAGTACAGCCAGAGTTGGAACTTTCTTTGCGCGCAAAGCGCGCAAAGAAAATTAAAATCTCCCGAGTGTATTAACAACTCTCACTCGGAAGTAGGAGTATATATACAAGAGAAAGAATATACCACCACCCTATCTATAGTCTCTTTATGTTTTCCAAGTCTTTATATAATCGGGTACCTTCTAAGTATGAGAGTAGGATTAATAATGGCCGAGGTTATCAACTATTTAAAAGAAACTTATCTTCAGGATATAGGTACTGAATTAGAAATCTTTGATGGGGCCGAGCATTTAAACGATACGGATTTTGCATCTTCTCCCAAACTTAGGATTGTTTGGTTTCCAACATCAACCAAGTTTGAGGGAAATACCCATGTGGGTGCAAATCCTAATATGCAAAGACTGGCTTTACAGAACTATGAGATACATATGAAAGGCCCCAGTTATGATGAGGTTGGAGAGCTTGTGAGATATGTTATCTTGGCCCTTGAGCACAAACTATATTCGCCCCAAGTTGAGTACTCAGGAACGTATATAGACAAAGGTAATATCTTACAAAGTGGTGTTGGATACAAACTAGATGCTGAAGTAAAGCTAGTGATTCCAAGAAGACCTTTGAGAAAAGTTAAGGTAAGTGAAACAGAAACTCACTCCAAACTCCAAGGGAGTAACGAGCTAGTTCCTCCTTAACCAGCAGTTCTTTTCGTTTTCTGTGAGCCGGCTGGCTGTGTATTTCTTTTATCTTTAGATGGGGGAGTTGCTTTACTAGTTTTTGCCGTCTCAAAGAAAGGATCATCATCGTTTTGTTTTGCGGTACCTATGTTTTTAGTTTGCGTCTTTTTAACTTTCACTACCTCTACCCACTTTGTCTTATATGTAGTTCTACCATTATTATAATCTGGGCCTTCAATACCTTCTAAGTAAACGCTCAATACTCCTCTAGCAGTTGTTGTTGGATTGATAATAGAAAAACCATCCGAACTTGCTTTTAATCCTTTTCGGCCCTCATAGTAATTGAGGATATCTTGAAAATCTGCAAGGTCATTATCGTTAAATAAGTCTGTAGTAATACTAACTCTAGCTAGATCAATACCTGTATCAACTACTTTATTGCCAGCTCCTTGCTTACCTTTTTCAATGCCGACTTTCTTTTCTCTAGACACTGATATAGTTGATGATCCAGGAAATTGATATGTTCCTATTTTAACTCTGTTATATCTACTGATGGTGGCAACACTTGTAATTTTACCTGTGCTTGGATCAATGGAAAAATTGGCCTCGAATGGTGAGTTTTTTATTACACCATTGTAGTTATCTAACGAGGGCGTATTACTCTCAAACACGTTAGGATTAAAATTTGCAGGATCAAAACTAGGATCTGTGATGATGATTGACATATCATAACTATAGCCGCACATAGATATAGTTGGAAAGTTTACTGGACTTTCCAACTGAGATATAAAAACTAACCCAAGAAGAATCCACTTGAACATCATGGATTTAACTATTTGCCCTTTCTTCTCTTCATACTACTCGGGCTAGCAGTTCTTGTTTCTTTTACTTTCTCGGCAACTTTGTTAGCTACATGCTCAGCATCTTCTTTCTTAACATTGCTGAGATCAAAGTATAAATTAACTACCCGATCCTTTACGGATGTTAAATCCTTCTTTAGATTATTCGCTACCAACTCTAAACGTGCATCTTCAATCTGTTTCTCTTTTAGTTTTTTAGCTTGTTTTTCTTTATCAAACTCTTCTTGGCTCATCAAATTCTCTAGTTTATATAAATCTTCTCTAGCTTTTTCTAGACGGGCAGCTCTTTCTGCTTCAAAGGATGTTCCCTTAAAATGTTCACTGACAGGTGCTTCTAAATACGTTACCTCTTTCCTCATTTTTGCTATCTTTTCTTCTCTACTTTCTCCTCCTTTGAATGTGTAGATAAGACCTTTTCCAATTAACTCTCCGATATAAATAAATAAATCTTTCATAGAAATTAAAATACCCGCCAAACCTCTTCTAAAAGTTTCTCCCACAGATACCTTTCCAGTTAGCAAATTAGTAAGCCATCCAAAAGCATCTTTCATCTTAGCTCCAATAGTGTCAATGAGAGGAGGAAGGGTTGTAGTAAAAAACTTTTGTATGGCTCCTGAC
>ERZ869921.1054-NODE-1054-length-12802-cov-3.426767_pt1 | contig 12802 bp, 18 predicted proteins | sample MGYA00579310_ERZ869921 | MGnify/ENA primary metagenome ERZ869921 (study PRJEB32216, sample SAMN09231816) | wastewater metagenome | place: USA: Maryland | collected 2016-06-21 | study: EMG produced TPA metagenomics assembly of the PRJNA472060 data set (Reclaimed...
ACTAATCCCACACAATATTGTTATCAATGGCTCCCGCGTCACGTGGGATGGCGCAATGTCAAAGAAAACTCTTGACATCGCTAATCAAAAAAATCTAATCAGCCACCATGTTACGGGCGAAAGCGGCGTAGTCTGTAGGACCCCTGTAGCCGCCAAACGCCTTGCTGAATTACTGGCGGAAAATCCAAATTACGCTCGACGGGGAGTGTAGATGAGCAACAAACGGCATGGCGGTCCACGCCCAGCCACTCGCCCTGATGATCGTCGCCATCAGACATCAGGAGCGCGGCCAAACGCAGGTAGGCGAGACTGCCACCGCCTAGAATGCACGAAGGATGGAAGCACGTTCTATTTTGAGGTTAGCCGCAAGGTGGAAATTGAAGCCGTTAAGCGATTCGCCGAACTGCTTGGTTATACTGTGACGGTCGAGAAATCAACCAAGGGAATTATTCTGTAAAGGAGACACGTAGCGGAATGACTAAAAAGACGCCGGAGGAATTAGAGCGAGAAAAGCAAGAGAGGTTTCTTGATGCCGCAAGAAAAGGAATTTCGTGGGAAGAGCTAAAGGAATTGGAGCAAAGCCGTAACTGTTCGCCTAATTATATATACGCAATCTGCGATCCAGATACAGAAGAAGTTAAGTATATTGGACAAACATCAGGAGAGCTTGTAGCTAGGTTGTCTGCTCATATCGGGAAGGCGCGAAGGGCAAAGGCTAACCAAACAGATCTAGGTTACTGGATCATGTCTATCATCGATCAAGGGAAGATGCCTAAAATCAAGGTTGTCGAAGAAGTCTTTGGTGATATAAATGCAGCAGAGAGAAGATGGATTACGAAGATGCTGGATGACGGCCGCGATTTGACAAATACTGTAGCCAACTATAAGTCGGTAAAGTGGAAAAATAACATAGAGCAACATCGTCAACGAATCACGAAGAAGAACGCCATGCTTGCCACGGTGCAAGCAGACAGCGAATAATCACGGCGCATCCTGCGCCATTGCCCGAAGGGGTGGAGAGGGAAGTGAAATTATGCTTACCGAAAATCAACTAGAATCGCTTCGACAGTACGCCAACGAATGCAAGATGCGCCCGACGCAATACGCCGACGAATGGCGCAACGTGCCAACGAGTCAGGCAGAGTTTGATGCTAGCGAGGATAAAGAATACTGGCTAGAGATTGCGAATAAATTCTAAGCACGCTATAATCCCATCAGCCGCGACAATCGCGGCCTAAAACGACACAGAGAGGCCCGGATCATCATCGATCCGGGCCTCTCTGTGTGTCTACCGCTTCCGCAGCAGATGCACGCACGCCAGCCCCACGGCCAGCAGCAACACGTTCATGGCGATGATGACGAGGATGCCGGCCTCGACGGTCATGTTGGACCTATGGCCATGTGCGCGTCCTTATCGCTTCGTTGGCCGCGGCGTCAGCGGCATTGACCGCCGCTCTGACATTCTGCCCATTAGCGGCCTCGATAATATGGCGCACCAGGTGATCCATAAACCAATCGGCCCGCTCTTGCGCGTTCGCCGGTTGAACAGCGAGCGGGTCAATATAGGCCGCAATGTAATCGTCTATAAGGGCCGCAACGATTACGTTAGTCGCTGTCCTGCTTGCGGTAATCGGCCCGATAGTTAAGGTTAATGTTGCCATGTCTAATCACCCTCCAGTTGGTCTAGGCGGTCTGCCAGTAGGCTAATTGCTTGCATGATGTCCGACAGCGCATTGATCACGTTTAGGCTTTTCCCTGCTGGGTGTGCTTCGTCTCTGTCCATACCGTAACGGGGCGCGTAGTCGGTAATAAGCCCCTCGAATTCCTGGTCATAGGCCCCGCTCTTGTAGGTGAATCGGCGCAGGGCTCTTCGGGCGGCGTGCCTGATGTTACGTAATGCCTGCTCTGGCGGGCAGACATCCCCCAGTATATTCTTGCTGTCCAGGCTACTGGTCTGCGTTCCAACTACCGCGCCGCTTGTGTCCTGCGCGTTGGTTGGGAGCGTGGTCCCTATGCGCAGATTGCCCGCGTTGTCGGGCCAGATAGCGTACTGTGTGCCCGTGCGCGCCTTGATGTACAGAAAGCCAGCAGCCGGCGTAGAGGCGTTGTTGTTGCGGCCTATATTCGTGTGCGGGCCAATGTCGTTTGTGTTGTCAAAGTCGGAAAAGATGTACTGACTGCGGATGGAATTCTGGATAATCCGCATCCGCAGGGCGCCGTTATATTTCACGGTCATCGCATCAACCGAGTTGGACGCGGGCATATTCACCGCCATCGGTATGATATTGGTAGCAGACGGCGTAAAACTGTTGGCGTTTGTAAAAGTCTGCACCGCGGCCAATTGCGCATAAGACGCGCCGCCCAAGCCGTCTAACAGGTCGGCATCCAGCCCGCTCCCTGAGCCGTCCTGCGTTTTGATAATACCCACGACATCGAATGCCGACAGGTCAATCGGCGCGCCCGCGCCCGCGCCCACGTTGCGCCCCTTCAACGTGCTATCTGCCATGTTGGCTAGGTCGGCATTCGCAATTGTCCCGTCTGCGATTTGGGTAGTGGTAATCGTGCCGCCGGCGATCTGCGTGGCAGTGATCGTGTTATTAGCGATCTGCGTAGCGGTGATTGTGCCGTTGGCTATTTGGGTAGCGGTAATCGTGTTAGCGGCAATTTGGGTAGCGGTGATTGTGTTGTTAGCGATCAGGGCGGCGGTAATCGCCAGGTTGGCAATGCCCGCCGTGGGCACTTGCCCCCACTTGAGGCCGGTCGCGGTTGTGCTATCGGCCAGAAGCACCAAATTATTGGCGCCGACCGCGAGCCTAGCCAGGATGGCCGCGCCGGTCGCGACCAACAGATCCCCTTTGGTTGTCACCGTGGCCAGCGTGACGTAGGGTAATTCTTGCGCTTCTAGCCTATGCACGCGTGTCTTAATATCATCAATTTCGGGTCTGACGATATTCTCTTGGCGCGTTGGTTTAAGTTCGGTTACTCCACTTAGGGCCATTTCTATGGGTCCGTCAATTCAATACGCACGGTCGTGTTTTGGTCCTGGTCGAATTTGACCTCGACCGTGCTAATCTTTTTGGTCAGCATGACGCCGGCGAAACTCGCGGTAACGAGGTCGCCCAACTTGTAGTCGCGCCGATACACGTACCCGCTCGAGGGCGCAATGTCTACATTGATGTTTGTGCGCGCTTGTAGTTCTGCGAGTTTGGCGTCACCGATTGCGGCCAGTTCGGTAGATGCGCTGTTACGGGCATCGACAAAGATTTCATATTCGTTGGTTGCGCTATAGTTGGCGCCAGTGCGGATAGAGATGGCGCGCGCTGCCCCCTCGCCTGCCCCGCCGACGATAGCAACGGTGTTCTCCTTGAGACGTTCGCCGTCTAGGTTCGCTGTTTTTACGTTGTCGAGATTAAGATCGAAAATAATGGTCGTGTGGAGGTCACTCCCCAGGATGGGATAATAGACACTAAAAGTTAAATTGATCGATGCTGTGCTAGGCCGCAAAATATCAAAATCAAACCCGCCTAGGTCGGCTAGGGTCTGCAAGACTTCCAGTACGTTTCGGTAGGAAGCGGCGTAATTGACAATGGCGGCCAATCCCCCACCAGTGGCCGTCAATCCCTTAATAACCGTTGCGGTGCGCAGTCTACCGTTGGCCGTTGTTGCGTTGGCTGTGCAATTGGCGTCAACGATATTAGCCGCGATGGTATCTACCCTGGCGCCCACCCAAGACGTTTTGTTGTTGACGCCGGGCGGATACGCCATGATGTAGCGCTTTAATATATCCAGCGTGCCGAGAAAATAGAGCATGTAATAGGTGTTGCCGTCGCCGTCTGTCGCTACCTGATGATCGCGATAGAGGCCGATAAAATCCTGTGCATCGCTGATACTGCCGCCACTGGGCGGGGCAGAGATGAACCAAATCTCCAGTAGTAGATCGTCCACAATAAGGTCGAGGATTGGGTGGGTATCAGGCACGGTCAAAACAGCCAGGCCGATATGGTTCACCTGCTTTTTATAGTAAAGCGATGTCAAGTCATCATACACGGCGACGGCAGTCCCGCCGGCCGTGTAGACTCGCACCTGGTATAGATAGTCAGATTTAGAGAGTAGCGGCATGGCTCACAGACTCAAATAGCGTTTATAATAGCGCGTCGTGATACTGCTTGCGCCGGTCGTGCCCGATCCGCTCACAGTGAAACTGTTGTAGGTGAATCCATAACTGGCGGCAAGCTTTTGGTTCAAAACGCGCAGGGTGCCGAAATAGCGGATCGACGACGCGGTGATTTTGTCGATGCGGTTGGCAAGGTCACTCATGCGCCTCACTGTTTTGTATCCAGGCCTAAGGTCAAACTCCCACGTCTCAAGGGCTGGAATCGTTGCACCGGTCAAGTCTATCGTGTCGCCCACCTGCGCGTGATTGATCACCATGTTTGTAATCGGGCCAGTCACTTCGATGACTGGCCAGTCATCCGCGGTCAGCCCTGCGGCTGGTATCTGTGTCCCGGTCACGGGTAAGCTGGCGAGACTCTGTGTTACCGCTTGCCGGGTAGGATTGTACCAGGTCGGATCGGGCGCGTAGAGTGGCACTAAGACCTTGTGACTCGCCCCTAGCCGGTCGCTTTGCGGGAAGTCCACTGTACCGTCTACGTAGCAATCAATGGCCTTCACGGTGCCATCTAGCCGCGTGGCGCGCAGTTGAAGCGCGGTCAATGTCGGGCCAAAAATATAGGCCAACCGGTCGCGCATGGTGTCCGCGGTCGGCTCGTCAATTTGACTCAGAAAGAGGCCGAGCGTCATTTTGCGCGGCTCTAACCGAAACCCGCGATCTGTTACCCCACTCAGTAGCGGCGAACGCTGCGTGATGCGGCGAACCGTCGCCATGCCGGCGCCATCCAGAAAGAGGAAATCTGCCGGATTCTGGCCGCTGTATAGGTTGTAGATGTTGCCGTCTTCAGCCACGACAGACAGGGCAGATAGGTGTTTTGCTAACAATGCGTATTCCTAACCTGAATAAACTGCCGACAAGGTGTTGAATAGACTCTGCATTTGGTCGCTAGGTCGGTCGCCGCCAGCAGTTGGAACGGTGACATTAAAATTGTTCGTGCGGCTGTTGTCGGTGCTGGTCGTGTTCGTGTTGCCGCCCGCGCCCAGTTGCATGTTGCCCAGGCTGGCTTGCATGTTCGCCGCAACCCCATCTAGCGCCAACTGCGGGGCATCGGCCATACTTTTGATACCATTGACAAACCCCTCAATCACGTTGCGCCCAAAGCCTTCAAATACGGTGCTAGGCGAGGCGATGCCTAATTTGTCCTTGACCCACTGCGGCAGCGCATCGGTAACGCCCTGGATGGCACTGAGTACCGCACCAATGCCGGCGCGGATACCGTTAACAAGCCCACCAATCACGTTGTCACCAATGCCTTTCATGGCGCTGAAAAAATGGGGCAGCAGGTCGTCATGCCAGCGATTGAACGCGTCGCGTAGACCGATGAACGCGCCGTCAATGGCGCCGCCCAAGTTGACGCCAGCGAAGCCTGCGCCAATCTTGCTGGCTAAATCTTTGGCGCTGCCCAAGAAGTGGGGGACCAGGTTGTCGTGCCAATAATTGAATGTGGTCACTAAGCCAGAGAAAGCAGCGTTTAGATCGCCGGCCATGTTGGGGCTGGCAGCGCGGATGCCTTCACCCACTTTTAGAATGAAGTTGCGCCCGCCCTCATACATTCGTCCCAGGAGTGCGCCCCCAGCAAAAGCGAGCCCCTGACTTTGCACGTCGGTCATGACCTGGTTGAAATTGTCTACGGCAAACTGGCGAGCCGCCCCGAAGCCCTGACCCATCTTGCTAATGGCCGCGGCGCCGGCGTCAAACAAGCTCTGTTGGAACGGCCCTAGGCGAGCGTCGCGCCCTTGCTGGATGAAGTCCATTACCACGTCTAGTCCGTTGCGCACGCTGTCCTGGGCGCCAATAAACCCTTCGCGCAAGCGGCCCATTGCCCCATTCGACCAGGAGAAAAACGTCTCTTTGAGGTGGTCAATGGTTGCCGGGAAATCCGTAAAGATGCTGCGCACGAAGTCAAACGCCTCGCGCGTTCTATCGCGGATACCAAATAGATTGTTTTGCCAGGCCAGATAGAGGCCATAGACCGCGGCAGATACGACCGCCACAATGGCGATGATCGGGGCAAACGGGGCGAGCAGCGCACCCAGTGCGCCGATAACCGGCCCTAGGATGGTTGAGACCAGACCGCCAAGCGCGGACATAATTCCGCTGAATCCAGGCAGGAGCGCGGCTAGAACAACGCCTCCGATAAGAGCCACCGCGCCAGATAATGAAGATGTCAACTGGCCGATTAGCCCGATCAGGTGGTCGTGCATGGCTTGCCAGTTCACATTGATGCCGGCCCAATCCAAGATGCCTTTAGCAAAACTAAGCAGAAGATCCCCGGCCACGGTCAGCGCCAGCCCAGCCAACGATATACCGATTCTGCCTAGCGCGTTCAGCATAGCGGCTCCGAGCTTGGTCATTAGCTCCTGTGTCTTAGTTGTGCCGGTAGTGCTGCCCCAGCCCAGCAGCCCATCAATCCAGCGCGTCAATTCGTCAATGGCCTTGGGGATGTTGTCGCCAATCCACTGGAAAAGCGCCAGGCCGAAGGGTGCCAACTTGGCTATCCAGACCGGTAGATTAGTAGACAGCCAGGCATAGAGGCCGGTCACAAATTCACCGATCTTGGTAAGCGCAACCGGCATTGCATCCGAGAGCCAACCCCACGCCGCCGCGCCCCACTCGCCCAGGCGAGCCAGCCAAATGGGCAGGTTGGCCTGAATGACGCCCACCAGGTCGCTAAAGAGCACCCGCGCGGTTTGCCTGATTTGGTCCCATATGTGGCCTAGATTGGTGAATTCGGTTTGGTTGCCCAGCACCCAGTTGGCAATCTCGCTGAGCGCACCCTTGCCAAATGTCGCAATAAAGTCGCCTAGGAGATGAAAGCGATCATAAAGATAGTTTAGTACCGCCGTCGTTTTCTCTTGAATGCCGCCGAAGTCACGGCTCCACGCGTCGCGTAAGGCCGTCACGATAGCGATAGCCGAGGTGACCACGACAATAACCGGCGCGGCTGCGGCGACAAAGGTAGCCAGCGAGGCCACGGCCGCCCCAGCGAACACCGCCGCGACACCGATCAGGATGTCTTTCAGGCTGACAAAGCGGCTAACGAAGTCGATAACCGGCGCAATCGCAGTGCGTACCTGATTGACGAAGTTGATAAAATTGTTGTAGAGGGTAGGGATCTGCGCCACGAGTTGCGCGCCGATGTTCCACCACTCGCCCAGTTTGGTGACGAGCACGGGGAGCCAGACTTGCGCCAGTTCGCCCACCTTGGCGGCAAAGGTGCCGGCCCACTCCACGATCCGCGGGGCAAAACCTGTTAACATGTCGGTGAACTGTTTCGCCATTTGGGTGAGGATGGGCAAGAATTTGTCGCCGATTTGCATCTTGACCGTATCGATGACGCCGCCGAGGATCTCCATTGCACCCTTGAATGTGTTCATTCGTTGCGCGGCTTGGGCTTCCGCGTCGGTTTTGCCCATCGTGGTTTTGAGGGCGCGGAATTGTTCCTCAGTCATGCCCGCCATAGCGGCAGCGGCGCGCATGGCGTCGGTGCCAAAAATGGTGGATAACTTCTCGTTTTTCTGCTCTTCGGTCAGCCCAACAAAAGCTTTGTTGAGAATGCCGACGATTTCCGCCATGTCTTTCATGTTGCCGTTGGCGTCAAAGAACGCGTTACTGCCGTCATTGGTCACACCGCGCAGGGCAGCGATCTTGCTGTTGAGGTCAGCAGAGGTCTTTGCGTAGTTTTTGCTGGTCGGGTCTAGCTCGGCCAGACGCGCCTGGTATTTTTGGATCTTGGCTTGAGCGTCCTGAAACTCTTCTTTAGTTGCCCCGGTGAATAGCCCTAAGTCGCGCATGGCGTCGCGGGCGTCATTACTCTGGGGGATTAGCCGCTGCAGGAAGGTCTTGAACGATGTGCCGGCGTCTGACCCGCTGGCAAACGAGGGGGAGATAGCCGCAATGGTTGCATTGAAATCATCAAAGGAAACGCCCACCGTGGCCGCTACGCCGCCCGCTTGGGCTAAGGCTAGCCGGTAATCATTGATGTTGAATTTGCTGGCCACTGTGGCCGCCGTGATGCCGTTGACGGCTTCGCCCAGGTCGTTGGCGCTAATGCCCCACAGGTGCATGACGTCACTGGCGATACTCGCCGCGCTGGTGAAGTCTGCGCCGGTCGCGTTGGCCAGCAGGACCGTGTTACGTGCTGCCCCACCCAGGATGTCCGTAACGCTTGTGCCCGCCGTACCAAGCTGCCCGATGGCTGCCGCCGCTTCGGTTGCGGTTACTTTTAGCTTCGGGTCAAGGCCGAGGTTACTAATCAGATCCTTGAGCTTGACCGTTTCCTCGGCACTTGCCCCCATGTTGGCGGATAAGTCGGCAACGCCTTGTTCCATATCCGCCGCCGCGCCAATGCTGCTGGTCAGCCCGGCCCCGAGCGCGACAATGCCGCCCACTGCCAGCCCCGCCGCGGCCTTTATGCCAACGCCGAGCATGGACTGGAGTGGACCTAGCCCGCCAGATACCAGGCTGCTGGCTTTGCCGCTCAGTCCATCCATGCTGGCGCCGACTTCACCCAGCGGACCAGATGCCCGATTGACGGCATTGATTAGTATTTCAATATTACTCGCCACGGCGTTGTCTTTGGACCTTATTCTCTACGTCGATAATGTTGATAAAGTTCAGCACGTCGCTCATTTTCTCGCGTCTTAACTGACTTGGTAGACACTTAAGACGGTCACATAAGACGAACTCCATATACTCCCGCGGTATGGGCACATTGCGCCTGATCCACAGGTATGCATAGAGTTCGCCTCTCAGACGTTTGGGTTTGTCATGCCCTGCATTGCACTCTTGAGTTCGGCCAGGATACTGGTCGTCACGCGCAGGGGTAGCGTGCTTACATCCGTTCCGCTGATGATAAAGATGATCTCTTTGATCGCGGCCATCTGCTCGGCTTGCGTAAGGGTGCCCGACTGCGCCCGGTCGAGCAGTTCCATGTTTTCAAAGGTCAACCGATCAAAATCTAGTTCGATATCGTATTGCTTGGGCGCCTTGATTTTAACGTTGACCGACGTGCGGAAAGCATCGAGTAGCGCGCTGGTGGCCTCTACGGGGTCGCCATCGGGCGGCGCGTCTTTCTCCCCTGCCCCTGCCTCGATGATCGCGTCAAAGAAATCCTCGTGAGACACTAGGGCGGACTTGTCGCCATTCGAGGGCGCCGCGCCATCCTCTAGGAATCTAATCCCGTTCAGCATTAAGGCACCGCCTCTTGCTTCATTTGTGGCGTTTCCAGCGTAAACTCAAACATGGCCGGATCGCCGCTACCGCTATCCACTTTGGGCGGCAAGCAGGTCTTGATCACGGCCGCCGCCGCTGTATCGGCAGCATTCGCCGTCACATAGCGCTTGGTTGCCGTTGCTCCGCCTTGTGGGCTGTAGCGAAAGAAGATCGTGGGTACGGCGCCGATAAAGCGGGCGTAGACTATCGCCCAGCCCTCGCCCGCGGTTTCTGTGTAGAGGCCGCTGAACTTCACTTGGGTCATGTCGTTTTTGCCGCTGTAGACGACGACAGGATATTTACCGGACGCGGTAAACTGTTTGCCGGTCTGTTGGTCGCCGCCGTTGACCTCGACATCGTTGGCGACGCCCGAGATGTCCGTCCAGGATGACCCATCCAGTGACACCTCTGCTTTAAAATTTGCGCTAGCGAAAGCGCTTGTTGTTTGTGCCATTAGTTGGCTCTCCTAATTGAAGGGTAGAACGGTCAGACTGGTGACGCCCGAATAGGTTAACGCCACTTGCCCGCTTGCGTTGTTGAAATATTGCCCAGGGAACGGCCCAAGGATCTTCTCTACGCCAGCAGCAACGGCAACGGCTACCGGCGTCAACGTCAAACCGCCCGGCAGACCAGGGGTCGCGACGGTGACGGTAAGACTGCCACCGCTCCCATTCTTAACATAGAGCTTGGTATTGCCATCGTTGGGAAACACGTCCCCACCGCCCGCGGCGGCTGTGGGCGCAAACACCGTGCCGGTGATTGCGGAACTAATTACGGTTAATGTTGCCATCAGTTGGCCTCCGGTCCGTGAATAATCTCGGCTTCGGGTTGCACCTCAACCACGGGCGCGACCGTCGCATTGATGGCGGCGACATTGCCCGCGAGCAGGTGCGCCGCGGCCGTAACGTCGTCTAGCCAGATGCCGCTGCCGACTCGATAAATCTCTGGGTCACCCGCGCCACCGATTTGCACGAGCACAAGATATTGCTGCTTCGTGCCGCCCTCGCTGGGGTCTTCGGTGTCTGGGTGCTTCACTTTTGCCATACGATTCTCCTTACCACGCAACGACGCGGATTCGTTCGCGTCGAAATTGCTTACTGTCCAAAATTACGTTGTCTGGTTGGCTAAACCCGTCTATTTTTGCATGTTGCCATACGCCATTGGCGCCCCGGTTGCGCTTGAGCAGCGCCCGGATTTGGCTGGTCAGGGCGTCCATACTGGCCTCGGTAGCCGATGCGGTGTTCAGGTCGCGCGTCCACCAGTACTCGATAGCATAGGCGTGGGTGTCGTCGCTACCCGCTGCCGTCACCGATGGGCCGTCCATTGTGCCGTCGCTGAAGACCATGCAGACCGGTGACTTGTCCCCAAAATCGAGCGTTTGGTGATCGTACACGGCCTGAAAATCAGCAATGGTCTGCATGAGTGTGACTAGCTTTTGGCGTCCAGCCGCGCGGTCTTGCACTAGCCCCCCTTATTGATTGACAGGTTGATTTGCGTGCCTAGCAGACCGTTGACCGGGCCGGCCTGGTCGCGCACGACCCGCTCCATAAATAAGCGGCGTGCGTCTACGCCAGCGGCATATTCCAGATTGGTGGCAACCCGGCCCACGAGGTCGTTGCCGCGGCTTTCGACCAACCAAAAGAAAGAATTCTTAAGGCGTCCGGTCTGAACAGGTAGCACACCCTGCTGCCCGACTGGCGGATAGTCTCGCCCTAACCCGATCAGGTAGCGGTGTACCATCCCTGTGGCCAGTTGCAGCGCAGGACGTAGACCGCCCTGCGGGCTTATGCTGTCAGCCACGGCGCTGAGCCTGGCCTTAGTCGCCTCTGTGCCTTTAACGCTTACGTTGATGTCATCGGGCACCGGCTACCTCCTGAATGATGATACGCAGGCACGCGATATCGTTCCTGCTAATCCCCGCCCATTCGCCAACGAACGAGATAGGGTACTCGACGCCAGCAACGACCAGGCGATCCCCACCGCGCACGTCGGGTAAGGCAGCGCCTGCTAATGGGGCATGGTAGCACTCTAGGAATAGGCGTGGGCTGCCCAGTGGCAGGACGTTGTGCATCTCGGCTAACGTCGCCGCCGAGAGTGGCCAGAGCGGGGTAATGATCAGGTGAGACAGATGAAGGACAGCCGCGCCGGTGCGCCCCGCGACAGGGGCAGGATTGCGCAATGTAGACGCCTTGACCGTGCAGAACCGTTGTGCGGACATTAGAATATCTCCGCACGCGGCTCAATTGTGCCAGACGCCCACATGGCGTATTCCCATTCCGATTCAGCCGATAGGCTATAGCCCAGCCCCGCGGCCCGCGCCGCGGCGTCGTCCATGATCGCCTTGATGGCGTCGATGTTCTTACTAAAGTCCTCCGAGCGTGGCCCTAGCTTTACGTTGCTCATAGCCGACGCCCTGATCCACATCCGGCGCGCCGCGAAGTATTCGACGAGCGTAAAGTACGCTCGTCGCTTGGTGTCCTCCACGGCAGCGGTCGTCAGGGCGCTTTCCTCAAAGCCAAGCTCGCGCAGCGCGTTATCAATATCGGGCCCGTAACCCTCCCGCTGGTCTGACAGATAGGTCTGCCCTACCATGCCGGCAAAGGCCGCGAATTGCGGATTGATATAGTTAAGTGCTGCGCTGCGCGAGATGGTCATTGGTGCGCTCTCTTTGTCTTAGTCGCGGGCTTATCCGTGATAGGTTCAGCCTCGTCAGGGGCGGGAATCTGTTCGCCGGTCAAAGGCGGCTCAATCGGCCTGAGCACGATTTTGAGTTCAGCCAATTCGGCGTCTTTTTCTTCCAGCCGCGTAAGTAAGGCGCCAAAGACCTGAACAACTGCCGCTGCCAGGTCTTCGATAAACTTGGTTTGGGCGTCAGGATCGACCGCGGCGCGTGGGCTGCCCAAGTCGAACAGGTTGAACGTTTGCCCGGTGACCCCGGCGCAAGTGTCCAGAGTAAGCTTCAGCAGGTTAAGCGCTGCCTCGCGCCGTTGCGATAATGCGATTGGTGATGCCATAGGCTTTTAATCCGTCCTTATCAAGCGAATCCTTTAATCAGGGTCAGTTGTCCGATTTGAACCGCTGCACCCAGTTCGTACCGTCACAGCGTAGCCCTAGCACGTCGGTTGGCCCTAGTGCCGCATTGCTGCTCAACTTGAGGGTGCCGGTGTCGGTGAAAGTAATGGTATTGGCGCCCCCGTTCACCAGGTCTACCGTCTCGCCTACCGTGCCGGCTGCGCAGCCCGCAATGGCGCTGGTGCCCACGTTGCTAGCCGATGTAAGCGGCTGGTAGCTGCCTGCCGGCGTCACCGTGCCGCCGCTTGTGACGGTGATAGTGACGGCCTTGGTATCCAGGCGGAAGGTGCCGACAGTTTCGGCGCCGGTCGTGTTCAGCGTGGCCGATGAGACCGCGCCGGTGAC
>ERZ869921.1055-NODE-1055-length-12790-cov-12.614291_pt1 | contig 12790 bp, 17 predicted proteins | sample MGYA00579310_ERZ869921 | MGnify/ENA primary metagenome ERZ869921 (study PRJEB32216, sample SAMN09231816) | wastewater metagenome | place: USA: Maryland | collected 2016-06-21 | study: EMG produced TPA metagenomics assembly of the PRJNA472060 data set (Reclaimed...
ACGGCACCTGGAAGCCCGGCCGCCAGCGCTGCCGGCGCGATGCCACGTTTGAATACCTGCGGAGCGCCTACTGATGGCCCAGAGCATTGCCCAGCTGCAGCAGGTCACCGACAACCACGGCTTTTTGGAGCTGATGGTGATCGACCACGCCAGCTTTGCCAGCCCGGTGCGCATTGTCAATGACACGCGCGACTGGGTGATTGGTGGCCACACTTATGTGGCGCTGCCTTTTGGGGTGAAGCTGCCCACGCAGGCGCAGCAAGAAAACCCGCGCGCCCAGATCCGCATTGACAACGTGGGCCGCGAGCTGACCGCCGCCATCGAAGGGCTGCCCGTGGGTGCTTCGCTGCTGGCCACGCTGCAGCTGGTGAGCCGCGCCACGCCCACGGTGGTGGACTATGAGTTCATCGCGCAGCTGAGCGGCATCAACATCACGCCCACGCTGGTCACGGCCAACATGGGGCCAGACGACACCATGCGCCAGACGGCGGTGCGCATCCGGTTTGACCCGACCAACGCGCCTGCATTGTTCCAGGGCTAAAAACATGAACAACTACACCACCCCCGCCCAGCAAGGTCGCGACGAAACCCAAGACTTTGCCGACGCGCAAAGTTATGTCGGCGTCGAATACGTGCCCGGCCAGTACGACTGCGCCCACCTGTTTTTGGACGTGCAGCGCCAAGTGTTTGGCCGCACAGTCACGGTGCCCGCTGCTTTGACCTGCCACGCCCAGGGCCGCGCCCACCAGGCGGCACAGATCAGCGCGGCGCGTGACGCACTGGCCCAGCGCATCCAGGAGCCGGTGCACGGCTGCGGCGTGCTGATCACCAGCCCCAATGAGGCCGGCCACTTGCTGTGGCACATCGGCACCGTGTTTGTGTACCGGGGCGAGGTGTGGGTGCTGCACAACAGCGCCGTCATGGGCAATGCGTCGCTGAACCGGCTGCGCGACTTTGCGTGGCGCGGCCAGCGCATCGAGGGGTTTTACACATGGAAGTAAAAACCACCGTGCCCACCACATTGGTGCCGCTGACCGAGCCGCCATTCAAGCGCCGCCCCGGCCTGCTGCCAGAGCGCAGCGCCCAGCTGGTGGTGACGCCCCACCCACTGACCACGCAGGGCCAGACCAGCGTGGCCGTGCTGATGGAAGACAGCGAGACGCTGCTGGCCGTGCTGCAGCGACACGGCGTGACCGACACCTGGATTGTGGAAGTGGGCGGCCTGCAGGTGCCCGCCCTCATGTGGGGCCGCACGCGGGTGCACCATGCGCAGGTGATCGAGTGCCGGCAGGCGGTGCAAAAAGAGGTGGTCAAGATCATCGCGTTTGCGGCGCTGGCTTATTTCACGCTGGGTGCGGGTGCCGGTTGGCTGGCCACCACCACCGGACTTTCTGGTGTGACACTGGCAGTCGCAGGCGCATTGGTCTTCGCCGCAGGCGCCATGGTTATCAACAAGCTGCTGCCGCCGCCCAAGCGCGGCAGCATGGACCTGGCTGTCAACACCACCGAGCCGACCTACAGCCTGAGCGGTGGCCGCAACCAAATGCGCATCTGGCAGCCCATGTCTTTGGTGCTGGGCCAGCCCTATGTGGTGCCTGATCTGGCGGGCCAGCCTTACACCTACTTTGCGGGTGAAGACCAGTACCTGGTGCAGCAGTTTCACGCGGGCATCAACTGCCACGCGGTGAGCAATGTGCGCATTGGCCAGACGGCGGTGGGCTCTTACCAAGACGTCAGCCTGCGGGCCTATGGCCTGCCCGGCAGCGGCCTGCCCACCGGCCTACCCAACAACAGCGTGGACACCATTGCGGGCGGCCTGCTGGATGCGCCCAGCGGTTACGGCCCCTGGGTGCAGCGCACCACCAGCCCCAACACGCTGCAAATCGGCATCGACATCGAGGGCAACATCTTTGGCGTCAACAATACCAACGGGGCGTATGAGTCGCGCACGGTGCTGCTGGAGGTGCAGTACGCGGTGGCGGGGTCTGGCAATTGGGTGGGTGTGGCCACAGGGGCGACTTATCGGGAGTCATACCTAGCGCTGCGGGAGGGGTGGGTTACAGATAGTACCGAGGCAGGCACCTACTGGGGCACCTACTACACCCGCGCCTGGCGCGATGTGCCCTACGCCGCAGGCACGGCCAGCCTGACCAACGCCAGCACCAAGCCGTTGCGCAAGGCCTTCAACATCGCTGTGCCTGCCGGCCAATACGATGTGCGGCTGCGCAAAATCACCGCCAACGAAACCAGCACCAGTGCCCAAAACGCGGTGCAATGGACGCAGCTCAAGTCGTTTCAGCAAGACCTGAGCAGCTACCCCGGCCAGAGCATTGTGGCCATGACGGCCAAGGCCAGCGGGCAGCTGAGCGGCGCGGTGGACGAGCTCAACTGGATCGCCACCGCCAAGCCCATGCCCTACTGGAACGGCAGCGCGTGGACCACCGCTACCAGCCGCACCAATGGCCTGAGCAACCCGGGCGCACAAATCTTGCAGCTGGCCCGTGGCATCTTTGATGAAAACGGCAAACTGATCGCGGGCTTGGGCTGGCCAGACAGCCGCATCGATGTCGAAGGCCTCAAGCGCTTCATGGTCTGGTGCGCCGCCAAGGGCCTGACGTTTGACGCGGTGATTCAAGACGCCATGAGCCACGAAGACCTGATGGGCGCCATCGCCTACGCAGGCCTGGCCACCATCAGCTGGTCCGAGGGGCGGCTGGGCGTGCAGTGGCTGGACGATGCGCAGCCGGTCGAGGGCGTCATCAACATGGGCAACATCAAGGCCCGCAGTTTCAGCGTGAGCTATGACACGAACGACCGCGCGGATGAGATCGAATACGGCTACTTTGACCGCGCACGCAGCAACAGCTGGAACAGCCTGCGCGTGATCGCGCCCGGCGTGAGCAACCCGCGCACCACGGCCCGCCTGAGCAACATGGGCATCACCAGCGAGGCGCACGCCGCCCTGCTGGCCCGCCACGCCATGGCGCAAAACATCTACATGGCCAAAAGCATCACGTTTGAGCAAGACCTGGAGTTTTTGACCTACCGGCGCGGCACCGTGCTGGCCATCAGCCACGACATGACGCAGTGGGGCTACAGCGGCCGCATCCAGTCGGCCACCGAGTCGGGTGGCGTGGTCACCCTCACGCTGGACGACACCATCCCCGCCACCGGACCTGGCGGGGCCAGCAGCCGCTACATTGGCCTTCGCCTGGTGGGTGAGATGCAGTACCGTGTGTTCACCATCGCCCCATTCACGGGCAGCAGCCGCACGGTGCAGCTGGTGGGCGCGTGGCCTGCGGGCGTGGCGCTGCCCGGGGCGAATGGCCAGCCGCTGGACGCGCTGTGGATCTATGACTTCAAAGCCACCCCCGGCCAAAAAGTGGTGGTGGCCAAGATCGAGCCCGGCGACAACATGGCCGGGGCACGGGTCACCGTGGTGCCGCTGCCTTATGAGTTTTGGCCTTACGTGTTGACCGGCGCTTACACCCCGCCGCCCAACATCAGCTTGCTTAGCCGCTTGCCCAACGTGACCAATGCGTTTGTCACCGAGATTTTGAAGCGGCAGGGCAACACGTATTACACAGAGCTCACTGCGTCGTTCACCCTCAGCGAGAACGCTGGCAGCGTGCGCGTGTATGGCGCACCCAACGGCGGGCCGCTGCAGCTCATGGGCACCACAGATTCGCGCCAGTTCACCTGGACTGCAGGCCTGTCTGAGACTTGGGACATTGAGCTGCGGCCCTTCAACTCGCTGGGCCAGATTGGCGGGGTAGCTCGGGTCAGTTACGCTGTGCAGGGCCTGAGCGCTCCGCCGCCCGATGTGAGCAATTTCACCATCAATGGCAGCGTGCTGTCGTGGACGGGCGTGGACGCGGTGGACTTGGCGGGCTACCGGGTGCGGTTCAACTTTGGGCAAAACACCTGGTGGCCAGCCGCTACGCCGCTGCACGACGGCCTGATCACCGAGACGCCGTTCGACCTGGTGACCCGCCCATCGGGCCAAGTCACCATCATGATCAAAGCGGTGGACACCACGGGCAACGAGAGCCTGAACGCCGCCACCATCGTGACGGACCTGGGCGACCAGCTGGTGAGCAACATCATTTTTGCTTACGACCAGCACACCACTTGGGCGGGCACCAAGACGGCGGCTTATGTGTCTGGCGGCAAGCTGTATGCGGATGACATTGATGCCTTTTTTGGCATGGCCGATCAGCCGTTTTTTGGCGAGTCGACAGCAGCGTTTTTTGAGGCCTCGCAGTCTGCGGCCATGCGGTACCAGTTTTTGGTGGTGCCACCATCGTCGGGCGACTTGGTGCTGCAGTATGACTTTGACGTCAACAGCTACGCCATCGAATACCGCACGGCCAACACAGGCCCCTTCTTTGGCCCCGGCGGCGACCTGTTCTTTGAGGCCCCGACAGAGATGTTCTTTGGCCCCGTGGCCGATTGGGCACCTTGGCCCGGCAGGCTGGGCGTGCAGCGCGGCGAGTGGACGGAGTTTCGCATCAGCACCACGGGCGGCGTGGGCGTGGACGTGTTCAACACGCTATCGGCCCAGCTCGATGTGCCAGACATCAACATCAACATCAACGACGCCACCATCGCCGCCGCTGGCACGCGCCTGCCGCTGGGGCAAGAGGTCAATGCGGTCAAGAACGTGCAGATCACCGTGCAAAGCAATGGCGGCGGCGGCATCACGGCCCGGATTGTGGACAAGTCGCCCACGCTGGGGCCACTAATTCAGGTGCTGAACGAGGCGGGCACGCCTGTCATCGGTCTGGTTGATGCCGTCATTCAGGCCTATTAACCCAACCCACACAAAGGAAACAACATGTCAACCATCCCAGCACGCACCGTCATGGCGGGCAGCCCCAGCAACGCCGAGGCGCAGGCCTGGCTACTGGCCCAATACGACTACATGGCCGCCCGCCTGGGCACGGCCACAGACAAGTCGGGCGGGGCGTTTTTCAAGGCTGACAGCGGCTCTGTCGCCTTCAGCAAACAGAGCAACACCACTGCGCAGCTCAAGGCGGGCACCTGGGTGGATGTGGGCGGCAGCATGCTGTTTTTCAGCGCCGCCACCAGCATCACCATGCCTGCGCTGACGGCGGGCACGGATTACGCCATTTACGCCTGCGCAGACGGCACGGTGCGGGCCGATGCCAGCTTCACCGCGCCCAGCGGCTACACCACCGCCAACAGCCGCAAGATCGGCGGCTTTCATTACAGCCCCGGCGGGCACAGCGGCAGCCCGGGCGGCGGCAACAGCACGGCGCAGATCAACGAGTATTCGTTTTGGGACCTCAAGTTCAGGCCCGCATGCGCCGATCCGCGCGGCATGACGCTGGTGGCCGGGTCTTTCTGGTCCGACATTTACCTGCTGGGCGTGGATCACCAGATCAACGGCTCCAGCAAATTCGCCGTGACCATCGCCGACGGCAGCAGCCCGCCAAAGATCCCCCCCAAGTTCGGCGGCAACGGCTCCACGGCCTACGGCTCGCTCAATTGGTGGGAAGCTGCAGAGGTCGGCCAGTCATTCGGCAAGCGCCTGCCAACCTATGACCAGTTTGCAGCGCTGGCCTACGGCACCACAGAAAACAGCTCGATTGGCAGCGATCCTGGCGCGACATCGTGGGCCACGGCTTACGTCAGCAAGTGGGGCGTCAACCAGGCCAGCGGGGTGCTGTGGACTTGGGGGGCGGAGTTCAGCTATCGGCAAGACGGCAGCGCTACCCCATGGGCCTGGCGCAACAACACTGGCAACCGTGGCCAGCTTTATTTGTACAGCGATATTGGCCTTGTCGCTTCGCTCTTCGGCGGCGCCTGGGGCGTCGCGGCGAACTCCGGTTCTCGCGCGTCGACCTGGAGCTACTCCCCGTGGGTTTCGGACGGGAACATCGGTGCCCGGCTCGTCTGTGACCACCTGGTTTCTGAGTAAAAGGGCGAAAGCCCGTCCCCGTATTTTGGGTATTTTTAAATGACACCAGAGCGCGACACGATCACCAGCTTCGACCAAATGGCCGTCGTTGAAAAGTATGAGACTGTGATTCAGTATCTCTACCCGATCGCTCAAAACCTGCCCCGCAAGCACGGGGTGGTGCGCGACATGTTTTTGCAGTGCCTGTTGGGGCAGGTGCAATTGTTTGTAGAGGCGGGGAAGTCGAGCCAGATTTCCCGCCTGTACGCCGCAGACGCTGGCTTGGCCACGTTGCGGTTTTGGCTGCGGTTTTTGTTGGGCGGCCAAGTCAAGGGCATAACGCAACACCAATGCGTGACGGCGCAAGCGCTGATCGCCGAGGTGGGGCGCATGACCGGGACGTGGATCAACCAACACAAACGCAGGGGGTCGCATGGGTCATAGAGCTTCGATCTTCGGCGGCAACTGGGACAACGCGGCGAACTCCGGTTCTCGCGCGTCGAACTGGAACAACTACCCGTGGAATTCGAACGGGAACATCGGTGCCCGGCTCGTCTGTGAGGACATGATCAATCGAAACAAAGCGCTCCAGGTGTGTCACGGCACCCTGGGCCGACCATTCATCATGTGGTCAGCCATTCGATCCTGCTTCGGCAAACACCTTTGGGGGTTCAGAAAAACGGGGAGTAGCGCCGCCCGGCGTGAAACCCGTGTCTGGCTTGCGGGGGTGCACTGTGGCTAAAAAGTACAAACACCTGATTGAGCAGGTCGCAGACATTGACAACCTGCGCGCCGCCTACACCAGCACCGCCCGCAACAAGCGGGCCACCTACGGCTATCTGGAATTCAAGGAATACCACGAGCTCAACCTCCGGCGCATTCAGGCCGAGATTTTGGATGGCAGCTACACGCAGGGCGCGTTCAGGCTGTTCACGGTGTACGAGCCAAAAGAGCGCCAGATCTCGGCGCTGGACTTCAAAGACCGGCTGGTGCAGCATGCGCTGGTCAACGTGATCGGCCCGATCTTTGACGCTACGTTGCTGCCCGGCACCTTTGCCTGCCGCACCGGCATGGGCACGCATGCTGCTGTGAACCATGTGCAGTCAGCCCTGCGCCGAACCGGGGCCACGCATTTCCTCAAAACCGATTACAGCAAGTACTTTGCAAGCATCGACCGGGCTGTGTTGCACGGCCTGATTGAGCGCAAGATCAGCTGCCCGCGCACGCTGCGCCTGATCGCCGCCATGGTGCCGCGCACCGGCCACGGCCTGCCCATTGGCAGCCTGACCAGCCAACTGTTTGCCAACGTGTACGGCGGCCAGGTGGACCGATTCATCCACACCACGCTGGGCGCAAAGCACTGGACGCGCTACATGGACGATGTGGTCGTGCTGCACAGCAACCCGTATGAGCTGCGCCACTGGCTGGAAGACATCGAGGCCTTCAGCCAGCAAACCATGGGCCTGCGCCTGAGCCGCTGGAATGTGTCGCCCGTGGGCGCTGGCATCAACTTTTGCGGCTACCGGATCTGGCCGCGCCACAAACTGCTGCGCAAAGACTCTGTGACCCGCGCCAAGCGCAAGCTGGCCAACTTTGCCAAACACCAAGACACCGAAGGCTTGGCCCGGTTCAAAGCCTCATGGCTGGGCCACGCCCGTCACGCCGACACCATCAACCTCATCAACCACCTGGAGCTCCACGCATGAACATCATCACTACCCGCGCCGACCTGGACGCGATCAAGGGCACGCCAGCGCATGCCCAATTTATGGCCATGCTGGCCGGTTCGATTTTTCGGGCCGAAAAAGACGACGAGGCCAAGTGCTGGCGCACTGTCGAAGACACCACCATGATCGAGCGCTTTGGATTCACCCGCGCCGACTTTCATGACGCTGAGCTGCCTGCGCTGCCTGTGTATGTGGCCCCGCCTTCTGACGAGCCCGACCCGCGCATGACCGGCATCGAGTTTGATGGCGTGATGTGCAGCGCAACCCGTGACGATCAAAACGGCCTGATGGCCGTCTTCATGGCCAGACAGATCCAGGGCGCGGCCTTTCAGCCGACTCGCTTTCAGTTTGCCAACGGCAACAGCTTGGTGCTGAGCAAGGACAACATCGCCGACTTCACCGCCGTGTGGATGCCGTTTCGTCAGAGCTTCTTTGTCGCAACCGAAACTCAAGAGGCCGCATCATGACCAAACTGCTTGACGAAGCCCGGCAATACCTGGGCCAAAAGGAAGCGCCAGGCGCGGCATCCAACCCGTTCATCGAGCGCGTGTGGCTTGCCTTGCCTGGTGGGAAATGGTTTTGGGACAACGCCAAAAAAGACGATGGCCAGGTGCCATGGTGCGGGGCCTTTGTGGCCTATGTGTGCCACAGCATCGGGCTGCCGTTCCCAAAACTCTATGCTGGGGCCAAGTCGTGGGCCGATTGGGGCATTGATGCTGGCGGGCCGCTGCACGGCGCAGTGGCCGTGCTGGTGCGCAATGGCGGCGGGCATGTGGGCATCGTCACCGGCACCACGCTCGACGGAAAACACGTGCGCTTGATCGGCGGCAACCAGGGCGACGCCGTGTGCGAAAGTTGGTTCCCCACCGACCGCGTGATCGCCTACCGCAAGCAACCCGACGAAGAGCTCGCCTCCGCGCCTGTGGCTGCGGTCGGTGCGCTCAGCCAAAGCGAGGCCTGATCCATGCTGGCCAACGTGTTTTGGTGGGCCAAGCGCCTGGTCATCATTGGCCTGGCGCTTGCCTGCGCCTACTTCTACGCCCGGTGGCAAGGCGAACGCGCCGAACACTCCAACACGCGCACCGCCGCCGCAGCCGCCGCCCTCAAGTCAGCCGCCGACGCCGCCACCACCACCCAGCAACTCCAACGGGACAAAGACCATGCACTCAACCAAGCCGCCAAACGGGCGCAAGCCAACCGCCTGGATGCTGATGGCGCTCGCACTGAGCTTGACAGCCTGCGCCACGCCATCGCCACCCGCCCCGCTGACACCGGTGCAAATACCTGCGCCGCCCGAGATGACCGAGCCAGTCCCGCCTCAGAGCTACTCGGCCACTGTGCAGCAGCTCTTACAGACCTGGCGGCAACGGCTGACCGCCTCCACGCCGACCGAATGATGCTGTGGGACGCTTGGCCAAGGCCAGCACCCACGCCCGACTGATCGCAGTTGTCTCCATCGCCGCCCTAAAAAAGCGGCTTCACGCCCACCGCCTGCAAAGGTGGTGGGCTTTTTTGCGTTTATGGCGGGTTAATCCCTAGCCGCTCCAGCCACACCCATCCCGCATATTTGTCACCAGTCTGGCGCATGTGGGTGTAGCGCTTCAGGCTGGCCCATGACCGGTGGCCTGACACGCAGGCCACGCGGGGTATGCTCCAGCCCATCTCAAACAAACGGCTGATGCCATCGTGCCGCAGGTCATGAAAGCGCAAGTCTTCAATCCCCAAAAAATCACAGGCCCGCGTAAATGAAGAGCTGACCGAGCTGCTGTTATGCGGCCAAATAGGGCCCTCCGTGTCGGGCTGCAGGTGGATCAGCTGCAGGGCCTCGGGCGTCAGTGTCGTGGTCACATCGTTGCCGATCTTCTCGCCGGGGTTTTTCATGTCACGCACAATGATTTCGGCGTTTGCTGCGTCTAAGTCACGCTTGACGATCCTGCAAATCTCCTCTTGTCGCCTGGTGCTGAAAATCGCAAAGGCGATCAGCTTGGTCATAGGCACCAGATTTTTGCGGTCCCGGCCCTTGACTTCCACTACGCTGAAATGCGTCATCAACCGATCCAGCTCAGCCAGGGTAGGGCGTCGCGTTCGCTGCTTGGACTTGCCCACCAAGCCCAGCTTGTCCATCACCACCCGCGCATCGGCCATGGCCTTTTGGTCAAGCGGGTAGCCCCACGCAGGCCGGGCCACCGCAAAAACCGAGGCGAGGTGCGAGATGTAATTGCCCCGGGTCGACGGCTGCGCGTCAATCTGCTGGCAAAACTGCACAATCACCGGGCTGGTGATCTCAGAGCAGCGCATGGCCCCAATGTCGGCGGCTTTGATCGTGTTCAGCACTTGGGCTTTGGTCTTGCCGTGCTGCTTTTGCTTTTCTGCGTTGTACCGGTCGATGACTTCTCTCAGCGGCGGGTCTTCGACCTTCACCAGTGCGCCTGGAAGGGCCAGCTCAGCCTCGCGCTTGTTCAGCCATGCCTGCGCAGCGGGTTTGCGGTCGAAGGTCTCGGTCTCTGTGTGAATCACCTTGCCGTCTCGTTTGAGCCGGATCTGGGCGGTGTGCCCAAAGGTGCCGTCTTTGCGCTTGCGTGAGACAATCGTACCCATGGCGGTGCTACATGAAGTTTTTGTAGCACGCACTGTAGCACTGGCAATCCAAAATGAACGGAAATGCAGGTAAATCGAAGTGAATCAAACAGACTTTAAAGCGAGTCCTGCAGAGGGGAAAGAGCCACTTCAGGCGAGACACCGTTTAAGTGTTGCGCCCATGATGGATGGGACGGCCTAAATAAAAAACCCCAATCAGATCAACCACTTGTCTGATTGGGGTCGTGCTTGTAGCACTCGCGTAGCACTTCTAGGCGCTTGAGCCCGCCAGTTGCTTGGCCTCTTTGACCGCCGCGGCGCGGCGATCATCAAGGTATTGAGCCAAGTCAGTCAGGTGCACGCCCTTGGCGCATTTCTGCGATCCGGGCTCAATTCGCACCAACGGAATGTTGATGTCGCCCAGTGCAACCTTGCGCACAAAGTTTTCTGTGGTCAGGTGTGGAAAGTAGTCTTTGACCACCGAAGCCACGGGAATGACCGCCTTGGCATCATACTGGGCCATCAGTAAAAAAGCGGTGTTCATGGCTGGCCTTTCGAGATGACGTGGGCAAAATGCGCCATGCGCTCGACTTGGATTGCTATGTCAAGGTCTCTTTGACTGAGAGCGCCTAAGCCGAACCGATTTTCAAGCAGCACGGTCCACTCGGCATTGGTTTTCGGTGTGTATGCCTGCACTGGCGCTTGCTGTTCCTCCGTCTCATGCCACCAGAGCACCATTCCGCCGGTTGTGGCCGCGCCGCGCCTGGGCACTCCATCTGCCCCAAAGCGCTCAATACTGACCCCGTTCAAGACCCATCCATCGTCCATGAGTGCGCGCAGCTTGCGCAAGGGTAGCCCTTCAAACAGCTGCATGACGATCCAACTGTTTGGGTTGGTTCCTGCAGGCCTGGTGCAGGTGTGAATATCAGCGGGGTTCTCTCCCCCGCATCGGTCGCATTTGGCGTTCATGGCGTACCTTCCTTGATTTTGTTTTTACGCTGCCGATGCGCGATTTCAACGCGCACCGCCATGGCCACCGTCCACAGCCCAATCAGGGCCAGCACGGTGGTGACGATGGCGGCGATGGTTTCGAGGGTTTTCATGCAATTACCCCCGCCACCGTGTCGGCCGTCACCGCGTGCCGGTCAATCAGGTTTGAAAAGTGGCAGGCATCCAGCCACGCCTGCTCCCAGTGATTGCGCAGCTCGGGCGTGATTTCGCCCAGGTCTTGCGTGGCCGCCAGCTCGATGGCCCGATCCATCGCCGGGGCGTATGCCGACCGCCAGCGATAGCCGTCCAGGCACAAAGTCTGGATGGTGCGCAGCGCCCCATGCAGCTGGCGCACCCACTCGGTGCGGCCGTGCACCAGTGCGCCATAGTCGCAGGGCGTGCCGATCACCGTGGCCAGCAAAGACAGCAACTCCGTCGCGTCCTCGCCGTCTTCGGCCTGAAACAGCTTGATGCGCGCCGTCATGGTCTGGCTCTGAAACTCGCGCTCAGCGCGAGTCTCAAGCTGGGCCACTGCCTGGGCGCGTGCACGGGCCTTCAGGCTGTGGGCGTGCCGGTCAATCCAGCTGCGGCGCGTTTTGGGTTTGGTGCGTCCGGCCATGCTCACCCCTTTGCGCCTTGCGCTTGCTGGCCCTGTTGCGCAGCTGGCCAAGCGGCCATGCCACGGGCGATCAATTCCCCAGCTTCGTCATAGTCGGCATCGATGCCGTCCCAGCCCTCAGCGGGCTCAGTGTCCAGCGCGTGGTAGTGGTCGAGCTGGGCGCGTTTGGCTTCGTGTTGTTGGCGGTGTTTGCGGCTCATGACTTGGCTCCTTTCACGAGTTTGAATTCAACTACCCAAACCAATGGGTTTGCACCCCAGCTTTCTGGGCCGTTGATCGAGCCCCAGAGGCACTCATAAGACTCTTTTGCCGTCTCCGTGCCCTCGCCGTTGTCGTATTCCCAAAATCCTGCTGGCGCGCCCTCTGCAATTGCATCGGCCTCGCTGATGTCCTGCAGGCGCTCCACACGCACCCCGGTGACTTCCAGTGTGATGCGACTAGCCCAGCGGGGCATGTGGATGCTGGGGCGCCAACTGATTTCCTTCGGGCGCAATATGGTCTTGTTGTCGATGCCGGTCAGATCGTAGAAAACGCCGGGGTTGTTGTCTTGGCCATCTGCGGCATAGAACAGGCCGGCCTTTGTGCCGAACCGGGCGTCACCATAAAGGTGCTCGCGCGGGTCACCCAGTTCTTCGGGCCACTCCCAGACGTCGTACTCGCCACCGGTTTCGTAGTCGAGGGTCTCGCGCGCAACGTTCCACGTCTCCCTCACCCAAAGCCGGTCGCCTGGTTGGCCGTAGGGGCATGCAAGGCGTGCGTCAAAGTCTGCCGTGTGCCATCGGCGATGCCCGCCTGGCTCTTTGACATGGCCATTGGCGGTGAGCTTTGCCACCCGCCGCGTCTGTGTCTTGCTGCCATCCAACAAGGCCCGCACCATGGGGGCGCTGAAAAGGATTGGCCGTTCTTTCACGCTGCACCCCCTTCCACCCGCTCAAACTCCCCCGCCTCAAACGT
>ERZ869921.1056-NODE-1056-length-12789-cov-37.001492_pt1 | contig 12789 bp, 15 predicted proteins | sample MGYA00579310_ERZ869921 | MGnify/ENA primary metagenome ERZ869921 (study PRJEB32216, sample SAMN09231816) | wastewater metagenome | place: USA: Maryland | collected 2016-06-21 | study: EMG produced TPA metagenomics assembly of the PRJNA472060 data set (Reclaimed...
TTCTTTTTCTAAGGGTTAATATGTCTACGGTTTTACAGATACTTGGAGCAGTCGCGGTGACTGCCGGTGCAGCCTTAATCTTCCCACCTGCAGGACTTATTGTTGGTGGAGCTTTTGCAATTCTTATCGGTTTGGCGGTCAGTAACTAATGGCATTATTCGACAAGTTGTTTGAGTCTCGTGCGGTTTCGTACCAGACTATTTGGGCTTCAGGTGACAGTGTAGAGTTCGGAAATCTCTCCGGCACTAGCATTAACAGCGACAACATCTTTCAAGTTAACGCTGTCTATAGCGCGGTAAGCCTTATCGCCGACACTATTTCTACACTGCCACTTGGAGCTTTTTACAAGAAGGATGGCGCACGACTACCTTTCTTCAATGCTCCTAGCTGGGTGCAGCAGCCTGACGTTGATCTTCCTCGTAACGCTTTCTACAACTCTGTAATCGTTTCACTGCTGCTTGACGGTAACGCTTTTATCCGCGTATTCAGTAACGCTAAGGGCGAGGTTGTAAACCTTGTTGTTCTCAATCCTCATCAGGTAGAGATTAAGCGTAATGGTCTTGGGCGTTTGATGTTCAAGATTCAGGGCGAAAAGACTCCTCTGAGTTCAGAGCAAGTTGTTTACATTCCTGACCTGTTGAAGCCTGGAGCTATTCGCGGCACTTCTCGTGTTGAGCAGTTGAACGATAACTTCGGTTTGGCTAAGGCTATGGAAGCTTTTGCTTCTACGTTCTTTGGTCAGGGAACTAACATGAGTGGTGTTATTGAGTTCCCTGGTAACTTGACTCAGGAACAGTCTGAGAACTTGCGTAACGGTTTTGACCGCGCTCACGCTGGTTGGCGTAGAGGCCACAAGACTGGTGTTCTTTCTGGTGGTGCTACTTGGAAGCAGACACAGATTGACCCACAGAACAGCACTATGGTTGAGAGCCGTAAGATGGCTGTGCTAGACACCTGTAGGGCTTTTAATATTCCTCCCCATCTTCTCGCCGTTACAGAGGGTTCTAGCTCGTATGCAAGCGTTGAGCAAACTAACCTTGCTTGGGTGACTCACGGCCTGCGCCCACTGATCAGCAAGCTGGAAGATGCGCTAACGCCTCTCCTACAGCGCGTTGATGGTGGCACTAACGCATTCCTACGCTTCAACATTGACGGGCTTCTCCGCGCTGATATTCAGTCACGCATGAGCGCCTACAGCACTGGGCTTCAGTCAGGGTTTTTAACTATAAATGATGTGAGGCGGCTAGAGGACTTGCCACCGGTTGCTGATTTGTCTGCAGATACTGTGCGTGTTCCTCTTGCTAACGTAAACATTGACGCGGCTACCTTGTCTGCTGAGTCTGAGCGTGTAGCTATGGCACAGAAACTTATCTTGGCTGGTTTCGACCCTGCACAAACTATGGCTGCTTTGAACCTTCCTGCTATCGGTCACACGGGAGTACCTTCCACACAGCTTCAGCCTGTAAGCCAAATCGCTGCAGTAGCTGGTTCTGAAAACGTATACGGAGCAAGCTAATGCAAACACCTGGTGTTCTTGACCTCAACTGTTATCAAGGTGCAACGTTTGACTATTCGCTCACTTGGACTACTGGCGGTACTGTAGTAAACCTTACGGGCTATTCTGCGCGTATGCAGGTGCGTGAATCTTACGATTCCGGTACAGCTATTGTTTCGCTCACTAGCGGCACAGGAATTACTCTTGGCGGTACTGCTGGAACTATCCTTCTTGAGTTGTCAGCTACGGCTACAGCAGCTCTTGATGGCACTCCTAATACTCAATACGTTTACGACTTGGAGCTGGTTAGCGGTGCAGGATATGTCACTCGCCTTGTTGAAGGCAGGTTCTACTGTTTCCCTGAGGTTACTCGATGACCGATGTTGTAAGCACACAGTCAACAGCTACTGTGACCGTTGCTACTCCAACGAGTGCGACGGTAAATGTTAGCGGTGCGGCTACTGCTACAGTAAGCCAGAATCAGGCTGTTGTTACTTCTCAACTGACTCAGGTTGATTCTATTGGTGATCCTTTATGGATACAGTTCAACACTACTGGAACGCCTACTCCTGGTGTTGGTCGTTTGAATTGGAACGATACTGACGGCACGCTCGAGTTTCAAATGAAGGGTGGTAATGTCACTCAGCAACTTGGAATGGAGCAGGTGCTTCGCGTTTCTGCTAACGATAATGGCGGCTTGCTTGAGGGTAAAGTTATTTACGCTGTGGGTTCTGATGGCGTTAATTTGAAGGTGGCTTACGCTACGGCTACGAGTGAGACTACTTCTTCTAAGACTCTTGCAGTAATGACTGAGACTGTCACGGCTGCTAACAAAGGTTTTGCTACCACGTTTGGTTTAGTTCGCGGCCTGAACACTAATGGCATGACTGAGGGTGCAGCAGTGTGGCTGTCTCCTACAGGTTCTGGCAACATGACTACTACGCGCCCAACTACTCCTGACCACGCTGTTTTTATTGGCTACTGTCTACGCGCTAACGCGAATAACGGTGTTGTGTTTGTAAACATTCAGAACGGTTATGAGCTGGATGAATTGCATAATGTCAAAATCACTAATCCTACTGACGGTCAAGTTTTGAAGTATCAGGCATCTACTGGCCTTTGGGTGAATGGAGCTATCTAATGCCTTATTACATTGCACAAGATACGCCTGACTGCAAGAGTGGCTGGGCTGTTGTGGATGCTGATGGTGTAGCTTTCGGCTGTCACAAAACTAAGCAGGATGCGATTGATCAGGCTGTTGCTATTTCGCTTTCTACAGATGAACCATTTGAAGGCGAACGTGCCTTAAAAATAGGAGATAATAAAGATATGGATATTCGAGCTGCTGCTGGTGAACTAGCGCCTGAAGATTTGGTGCGCTGGATTAATGGTGACGATGTTGAGCATGGTCAGGTTATTTCGGTGAATGATTCTCAGGCTGAGGTTCTTGTCTGGGATGAAGAAGATGGCGTTTGGTCACCTACTGAACTGATTGCTCTTGTTGAGATTTCACGCCTCGAGAAGATTGATGCTTTGCCTGAACCTGAAATGCCTGAGATGCCTCACGATCAAATGGCTGGGCGTTCTCACGGCAAGATTGAGATGCGCGTATCTTCTGCAGATTTTGAGATTCGTGAGACTCCTGACGGCATGACCTTTGAAGGCTATGCTGCAGTGTTCAATTCACGTTCAGAAAACTTGGGTGGCTTCACTGAGTTTGTTGCTCCTGGTGCTTTCACCCGTTCACTCAAGACTCGTAACGATGTAAAGCTTTTGTGGAATCACGACAGCGGTCAGGTGCTTGGTTCTACTCGCGCCCGTACACTTACCTTGTCTGAGGATGCACGCGGTTTGAAAGTGTCTGCACTTCTTCCTAATACTCAGCTTGGTCGTGACACTGCAGAGCTTCTTAAGCGCGGTGACGTTGATGCTATGAGCTTTGGCTTCAACGTAATCAAAGATAGTTGGAATGCTCAGGGCGATGAGCGCACACTTCAAGCGGTTCGCTTGTTTGAAGTTTCTATTGTTGCCTTCCCTGCATATTCAGCTACTGCAGGTACTGCCACTGTTCGTAGCTTGGAGAAGCTTGCTACTCGTGCAGAGGTTGATGCTAACGCGCTAGAGGCTGCACTAACTAAGCTTGAGGCTGGTGAAGATTTGGACAACGATGCAAGGAACTTACTCACTAGCGTCATTGACAAGCTCAGCCCTTCAGCTACTTTCGATAACGAGCCTGAACAGTCTGTTGTTGGAGACTTGGGCCTTCTCGCTTTGAAGAAGAAGAAGATTGAGTTTCTTTCTAGCCTGTAAACTGTAATCACCGCTGGGGTGCGGTGTAAAGAATTTCCCTCAGCAGTGATCCGGAATGGTTCTACGAGCTGGGGGATTTTCCTTTTGTTCTACTGAGTAGATATATGCGGTACAATTTTATTAGCTGAGCGTCATCGCCGCTATCCATTTCCGCACTGCTGAGCGTCATCGCCGTGGAGCAAAACTACAAGGAGACATAATGTCTGAGTTCATTAAGACTCAGCAGGAAGTCCGTAACAACCTCATCATGCAGGTACGTTCAATCATTGACGTAGCTGAAGCTGAGGCTCGTGGACTCACCGCTGAAGATTCCCAGAAGATTGACCGTATCGAGGCTGACATTCGTGCAGCAGATATGGCTATTGAAGTTGCTACCCGTAACGAGGAGCGCAAGGTTGAGGCTTCTGTAGCTTCTGCTGGTTTCGTTCCTGCTGCAGAGGTTCGCTCTGACGCTGAACTGTTCCGCGCAATGGCTCGCGGTGAAGTTCGTGGACACGAGTTCCCTGCTGAGTTCCGTGCAACTCTCGTTCCTGCTGCTGCAACTGTTCCTGTATCGTTCTACGATCAGGTATTCGGTGTTGCTCGTCAGGTTGGCCCAATCCTCAATGTTGCTGATGTTATTACCCGTTCTTCTGGTAACGACCTCCGCATTCCTATCTACACCGCTTTCAGCACCGCTGGTTCTGTAGCTGCTGGTTCTGCAATTTCGGAATCGAACCCAACCTTTGACAGCCTGCTTCTGCAGCCTACCAAAGCAGGTTTCATTGTTCCTGTTGCTAACGAGCTTCTGGCTGACGCTGGCTTTGACATTGCTTCTGTCATTGCTGAGCAGGCTGGTAACGCTATCGGTACTTACATCAACAACGCTGCAACCACTACCCTGATTGCTGCTGCTGGTTCTGGTGTAGCTTCCGGTTCTGCAACTCTGCAGGCTGACGCTCTCATCGACCTCGCTTACAGCGTTGACGGTGCAGTTCGTACTGCAGGTGCAGGCTACATGGCTGCTACCTCTACCCTTGGTGCTATCCGTAAGCTCAAGGACACCGCAGGTAACTACTTGTACCAGGTTGGCGTTGGTCAGCCTGATACTTTCGCAGGCTTCCCAGTCTACGAGAACGCAGGTATGTCGGCTGTAGGTTCAGGCGTAAAGTCTGTTCTGTTCGGTGACTACAAGGCTCTCAAGCTCACCACGACTGGTCTTGAGGTTGCTACTTCGGCTGACGCTTACTTCGCACAGGATGTAACCGGATACCGTTTCACTTACCGTATGGCTTCGGGTCTGACCCACGCCGCTAAGGTTAAGTACCTCACCACCGCGTAAGCAGTAGTGAAATAAGTTCAGCCCCACCAGTTGTAGGTTCTGGTGGGGCTGTTCTATTTCTCGCTTAGAAACATAAAGTATAAATAGCTCTGCGTTATTTTACTTTAAACGGGAAAACGCCCAAGTCAACCAGAATGACTTAGGCGTTTCCTTATCGGTAGGTTTGGGGGAATAGAACCGATACAGGAAATCTAGCATAGGTATAGAATAAATATCAAACCTATTTGAAAGGGAAACAATGGCGCACGAGAAACTTGATGGGCTAATTTCTGTAGCATCAAACAGTTACGATATTCCTACAGGCTATGGCCAGCAGGTAAAGTTCTTGATTGATCGTTTACTGAAGCATGGAATCAAGGCAGCCAATTTGTCTAACTATGGCTTGCAGGGTTCTATCTCAGAAATCAAAACGCCTTACGGCAAAGCTAAGCATTACCCTATGGGCTTTAAGCCTTACAGTGATGATGCTATTCCGGTATGGCATAACGACTTTAAAGCTGACTATCCGCTGCTCAAAGATGCAGTCCTGACGCTCTATGATCAGTGGGTTTATAATGACATGGAATTTGACGGGCGCATTATTGCTTGGACTCCGCTTGATCACGTTACGCTACCTCCGCTAGTTCACAAGTTTTTAACTCGTGAGAATGTGACTGTGGTCACTATGTCACCGCATGGACAGCGCCAGTTGGAGAAGGCAGGCATTGAGTCAACCTATATTCCTCACGGCATTGACACTAAAGTTATGAAGCCGACTGTTACCGTATTTGATAACATTCCTACTCGTGACTATTTAGGCGTTCCTAAAGATGCGTTCCTGGTTTCGATTGTGCAGGCTAACAAAGCTAACGGGCTGGTGCATCGTAAGGCACTAGCTGAGCAGTTGATGGCGTTCAGTATTTTTAGGCAGTCACATCCTGACGCTTACCTTTACATTCACTCTGAGCCTTCTAACGCTTTTGGCGGTTTCAACATTCCACAGTTGCTTGCTTCTGTAGGGCTAACTAAAGAACACGTTATTATTCTTGATCAGAACATTAACCGTGTCGGCTATCCGCCAGAATATCTTGCAGCTATTTATACTGCTTCTGACGTTATGTTGCAGGTATCTTACGGTGAAGGTTTTGGCGTACCTGTTGTTGAGGCGCAGGCTTGCGGTACTCGAGTAATCACTTCTAACTGGGCTGCTACTAAAGACTTGGCAGGGCCAGACAGTTATCTTGTTGACGGTCAGCCTTTCTGGGATGAGCCTCAAGCAGCGTTCTATCACATTCCTAATATCGGTTCGATTGTCAATGCGCTGAGCTTGGCTTACGATGCGCCTCGAGGAGTCTCTAAATCAAGCATTGACTTTGCTAAAGACTTTGATGTTGACCGTGTATGGCAGTGGTACTGGATGCCTTTCTTGAGAGAGTTCTTCAGTTGATTATTTACACTGGCGGCACGTTTGATTTGTTTCATTCAGGACACGTTAATTTCTTAGCTAAATGTTCTCTTTTGGGAGAAGTAGTTGTTTCACTAAACACTGATGAATTTATTGAAAGCTATAAAGGCTCAACCCCTGTCTGCTCCTATAGCGAACGTGAGCAAGTTTTGTTGAGCTGTAAATATGTTTCTGACGTTATCCCTAACGATGGCGGCGCTGATTCTCGACCAGCAATTCTTGAAGTTATGCCAGATATTATTGCTATCGGCTCTGACTGGGCGCGTAAAGATTATCATTCACAAATGGGCTTCACTCAGGACTGGCTAGATATTCACAACATTTCTTTAATGTATATCCCGTATACAGCAAACATTTCTACAACTAATTTGAAGGCTCGCCTTGCTGACCGTAATCGGCTCTAGCCCTGGTCGTGAACAATGGCTTGCTGACGCTTCAAACTCTATTCAGTCTGAACATATAGCTGTTGTAAATTATGGCTATGAGCTGGCAAAGATTCGCTGGGTTTTAGAGAACACTACTGCTGAAAGATTTTTGTTTCTGCAGGATAGCTTCATTGTTAAAGACCAAAGCTTCTTTGATGTGCTGAGTTTGTTTACTGGCTCTGTAGCTTTGTTTAATGATCCAGTTCCTTATGGCTGCTTTGCTGGCGTATTCGAGCGTTCAGTTTTGGAGAAGGTAGGAGTTCCAGTTGTTGCTTCTAAAAGGGATGCGGTGAGGCTAGAAGTAGACTGGTCTAATAGATATGTTGAAGCTGCTGGTGGCGTGCCTGTATTGTTTCCTGAAGTCAGGGATGAGACAGGTTATATTCAGTCGCATAATGGTAGAGATAATCTTGTTTTAGAAAATAGTTTCATAATCAAATTCAAAGGCACTTGGAAAGAAGAACAAATTGATTCCTAACCTAATCGTTGCAACACTTACTCGTTATGATTTGCTGCAGCGTATGCTGTCAAGCATTGATTATCCTGTTGGCCATGTTCTCATTATTGATAACGGAAACATGATTGATCAGTTAAAGCTTCCGGCTGAGATTAAAGAGCTTACGGTTTTGACTATGCCAGCTAATCAGGGCGTAGCTGGTTCGTGGAATCTTGGAATCAAATGTTTCCCATTTGATGAGCAGTGGCTTATTGTGTCTGATGATGTTGTCTTTCCTGCTGGTGCGCTCAAGCGTTATGCCGGTTTGGTTAATTCTGAGGCTATTCAGTTCTTTGATGTTTCGCCTAAGTGGGCGTGCTTCTCTGTAGGGCAGACAGTTGTTCAGAAAGCTGGCTTGGCTTGTGAGCTTTTCCATCCTGCATATTTTGAAGATAACGATTGGGAACGCCGCATAGATCAGGCTGGTGTTTTGAAAGAAGTTTTGCCCATTCAGGTTCAGCATGACAACAGTTCAACATTGAAGTCTGGGTTTGAAGATAAGAACGCTGCCACATTCAGAGCTAATCAGGCTGTGCATGATGAGCGTGCTAATGCTGGCGTTATGTCTGGTGGAGAATGGGCGCTTGATATTCGCCGCAGAAACTCTTGGGATTAGTGCTGTAAACTAGAACTAGGTTTTAGGATTGGATTATTTTGGCTATCACTAACGGCTATGCAACACTTGCTGACGTAAAGTCTGCTCTGCGTATCACTGACGCTGTAGATGATTCTCTTATTGAGCTTTCTATTGAGGCTGCTTCTCGTGAGATTGACGGCTACTGTCAGCGTGCCTTCTACCCTACTTCTGGTACTCGTGTCTTTGAATCTACTTCTGCTTTCGTTACTGAGACTGACGATATTGTTTCAGTCACTACTCTTAAGACTTCAGATAATGGTGCAACGTATGACACGACTTGGGCTGCTACTGACTTTCAGCTTGAGCCTTTGAATGGTGTTAGTGCAGGACTAGCTCAGCCCTATACTCGTGTTCGCGCCATTGGTGACTATCTCTTTCCGCAATGGTCAGTGACTGGCACTTACAGCAACTTTGCTGGCGTTCAGATTGTCGGAGTCTTTGGCTGGTCAGCTGCACCCACTTCCGTAAAGCAGGCTTGTATCCTTTTAGCTATGCGTCAGTTCAAGCGCTACGACTCCCCATTGGGTGTTGCAGGCTTTGGTGACATTGGCGTTATGCGTGTGGGCCGTGTTGATCCTGACGTTGAAGCTTTGCTGATGCCCTTTAAGAAGGTTATTGGCGCATGAGCATAGCCGAGATTCGTTCAGGGCTGGGAGATAACCTAGCCACTATTTCGGGCTTGCGTGTTGCTGAAACTATCCCCGATAACCCTTCACCACCTATCGCCGTTATCAGCCTTTCTAACGTTACTTATGATGGCGCTTTTCACGGTGGACTTGTTCAATACAACTTCATTGTGTCTGTAATTGTTGGGCGCGTATCTGAGCGTACTGCACAGAACAGGCTTGACAGTCTCATCTCTACAGGTACAGGCTCGTTAAAGGTTGCTGTTGAGTCTGACAAAACTTTGGGCGGTTCAGCGTATGATGTTCGCGTTAGTGAAATGTCTAACGTAGGTGCGGTACAATTAAACGATGCCACTTATTTGGCGGCTGACTTTTCAATTCAAGTTTACGCAAACTAAGGAAAAACTATAATGGCTAAATTTGTGGCTACAGACTACAAGACCACGATCAACGGTACTGACTTCAGCGCTAACCTTGCTGCTGTCACTATGGACATCACTTCTGAAGAGCAGGACACCACCTCGTTTGGTCGTACCTTCCGTACCCGTATTGGCGGCTTGAAGGATGGTTCAGTTCAGCTTGACTTCCACCAAGACTTCGGTGCTGCTTCTGTTGACGCTACTCTGTTCCCTCTGCTTGGATCGTTTGCAACTGTTGTTGTAACTCCTACCAGCGGTTCTGTATCGGCTACTAACCCTTCTTACACTGGTGTATTCCTGGTGTCTCAATACAGTCCATTTGCTTCTAACGTTGGTGACCTTGCTACCCTTAGCGTTTCTTGGAACGCAGCAGGTACTGCAGGCATCACCCGTGGTACTGTATAAGCATGAGCGCAATTAACCTACAAATCAATTTTGTTGATGGTTCTACTGCTGAGGTTTCGGCAGTAGCCATTGACCAAATTAAGTTTGAATCAAACTTTAATATTTCTATTGCCAAGCTTGGCACTGACATGATGCTTACGCACCTTTATTGGATGGCGTGGCAGGTTCAGCAGCGAACTAAAAAAACTGGTCTTGATTTTGAGGCTTGGGCTGAGACAGTTGATTCTGTCGGGGTTGGCGATTCCCCAAAATAAAAGGGCTGGGCGAAAACTCTAAACATTGGGAGATTGCTCAGCTTGCAGTAGAGACAGGGATCAGCCCACTCGAGCTTATAAAGCTTGATGAGCGTATGCTCTTTACTTTGCAACGGTATTTGGTTGCTAAACATAACGCTCAGTCACGGTAGACTTATCGTTGAGGTGAACTAATGTTGAAGGCTACGCTGAATGGTGACGATATTCGTCGTGCCATTGCTGAGCTTAAAGAGATTGATCCTAAAATGGAAACATATCTTAAGCGTGATATTCGCTCAGCGTTAGCAGGCCCTGCTTCTGCCGTAGAAAACGCTTGGCCTGTAAATTCGCCTCTAAGCGGTTTTAATACTGCAACTGCTAAGTCTTACCAGCGCCCTAAAGCAACTGTTTCTGTAACCCCTGGCGCGGCTCGTAGGGGGAAGGCTTCTACCCTTGTTGCTATCAAAATTGCTTTGCCTAAAATGGCTAATAAAACTGTTGTTGCTGGTGCGTGGATCGCTGAAATGGCTGGTTTGCGTGGAGACTATAAGAGTGGTCGTTCTAGGCAATATACAAAGAATTTTGGTACTCAGTCTCACGCTTTGAATGGTCAGGGTGAGGCTATGGTTCAGGCTTTGAATCAGCGTTACGGCCCTGCCGATAAAGGTGGGCGTTTTGGGTGGCGCAAGTTTGTCAATATGAAAAAGAATATCCAGAACATTGGCATAAACATTCTTGAAGATTATGTAGCTAAGTTGAATCGAGAAAACTGATGAAAGATATTATTTTTCCTATCACTTATAAGAGTGATGAAAAAGGGCTAAAGGTTGCTGAGTCTCAGCTTTCTGGTTTTGGCACTATTGCTGCTGGTGCTTTTGCAAGTATTGGTGCTGCTGCTGTTGATGCTTTTGCGCGTGCTTCTCGTGCAGTATTTGATTTCAGTGTTGACTCTGTAAAGGCAGCTAGTTCTTTCACTGAGACTACTGCAGCCGTTAGCCAAGTCTTTGGTGAAAGCGCACAACAGCTTGAAGATTTTGCTAGTACGGCTGCTGGCACTATGGGGCAAAGCAAGACACAGTTTTTACAGGCTGCTAAGACTTTTGGCATTTTTGGTAAAGCAGCTGGTTTAGCTGATGATGCTAACGCTGACTTTTCTACTACGCTTACAGGACTTGCTTCTGATTTAGCTTCGTTTAATGACACCAGCGTTGATGAGTCTATTACAGCCATTGGTGCAGCTTTGCGTGGCGAATCTGAGCCTATTCGCCGCTTCGGTGTTTTGCTAGATGATGCCACGCTTAAAGCTCGCGCAATGGAAATGGGCATTTATGATGGCTCAGGATCACTTACACAACAGCAGCGCGTGCTGGCCGCATATCAAGAAATCTTGGCTCAGACTACTACTCAGCAAGGTGACTTTGCTCGTACTTCTGATGGGCTTGCTAACGGCTCTAGAACTTTGCAGGCTGTGTGGGAGAACCTGCAGATTACTGTTGGTGAGGCGCTGTTACCTGCACTTGAGAAGGTACTGCCTCAGTTCACTGCATTCATTGATGAGATGGTTGCTTCTCCTGAGTTCAACACTTTTCTTGCTGATATGTCAACGAACTTTCAGAACGTCTTAAACTATCTGCCAACTGCTCTAGAAAATCTGCAGTCATTTGGTAAAGATGCACTGCCTGCTATTGAAGCGTTCTTCCCGTTTGTAAATGATGCCCTATCGCTTATGGGTTCTGCTTTTGGAGTTATCAGCAGCACTGATCCTTCATCTAACACTCGTACTTTTGCTACTTCTATTCAGGAGCTTGCAGATGGCATGAATGACTTGGGTGACGCGTTTAAGTGGGTTGGCGATATGCTCAACTGGATTACTACTACTTTTAATACTTTGCCTGGCTGGGTAAAGCTTATTCTTGGTGGCGGTTCTGGTCAAAGCCTAAAGAACATTCAGGGTTTGTATGATGCTATCCAGAGTGGAAATATTGGAGTTATCAGAAACTTTCTAGGCGTGCCAAACCTAAGCGGTGTTCCTGATGTTCCGCTTACCCCTCGTGGCCGTTTGGTTGGTCAGGCTACTGGTGGTGAGACTACGCGTTCTGGTTTGTCTTGGGTTGGTGAGCGTGGCCCTGAGCTTCTAAACCTTCCTACAGGCGCTCAGGTGATTCCTCTGGGCAAGATTCCTTCTGGCGGTGGCGGCAACACTATTACTATCAATGTGAGCGCTGGTATGGGCGCTGATGGCGCTGCTATCGGTGAACAGATTGTGACTGCTATTCGTAAGTATGAGCGCACTTCTGGTGCAGTATTTGCAAAGGCTTAAACTGTGGCTTCTAAAGTTGAAGTAGGCTTTGAGCTTACAGTAGGTGACACGCCATATTTCAGGCTTGATGATCCTGTGAAGGGCAAGCTGAATAACGTGTCGTATCGTTTGGCTGGCCCTATCTGGATTGACATTAGCGATAAGGTTGCAAGTGTTGGCATTAAGCGTGGTAAGAACCGTGAGCTTGACCGTTACAGCTCAGCATCAGTCGCTGTGTCGCTGCATAACGAAGATAGAACCTTTGACCCTCTAAACCAAGATTCACCTTATGTGGGTAACATTATTCCGCGCCGTTCAATCAGGGTTTCTACTTCCGGTTATACACAGTTCACTGGCGTTATTGAGGACTGGAATCTTGATTATGACGTTAGCGGTAAATCTAACGCTGTCATTCAGGCCGCTGATGCTTTCACACTGTTGGCTCAGCAGACTCTGACTCCTGGTACAGCGGTGCAGCAGACTACTGGTGAGCGTATCAACGCTGTGCTGAATCAGCCCACTGTGGCTTGGCCTCTAGCTAACCGTAACATTGATACTGGTTCTAGCGTTGTAGGTACTGATGTGTTTGAGGGCAACGTACTGAGCTACCTGCAGCTGGTGGAAGCTTCTGAGCAGGGCCAGTTGTTTATGGCTAAGAATGGTGACATTCGGTTTGTTA
>ERZ869921.1057-NODE-1057-length-12786-cov-7.776530_pt1 | contig 12786 bp, 30 predicted proteins | sample MGYA00579310_ERZ869921 | MGnify/ENA primary metagenome ERZ869921 (study PRJEB32216, sample SAMN09231816) | wastewater metagenome | place: USA: Maryland | collected 2016-06-21 | study: EMG produced TPA metagenomics assembly of the PRJNA472060 data set (Reclaimed...
GTAGACGGCTCAAGTATTTATGATTTTACAAGCGCGGCGATTACAACTGGGCAAGCTGGTGCAGTATTAGCTGGCGCGCTAAGCAACTCGAATCCTCAATCCCTGCCACCAATCTACTACACAAACTCTATTCGCGTTCAGTACGCTTCAAGCGTTACAGAGACTGGTAAATTCACAATATCATTAGCTAGAACGCAGGTGACCTAATATGACTTATATCGAAACCGAGCATGGCACTATTTGGGATAACCCACTACCAGCGCCTACGCACAAGACCAAGGGCTTATCATCAACCGAGTACCGCAATTTGCTCACTATTGCAGAGCAAATCCGAAACGACAAGGCGCGCACTCACATAGACGGCGATCTTACATGGCTAAGCGGATCAGTCGAGCCTGATGATGATGCCGCGGCGATTGGATTCGCTGGCGTTACCTATCGTGACCTTTTGCGGACAACGTTTAAAGCCTTTGATGACGCACTTACAATTGACTGCGATAATGCGAGCGTAGACCTAGGCTTGACTATTCAAGGCTTGCTAGGTTTGCTAGACTCACCAGCACGAAAAGACGTTATTAAATTAGGCGTTCCACTATAGGAGATTACCATGGCTACAAAATCGAAAGGCAAAAAATCCGGCTCTAAAGTGAGAGTCAGAAAATGAAACGAAATGCCGCGCTAGTCGTGGCTTTTTTGTGCCTGCTTACTTTTGTAATGCCGTGGGGCGCGTTTGTTTCTGACCCGTTCTATATCCACACCTATTCAATTTTAGGCTCTACGCTGCTTGTAATAGCGTGTAATCGACTAAGCAGTGCAACATGGTCTACATTGGTACAAATTGCCGAATGTATTTGCATAATCTATCAAGCTCAAGTTGTGATGAATTGGGATAATCCAACGGATGGTTTTTATTACTATCACGATGAGTTTATGTTGTCAGCATTCATTTTTGAGCTACTCTGCATATCGACTTCTATAAATAAATTTGCGGCGGTGATGGATGGAATCACAAACACTATCGGACGCACATTTTTATCTTTTATGCGCTTATATCCTAGTGAGCGCGGTGGTATCAGTTTGCGTAACGATAAGGAGCATCATCAATGCTAAAAGATCTCGGAGACGTACTTCAAAATAAGATTGTTTCTGCTATTGGCGCAGGCGGTTTAGTTGTATCAGCGGAAGCCACAAAAGGCGGGCTGATAGACCTAAGCTCTAACGGTTGGATTGTTTCCTATGCTGGATGGATGCAGATTATCGGGTGCATTTGGATTAGCATTTTAATACTTGAGAAGATTGGATTTTTTAAGTTGGTAAAATTCATTTATGAGAGGGTGTCAAAGTGGAAAAACTAAGAGTCACGCTGATAAATTGGAACGTTGCCCCGCTTTGTGTTGTTGCCTTTCTGTGTTACCTAACTTCCCAGCTTGTTAATAACTTGCTTTCGATGACTTGCGATGCCGATGCCGCTGTTTATATCGCGCTCAGTGGATTAGTTGCAACAATGGGCGGGATTATCTACAAGCTTTATGACTCAATGCAAGTTAACCGGAAGGCGTAAAATGACAGCATCAATTGAAATCAGTGGGCGCATGTTAAAAAAAGAGGAGGGCTTTCGCGCTAAGCCGTATTTGTGCAGCGAAGGATATCCAACGATAGGCTACGGCGTAAAGATTGGCGACAAATATGAGCCATTGCCCGACATTGAAACGACCGAGCCTATCGCATATCGTAAAATGATGGGAATGGTCGAAGTAAACGAAAAAACACTGCTAAACAATCCCGACCTATACCGCTGCTATTTCCATCTCAATGACGCACGCAAGGCTGTCATGCTGTCAATTGCTTACCAAATTGGGATCTACGGTGTTCTCAAGTTTAAAAAGATGCTTGGAGCGCTTGAGAGAGCCGATTACAGCGCAGCAGCAGATGAGATGCTTAACTCGCTAGCCGCCAAGCAAACGCCTGCTAGATGGAAGCGTAACGCGGAACAAATGCGCTCAGGAGAATTGAATGCCTTTTATAAATCTTAAGTTTACCGCAATAGCTATTTTCCTATGCGCTCTTGCAGGATTCGCTTTGCGCTTTGATTACTTGAGCGAAAAAGTAGATGCGCAGAAAGTTGAGCTTGCACAAAAAACAGAACAACTAAACGAAATAAACAAAACGCTAGAATCAGAGCGTGAAGCTTTACGCGTAGCCACTGAAAACCGCGCTAAATATTATATACAGTTGGAGTCAGCAGAAAATGAAATCAAAACTCTTCGCGCTCGCGTTGATTCTGGTGCTGCCAAGCTGCGCATCAAAGCCACCTGCCCGACAATTGCCGCCGATAGATCCAGCGATAACCAAGCCGCTCCCGAACTTACAGCAGACGCTAGACAGGCTTATTTCGATCTCAGACGCGAAATGACACAATGCCCCGCGCAGTTAAATCTGTGCATTAAATCTATGCAGGATGACCGTAAATGACCCAACCAAACCAAGACCTGCGCTTCCTTGTTGTGAATGCGGATGGCACTAAGAATAGTTTGTACCCGCTTGGGGATAAATTCCCAAATGTTGAGCAAATTACCGCAGTTGGGGTAGATATAGGAAACGCCCCCACTGTTTTGTTCCATTGTAGAGTAACGGGTGGTGATTTGGCTCCTGTATTGGCAGATAGTCCAGAAGTGGGTGAGTGGCACACCCTAACAAATTCAGGCGGGCTGGTTTCAAGAACATCTGTTGTACATGGACGCCCTTGGATGACCTTACGCGACCCATCACGAGACACCGAAACAACTGAAAATAAAACTCAGGCATCATTTTTAATACCTGCATCTCAGCGCTTTTATATTTCGTATCGTCTTGCCGATGACCCGAATAAAATCATGGTTGGTGCCCTGTCTATAGGGGGCGAGGTAACCCAAACAACATCACTATCAAAATTCATTTGGATGACAAATGATGCCAATACTAGCGAGTACGCTGACATCGTAGTTGGTACATGGAATGGCGGCGGTTCATATGTTGATGGCAATACAAATGGCCCAAGAAAAGCATCCAATGGTAATCAATATTACTATCCAAGTTTAGGCGGCAAGCCTTTTGCTGTCGGTTCGGAACTGTGCCGAGGTTACTATCAGTCAGGACAAGAAAGCTCTGCTGGTGCTAAGGATGCGTGGATAGAGCTATTCCAGTCAAGTATTGATGGCACGTCTATCGCGGGTGAGCTTGGCAACCCTTACCATATTAACAATGCTGGAACAGGGCTTACAAAATTTGACTATGATGAGGTTTTTTGGGGGGCATATTTTGGACAGCTCGGGCTTGCTAATTTTGCTAATGTTCAAACCCTTGGCGCTGACTTTGTAGTCTCAAGCTCAAGATCAAGAATTGTCGCAGCAAACAACGCAGTGCTGGCCAGTGCAACATTGACCTACGATTTATTGCCATTAACATGGAATAACACAACAAAAGTTATTACCTACGCGCTGCACGATAGAGAGCAGGCACTTCCTTATCGCCACCTTATTATTGATAGCAATCCTGTTACAGCCTGCACGATTGTGCAAAATGTGAGTTACGCATCCATATGACAACAGTAAACTTTGATTTTACAGGAATCACCGCAGGCCAAGAGCTAAGTGTTTTTGAGCCTTTATTTCCCAAGCTGGTCAATAGCTCAACTAATACGATTGTTGGTGGTAGCACAGCGGGGACTTTAAGCTGGGTTGGAGGAAGTAGCACACCCACAACATACGGATACGAGACAAGCAACGTTCTGCATAGTTTTAAGGTGACATACGCTGCAACCGGATTATCTGGCAGCATGTTAACGTGCTGTGCTCGTATCTCCGATTATAGAAACATGCTTGGTTTGCGTTTCTCTGCAAGCACTACATTAGAGCTCGTCATTTTAACTAACGCAACACCAACAACAGATTCAACGTGGACTGTTACTCGTGGGGCAAATGACACAATTGAAATTATTGTAGAACCTAGCAATGTTATTCGTGTCAAGTTCAACGGCTCTTATTTAACATTTCCAAGCACTGGAACAACCAGTAAGACAATAGCAACTTTCGCTGGCGCAACTAAAGTTGGTTTCTGTGCTCGTTCTAGTGCCGTTGCAAACGTTATTACAGCCGCAGAGATTAACTTCGCCCCGCCTACATCAATCGTCAATATTAATGGTGGAACAAACAGCGTACAGATCGGATCAAGCGGAAACACAGCAGAAACAACGGGATTAACAGCGGTTACAGCAGCATCACTAAACGGTGTTGCCATGACCTCGGTAGCGGGTTCTAGCAGCCCATGGACATTCTCTTGCCCACCATTAACTGATGGTGCCGTAAGCCCATACCCAAGCGGAACGTTTACTATTGTTGGAACAGAGGGTTCACCTACACTAGCAGGTGTTGCGGTTACGCTACCAAGCTCGCTTACTTCTGTAACTTTAGCTGGTACATTAAACACAACTAACACAGGGGTGCTTCATGATTTTAGCCCTGCTGCTGTTGTCACAGATCAAATATTCTACCCGCCAATTCCTACTGCTGGTAAATACATCACAATAGATGCGCAAGGGAATATAGATACTGATTATTTTGGTATATTCGAATGTTGGCATTGGCAGGCAAGCACCGGAATCACTAGAAGTTATAGTGTGGATACAAGTGAGTCATCTGCAGGAGCTATAGGTCTAACCTCAGCAGGCCTAACTCGTGTAGGATTAACCTCAGCAGGATTGTAGCCCCAATTACGGGGCTATTTCTTCGCTAACAAAACAAGGATTTTGTCAGTATCTTTGTTTTTGTTTTCGCGCCAAAAATCATCATCTGATAAGTTGGATAGTAGTTTTCTTGTCATAGGCTCAAATGCTTCTGACCCGATAACCGCTAGGATGACTGACTCGACCATCATTAGCTTGTCATGATCGCTGAAAACAAGCTTAGACTCTGCCACCTTCTGCGCTAGCTTCATGTTTCTGACGCGGTGCTCAAGGTTTTTCTTGTCAGACTTTAGCTTTGCATTTTCAGTTTTTAGTTTGTCGATTTCTTTTTGTAGTTTTTCAATCTCGCTCATTGTTTTCCCGTTTTAATTTAGCTGCTAATTTCAAAGCATCCGCACCATTTTGCGCGCCTCGTTTTATTGATTCTTTCCCCTTTTCAGGGTAGTCAAACCATGTTTTTTGTTGGGGGCTGTCTCGCTTATCGTTAGTCGCGCCCATTGGATAAACCTTTACCGAGGTCTTCTTTTCCCACTCTGCCATTTGTTCCGCTAGCGTTTTGTGTAGCTCGGTATTGATCCGGCTGAAAACAATGTGCGATTTTGGTAGCTCGTCTGCTGGCATGATGCCTCCTTATTTCAGAATAGTATGTCGTCATCAAATGAGTCAAAACCTTGCGGAGCTGATGGCGGTGGCGCTATTGGTGCGCGTGGTGTAGTAGCGTTGTTGTATGCCTGCTGCGCTGCGTCTGGAGCGCGGTCAGTCTTAACCGCTACAATGTCAGCATTAAGCATTTTAATCGCGTTTTGTTGCCCATTCTGGCCTTGGTATACCTCAACCATTAGCTGCTTAGCGGTAACCACGACAAGCGCTCCTTTAATCAAGTTCGCGCGGTAGAAATCAATTTGCGCTGGTGACTTTGAAAAGATTGCGGCTTTGTAGTTTGTCCAAGCGTCCTGTTTTGTTTTTGGGTCTTGATACTTAACGCCGGTGCGGATACCAAAGCCAATATATTCACCGGCTTGAAATTCTTGGGCATTTTCATTTAGTCGAAACGGTACTGTGTGCATGTTGATCTCACTTGATTTTAATTGATGGGCTGCCTTTTTGCAGGCTTGCACCTGCCACTTCGCGGCCTTCTTTAATCGCCTTGGCTATGGCGGTTTTGTCCGGCGCGATTGTTGTTTTAACGTTTAAAAACTCGTCTGGGATTAGCTTCTCGTCACCGATAGCAACCGAGTCACGCCCAGCCAATAGAGTGATTGTGAATAGTTCGCACTGGATTTTATTAATTCCGGTTGCAACCATGTTAGTTAGTAAATAATTATTGAGCGACTCTCGGCGCGCCTTTATTTGTTTTTTCTTAGCTTCGAGCCTAGCGATTGCCGCGTCAATTTTTTCAACGTTACCATCCAAATCAAGCGCCCAGTCAGCCAGAGAAACGGCCTTTTCTTGGATTGATCCGCCAATAGCTTCGAGAGTATCCGCAATTGCTTGTGGGTCTAGTTCATCATTGTTTGCCAATTCTAGGTATTGGCCTGTTAGTGTGTGCAGTGCTGTCATTTGGATAACTCCTCTAGTTTTAATTCAGACGCTTTGCTGATTGCAGCTATACCGCGCTCGCATATGTCCGTAATTGATTGTATTGACTTCTGGCGGCTTAGGTGAAGAACTGCGACCTTTGTTAGCCCCTTGGCCTCGCTCGCTGTCTTAGCGGCTTCTATGGCCTCTTTGTTGCGTGTTACGTATTCGGTTGTTTCAAGTCTACGCGCTGCAATTTCAGCGTCTCTATCTTCAGCCTTTGCGATTGCCTCTTCAACTTTCAGAGCCGCAATATAGTCAGAGTCATCAAACAAGCCAAGGAACACGTCAGCACTGAAACCAAGGCGGCTTAATGACTTGCTTATAGTGTTTGTTTCCAGCTTCTTACAAAAGTCTTCATCCGGCTTTGTGCCTTGCATTACATTGATCGCGTTACTGATTGGAAAGGATGATTCTTTGCCATCAATAATGTAGAAAAATACCGCGTGACACACCGCCATTTTTGTTTGTTCAAAAAGGGAAAAGTCATAAGATACTGACTTAAGCCCCCATCCCGCACCATAAGCACCAAATAGCTCGGTGGCTTTCATTGCCTGATAAGTCGCATCAATTGCAGTGTAGCCGCCGCGCTGGTTCACTTTTTTTGTGAACTCGCTATCGGTCTTGCAAACCTTTCCCCAAATACCCATGTTTTTATTTTCTTCTGTCATACGTTACCCCTTAGTTAAACCGCAACTTTGCCAATATATTGCGCACAATTACATTAAATTTACATTTCTTATCATTTGGCTTTAATGCCGCACCTACGCGCACCAAGCCGTACTTGCAGCGCATTACCGCCGCATCTTGTCGCTCCATTATCAAATCACCAATCACTGCGCCAGTGCATAGCATTGATAAAATTGCGATAACGTAAAACGATAGAATTACTAGATTGTCAAACATGATTAACTCCAAAGTAGTGCGCTTTTGTAAGCGTATTTAATCGAATAAAAAAGGAAAGTATCGTTTTTAGATGTCCACATTGTTTCACCATTTACTCGAACACCTATTAGCCTTGGTTTTGATGGCTTCATAAATCACCCTACAATAATTGAGGCTAACGTGCGCGCCTCTGATTTAAAGAATTCGCCTAGATCTTTGCCGCATGAAAAAAACTCAATCAGGTTAATATCGCTATTTGCAAAATATTCAAATTCGCCTACATACTTGTTTTTTAGGTGTTCATCTAGTCTGTATTTGCGTCCATTTTCTTCAATTGTTGCGCCATCTAATAGCATTTTTGTATAGAGCTTATGGCGCTCAATGTTTAGTGCATATTGTGCCTGCTCTTGCTCATCTGTTTGTGTGTCGTTATTAATCTCGGCCAATCTTACTGCGCATACCATATCGTTTACCCCTGTTTGTTTGTGTGATGGAATATTAATCCACTCGATTTATATTTGCAAGCGATTTACAAAAAACTTGCACAATTAAATCTATGTGTTATTATTGCTAAAACCAACCACAGAGGATTAATTATGTCGCGCAGATCAGTAGGGCTAGACGAGTACACTAACAAAAAAATGCAAGATAAGATTGACGAGGCTAACGAGCAGCGGCAAGAGCAAGGTAAAAAGCCTATCAGAGTTTGCGATTTCATGGCCGAAGCCGTTGACCGCGTAACAGTGGCTCAGCTTGTTCGGGTTTGATTGCGCAAGTGGGTGGAGAAGTAACGCCGAGCTAAAGCGCTGTGGTACATAAGTGATTAAGAACTGATATTTACGAGCAGTCGCTTTGAGTGACTTGTTACATTTACTTTTAACTACGGAGTACAAACAAAATGCTAGACCAAGTAAACGAAATTATGGAAATGGCAATGAACGATGAAAAGTTTATGCCAAATATTGCAAAGATGATGAAAAAGCTTTTTGATGAATTGGTAAAAGCTGGATTTACCGAAGAACAAGCGGCAAGAATTGTTGCAAACTATAAACCAAACTAGTGAATGTAACGCCGTTATAAATTGCGACTGCAAGAACTAACTAAACGCGGAATTCTATTTCCGTCAATTTCATAACTTTGTTATGACAAACTGCCGGAGTGAGATATGAATATTGATTTTGAAAAACTTTCACGACTATTAGAGTCTGAATTGAAAGAATTGGCCTATGGAATACATGACAACTCTAAAGTTTGCATTGGAGAGATGGAGCTTCCGAATGGTGCAACCGCTCAAATAATCATTACTGTTAGCGTTGATGAAAATGACTTTATTGATGAGCCAAGTGAAGCCTTTAGATGCGTATAGTCATAACGCCGTTATAAACGGTGCGCAGTAGATTTATAAATGTGCGGCGATGGCAGCCGCATCCGTTTGATAACTTTGTTATGTTTTACCGAGCGAGAGGTTTTAAGATGAATGAAGCCGTAGGTTACCTAGTTTATTTTGGATTGTGCTTTGTTGTTGCCATTACCATTAAAACCATTATTTATTTTGTTTTGGATGAAATCTTTAAATAGTTTTAAATAAAGCTTGATTCCTTCAAATAGTTTGATATACTAACAACACACAAACACAACGAGGATTCAAAAATGTTTAAAGTTGAAATAGTTTACAAAAGCGGCAAAGTTGAAACAACTAAGATCGAAATTTCAAAATATGCAGAAGCCTTACAAAGCCTGACCGAAGAGCAAAGAATGGTAAGCATCAAGATTCTTGAGGTGTGCTAATGACACCGAGTGAAACAGCAAAAGAAGCAGGCCTAAAAAACCTGCTGCAAGTTCAACAGCTAACCGTACAGAGCGCGCAAACCTTAACAAACTGGCACAGAGACAAGCCGGAGCTTTTTAAGATTGTGATTCTTGGGTGTGTTGCAATCTTGAAAAAACACACCGGAAAGAGAACAAACGGCGATTGCCCAGACGTTGACGCTGACTAGGCCAAGGTAAACATAACGCCGAGCTAAAGCGCGGCTGACTGAGCCAGCTTTAAAACTGATATGTAAATTCCGTCGCCTTTGAGCGACTTGTTAAGTGGAGCTACTTATGCACCTAACCTTTAAATCTGACGCATACGCCTGCTGTGCTTTAGTATTATTTTTGCAGGCTTGGCCTAGTGCAATTGTGCAAAGCGCTGTGAATTCTGGCGGCTATGTTGCCGGATGGAGCAAACAATGGGCAAGGTAATTCCATTTAAAGGAAAAACGATGGTTGATATACCGCCTAGCCAAATTTTAGAAGCTGCGCCAAAAGACCTGCTTATGTTTTGGTGATTGGCATTGATAATGATGGAGAGCGGTACTATGCAAGTTCAGAGTCAGATTTAGGCCGCGCATTTTACGAGATGGAAAATATGAAGCTGTTTGCGCTAGATGGCGGGGATGGTAACACATAACGCAGAGCTAAAGCGCTGCGGTACACAAGTGATAATAGCGCAAATTTCTAGGCAGTCGCTTTGAGTGACTGGTTACATTTATTGATGGAGGTTTCAATGCTGGTAGAAAAACCATGGGTTTTTGATGACGACCAAACTATTACAATAGGCGAGCGCAAATACAATGTTCATGCGGCAATTTTTATGGCTGAGAAATTGCCAGTTAAAAAATTGGCGCTTGATGAAATGTACATTGAATACCGTGCGCCATGCAAAGATAATTTTAGGGATTTCATTGCACACATAAAATTGGTGAATGACGCGGATTTAAGCTACCCAATTATTTTGAATGAAAATGGTGCGCTGATTGATGGTAAGCATAGGTTGGCCAAAGCTATTTTAGAAGGCCGAAAAACGATACTTGCGAAGCGCTTTGTAAAAGAACCCGCTTCAATTTGGCGCTATGCTGAATGAATATAACGTTGCGATAAACCGCACCGCGTAGCGGTGTCGAACGAGCAAGGCGAGTGGTGTTTAATTGCCTTGTTATGACCAACTTAACTTTAGTGAGATATCGAAATGGAAGAATTAGAACTGGCAAAAGCAATACCGGAGAGCGGAAATCAAGAAGCCAAGACGGTCGATGTTGAAACTGCCCAATTTCTGACAGATGTTGAAACTGCTGCAGGTTTGCTTTTTCACGGGAAAACAGACAAAGGGCTGGCACAAAGAATTAGTGACGGACAGGCGAGACTACGAAAAAAACTATACGAGTCATAACGACTAGCTCAACGGCGCGCATTTAATCAGTGATTATTTAGCCGATTTATACCGCGTCCGTGTTGCAGCGTATTGTTATGTTTTGCTACGAAGTAAATTATTTTCATTTATTTTACTAAAATGCTTGCGTTACCGGTAACGATATGAGACTATAGCTTTACTGAAGCGAAAGGCGCGACAGAAAAACAAATAGGTGAAGAATATGATCGCATTAATGCAAGTAAAAACAAAAAACGACAAGTCATTCTCTCATTTTGATTTTATTGCAGAAGAAAAAGATTTGAATGCGATTTTTAAAGAAAAACACAACAAAAAATACCTTGCGATGATAAGCAAAAACGATTTGATTTTGGGAAGAACTACAATTTTTGCCGTAAATTACGGCGACAAAGACAAATTTGCACAATTTTCTCTTTTACCATGGGGTGCATAATGGCATCCTCACAGAAAGTAAAAGAACCAAAATCTAACTCAGAGCGGCAGGCAGCGCTTAAAAAGAAACGGCTTGAGGCTGGATTGGTGCGGGTTGAGATTTACGCAACGCCAGAGCACAAAATTAAAATACTTGAATTTGCTGCGAGCTTGAAAACATAACGCAGAGCTAAAGCGCGGCGTTTTACAAATAATTTAAAACACAAATTTACGAACCGTCGCCTTTCAGCGACTTGTTATGTGAGGTGACGAAGTGAAATACAAAAACGGTGACACGGCTTGTGCAGGTGATGTTATTAGGTGGAAGTGTTGGGATAGCGATGATTTTGTAACGTGGACATTCACTGGCCTTGTGCTAACTACGGGTGTTGTGTATTTAGGCGGTGGAATTGACTTTGGGCTAGGTATTGGGCAAGTGTTTTCTTACGAAGATGTAATTTCAGAAGCAGAAAATAATGACGCTTACGAGGCTGGAATTGAAAAGGTAGGTGTTGCCGCAGACCTGTATAGATACATTTCAAAGTTCAACACATAACGTTGAGCACAACGGCGGCTTTTAACAGCCAGAACAGTGCGAAATTCTTGACCCGTCCACGTTGCTGCGACTGGTTACATTTACATAGCAATTTAATTTAGGAGAAATAAACATGGCAGATTTTGATTTAACCGTTAGCTCGGTTGATGTTAGACCTAGCGGTAACAGAAGCGTTGATATTAGTTTTTCAGCAAACGAGAACTTGGTATTAGAAAATATTGATATTCGAGATGCGCTGAGTTTTTACGGTAGCGATTCACTGCTTAGTTTAATTGGTGCTAGTGAGGCAAAATCATACTTTGGGCTTGTTGATTCCGAGTGAATGTAACGCCGTTATAAATTGCGGCAGGGAATAAGAGTAAAAAACGGCGGGTTAAATTCCGTCAATTTCATAACTTTGTTATGACCAACTAATACGGAGTAAAGAAGCATGAAAAGAACAATTGAACAATGGACAAAGTGCGACCCCAAGGCAATGGCCACAAACCAAAGTGATGCTGCCAAGCAATTTGCTTTTGAGGATGCACGGGCAGATATTCTTGAGCTACACGCAGAAAATATGCGGCTTAGAAATGTAATGCGTGTGATTGCTTACCCATGCAGAGGTACGCACGAAGAAGGGTATGGGATTATAGATATGGCGAAGCTAATTCAATCAGCATACACAGCTGAGCAGCTTTGGGTTGAGCCTGAACTGCGGTAGTCATAACGCCGAGTTCAGCGGTGCGCTGACTAAGCAGCTTTAAAAACTGATATGGGCAACGCATCCGCGCTGCAACGACTGGTTACATTTACATAGCGAGCAAAAAAAAATGAAATTTTCAAAAGATGATTTAGATATGTTGTGGATAGGTTCTTTCCGGTACTACTTAGGCCGCATGACTATTTCAACGCACAGTTTTGCAGAAAGCTTAGTGCAGCATTGGGGTAATATTCCTGAGCGCGCAAAAGAAGTTATTAAGCGTGATTTGGATGAAGAAATTAAGCGTGATGATCGTGACCGTGAGCGCGGTAGTGAACACAAGGCGCTGGGCCATGATTGCGACTCTAAAATGTGGCGCGCTGTTTTTGGTGTGATTAACAAGTGAATGTAACGCCGAGATTTGCGGCGGCTGACGGTGGTAGAAAATTGGACGATGCTAATTCCGTCCGCAAGATTGACTTGTTATGCACAATTATTGATTGAGAGGTGATTTATGACGGATAGGGTTCACCAACAAAGTAGAACTGAATACCAGATTAGAATAAACGGGCGCGCCGTTAGGTGGTTCTCATTATTTACTAATGAGGTTATGGAGCACTACGCAGAAGTTTGTGCGGACAATCAAGGCGAATACGTTGACATTGTTTCAGTGCGCACTGAAATACTTTTAAACCAAGGTAGTTACCACCAAATGAAGCGGCATTTTTCACAAGCATAACGCC
>ERZ869921.1058-NODE-1058-length-12785-cov-11.177219_pt1 | contig 12785 bp, 15 predicted proteins | sample MGYA00579310_ERZ869921 | MGnify/ENA primary metagenome ERZ869921 (study PRJEB32216, sample SAMN09231816) | wastewater metagenome | place: USA: Maryland | collected 2016-06-21 | study: EMG produced TPA metagenomics assembly of the PRJNA472060 data set (Reclaimed...
CCTTAGAAGGATTAACATCATCAATTGATATATTTAATTTAACTGTCTGCATTTTATTTTTTATTATGTATTAATAATAATTGATCCATCTGGTTGAAAATATTTAACATATTGGCAGGTAGTTTCACCTGTGCCTTCTCGATGTGTAGCAATTAGATGTTTACTATACCTCGAAACACAATCATTAAACCCAGATTGATAACTTATATTATAAGCGGCTTTTGATTTAATATACCATTGTATTCTAAGTGGACAATCCTTTATATTCGCAAAGTTAATAAAGTTATGTTCAGTTATATTAAATACATCTGCCCAATATGTTTTTGTTATATCAAAAGATGAGTAATAAAAGAACTTAAAATCTTTGTCCAGACTCAATTTCCTTATCTCTACAAGGAGATTTTGTATGCTGGGTATATTAATATCCCAACAATTATTTAAGTGCTCTAGACGCGATGCTAACAGTATACAGCCATATTGATTATTATTGGTATATTGATTAATTATATGGTTTCCTATAAGCTGTTCTTCTTCTGTGAAATATAATTCAGGTCTAACATCCAGCTTGGATATAACCTGTTCATCAACTCCAAAATATCGTAATATTCTTTTAGCTAACGGCTCATTACCAAATCTATTACATCTATCGTGATCACTAAATACGGTAGTGAAATTTCCAGTATCAAAATATTGTACATATGGATTATTTGCAAATACCAATTCAACTGATTTAGCTGGATCTATACCTTGATACTTCCACCCGTTAACATTTGGAAAAACATTACTGATCCAATTTGGGGTGGGAATATAAAACTGCAAGTTAGGATTTAATTCCTTTAATATCCTAGGAAGTGCACTAACTATACCCCAATCACCAATACTAAAACAACATCTAGTAAATGGAAATAATTCAATATTATTGTAATCATATGGAGATACATACCCAGGTTGATAATTATCACCTAAATAATCACATTGACGAACACCTAAAACATTATCATATTCTATCTTATATTGAACCATTCTAATTTAAATTTAAAATGTAAAGATTTTATTTTAGTTCCATCCTCAAATGAATGCCAACTATAACCATCATACTTAAATCCAACCTTTTCATAAACTTTAATGGCCCTATAATTCATTTCTAAAACTTCTAAATATATTTCATCTACCTCAAAATATTTTAATATTTCAGGTAAAAATTGTCTATATAATTCTGTTCCAATTCCCTGATTTCTATATAATGGTAATATATCCATTCCAATATATAGTTTATCATGTATCTTATCTATTCTAAAGTATCCACATCGTTCTTTATCATTATATATTATAAACCACGGATACTTTAAATTTTCAAGCCATTTTTCTGTTTCCTCTAATGTATATATCTTCCTTGTATGCAAGTATTCTATACATGAATTTCTTAAGGCATTAACAAATTCGGCATCTTCTATATTGATTTCTCGTATTGCATAACTCATTTTAAAATATTTGTTAGATCTTCTGCGTGTTGTTGCATATCCCTAAAATTAAATAATAATTGTTTTCTGTCAATCATATGTTCTCTGCCTAGCTTTTCTGCTTTATCCCTATTAGACATTCTATTTTGTATTTGTAACTTCCTATTAATAAAGTTATTTGTAAATGGAGAATATCCATACCATAATATATAAACATCATTAATATTAAACGAATTAAAATGTCTTCCGGTTGGATATTGAATCTCAATTGAATGATATGACCTGGACTTTCTAATATTAAAAAAATTAGGTCCTCTGTTAATATTAATTCCATTAAATCTTTGGGATACTAAAGGTAAATTAATATCAGGATCTACAAATTCATTTTGAATAGAGTCTATCATTGGATATACTGGTATTAAATACTGTGGTAATTCATTCATACTTGAAGTATTACCAATTAAAAATTCGGTAATATTTAAAGCTATTTTATATCCACTAATATTCTTTTCTAACTCCATTACCTCCAAATCACAATTCCTAGCATCAAACTCAGAATATTTAGAATCTATAATTGTCCAATGTGGACAGATAGATTTAATTATGTCAACCGATTTATCAGTGGATCCATAATTAATTAATATGCCATCAGCAAATATATCTTTATGATGATTTAACCACCAAGGCAATAAATACTCTTCGTTGTAAAAATGACTAATTACGGTTCGCATTATATATTTTTAAATCATTAATATTCAAACACCGAACATCTTTACTTTTTAAACGAGCTTTAGTTTTATCCATCATTTCCTTTAAAAAATTCCAAGCAAATGGTATTAACAATATCTTCTCAGATTCAGCTTCTGTCTTTAATGTCTCAATATCTAATATTGGAATTTTAGTTGAACTCGGTATAAATTTTCCTTGTTTTAATGGATTTTCATCTACTATATAATCAATCAAGTGACTTATACCATAATGGTTTATAGTAACGGTAGCCTTTGCAGGTGCACCTAAGCCAATAATTTTATAGCCATTTGACTTATAATAATGTATCAGATAAGGAATTGTTTCTTCCTTAATTGAAATGTTATTAATATAATTTTCAATGCGATTGCGTAATATTTTAGGAGATACTTTCTGTTTATTAAATTCTGTAACTGAAAAACTCAATTCATATAACGAACTTTTTCCATGTATATGTGCCCTATTATAGTTCTTTATATATAATGGACGCCCTATACCTGTTTTATTATATGCTTCAAGTAAACTACAAAATGAATTGTTATTATAAAATGATAAATGTTCATGGTATATAGTATCAAATTCAGAATTTTCAATCATATCTGTTTGGCTGAATTGTATATATATTGATCCAGTATTAGATAATATTGATGAACATTTATTAAGAAATTCTATTGCCTCATTATGACTTTTACAGGAGTGCGCAAATACATTTTGTGCAATAATGATATCATATTTTCTAGCGGAAACTTCATGTGATAATTCAAAATAATCATTATATATAATATGTTGATTATTAGTCTTTGCAACATCACTAGGATCAATACCATATGTTTTAGTATATCCATTCTCTCTAAAAACATCAAGTAGTGTACCGTCATTACATCCTATATCCAATATTGTTACATTAGATTTATCTATAGCACTATATCTACTAGTAGTTAAATTTACAAATGAGTCAAAATATTCGCGCAGTGTGATGGATGTACCGCTTACATATAAATAGTTTTCAAATAATTTAGATGGATGTACTGCATGCGATAATTGTATATGGGTGCAATTTGTACATATTACTGCCTTTAAAGGATATAAGACTATTGTAGTTTCGCTATCAACTAAAGAATTAGCTAATGGTTGAACTCCCTTAGCATCATTGGTATTTAGTGATATTAATGGTTCTAAACTAGTCGAACCGCATGCTATGCACTCTGGTATTTCAATATAATCAGCGTTCATTCTTTAAAGATTTAATTATTAATTCAATTGTCTGACTAGAAGTTCTTCTCGATAAAAGTGGACTAATATTATTATTAAATTTGTCACAATCAATACAAAAATCATATGTTGGTGTAGTGAAATTTGTAGTAAACTCAATTGGTTTACCTATAGATTCAGCTACATATTCAGCTATATTACCTATTGAATCATTAAATGATGCAATATTATATATTCCGTGTCTACTACTGTCTTCATTATCAATAATAGCTTTAATTGAATTCACTAAATCGTCAATAAATAATATTGCCCGATGTATATTTGGATTTGTAACTAATATTTTACCTGTTTCCATAGCTGATTTATACATCGCATTGATAATTAAATCCCAACGCATTTTTGGACTATATCCGTTTACAGTGCCAAATCTCAATCCATAAAGTTCTATTTGATTGCTATACATATTGGAAATAATATCACCAATTTGTTTTGATGCATCATATAAATTAATTGGAGTTCGAAGTGGATGATATTCTTTTGATGTAACATTCATTGGATTAATACCTAAACCAGTGCCATATACAGATGCACTTGATGCATATATAACTTTAATGCCTTCCGATCGTCGATCATTCCATTGAGTAACTTTATCTAAAAATCTTTGAAATCTAAGCACATTATTATTGATTGTATCATCAACTATATAACATGAACCAACTGAGGAATTTCCCGCCAGATAAACTATTACATCATAGTTACCAATTTCGCCGTATAAATCATCGTGATCCATTTTAAATGTAGCTTCATCATTATTAAAATCACAAGTATCAATATGATATAAATTCTGTAATTTACTATATATTGCAGAACCAATATATCCTAACCCAATTACTAGTACTTTTTTCTTCATGAATATATTTAAAACATAAAGTTATAAATTTAAATTGATATAACCAAATTTAAATTTAATTTTCTAAATAATATTTTTTTAAAAGCGAATGTATTGTGGGTACACTGGACTCTGAATTTCTATGTGAACCGCGTTGTAAATGGAATCCAATTAAATTTTCACCGTAGTTAAAGTAACTAGGACTTTCAGTTCCTAAGGCATTATCTAATTGATATCCAGTCCAGGTTTTTGTTTTTAATCTATATTCTAAGATGTGATTTCTAATCCTCCAACCAGTTTCAATAAACGTGTTTGATTTTAATAGCGATTCTTCATGGGTTACTTTCCATGTATGAGAATTAAGTAAATCCTGTTTTAAAAACATACAAAAACAGCAAGGTATATTTTCAAATAAACCCTTGTTTTTTGATACTATATTTTTCCAAGCATATTCAACATCAGATTCTCCATCATAATATTCCGTACCAATTGCATTTAAATTTAAATCCTCTTTAAATTCATTTAGTATGCTATGCCCGTCAATTGGAATATAGCTAGTAAATATAAAATCTGAGTCCATTACACATACAATAGGAGAAGAGCAATATTGTCGACCAAAATCTATTGCTGCTCCTTGCGATGCTCCGTCATGTGTATTATCTTGATTATCGTTAATGAATACATGACAGTTTTCTGTTAGTAAATCATAATTAACCGATTTTCTAAATTCTAAAGGGGTATTGTCAATAAAAATTAATCTATATGTTCTTCTAAAATTATTCTGAAAGTATGCCTCATATAATCTAGCAAAGTGTTCAGACTGATAATACATCAAATCATAGTTTTTGTATATCACAATTAGAAAATCAATCATTACCAACCTTGTTTAATACTATTAACAATATATTCCCGTTGTTCTTCTGTAACCCACCATCCTACTGGAATACAAATCATTTTATCACTAATATACTCTAAATTATCTAAAGCTGTTTTTTGAATGTTATATTTATCTAATCCAGAATGTTTATCGTTTCTTTCATGTACACGGCTTACAGTAATTCCTTTTTCGTCCATCATTTTCATAAACGATTTTCTATCTTCAACTAACATAGTAAATAACCAATAGGAAGAATCAACATCCTTTCTCCTTTCTAACAAAGTTAACCCTGCAACTTCATTTAAATTATTATAATAATATTTGGCGTTTTCTTTATGCTTATATATTATATTAGGAACATACTTTAAATTAGCAATCCCTACAGCAGCATTTACATCGTTCATATGGAATTTAAATCCAATTTCAGGTATATCTAACTCACATCTAAAATCTGCTCTAGGCTGATCTCTATCAATACCATACCATCTAACTACTTTTGCGACGTTAGTTAACTCTTCAAATTTTGAAATTAAAAACCCACCATCTATAGTTGTTAAATGTTTTATAGCCTGAGTGCTAAAGGTTGCGATGCTATTAATATTTTGATCGGTACCTACATGCAACCCATTAACATAAGATCCTAAAGCATGTGCACAATCTTCTACAATTAATATTTTAGTATTATACTCTTGTTCTTTTTCAGATATGATTCTTTGCAATTTATCTAAGTCGACTGGATATCCTCCCCAATGTACTACCTGTATAATTCGCGTATTTTCATTAATTTTTCTTTCAACATCATCCAAGTCAATGTTTAATGTTGTTTTATCTATATCTGCCCATACTAACTTATAACCATTGTGTAATATTGGCCAATTAGTTGCTGTGCATGTTAACGGGGTTGATATTACTTCAGATTGATGATCTGTACCTTTCCATTTAAATAAACTTAAAGCAGCTGGATCGTATTTTATAGTTAATGTCCTATCAGTCTTTAATAAGTGATATATTAAATGCTCACAGCTAGTTGCTGAATTACAAGTTATTACTGATTGGGTCGATAATTTTAGAAAGTCGACTAATTGAGATTCATACTGTTTAACTATAGGACCTTCTCCTATATATCCGCTTTCTAAAACTTTTGCTACTTCCTTGCTAGCATGACCGGACATAAAAACTTTAAATAATGGTATAACATTTCTCATAAGCTTGCATAATATAAATTTTGTGTAATTTGTTTTTCAAAAGTTTTTTCATGGATTAAAGCAAACTTTCTATTTTGATCTATATTCATATAATCCACTTCTCCTAATACTGAGTATTTTTTAAAACCTGATATTTTTTCATGCACCTTTCCAACCCATTTAATCTTTCCATTATTTCGAAATATTCTCATTTGAAAGTCAGGCCAATTAATAATATTTAATCCATTATACATTTCGTTAGATACTGTCCATTTAGAACTTTCAATATAACTAGGAGTAATACCAGCCACTGTATTGACCCTGTATAGTAAATAAGCATCTACTTCGGGGTTTAGTTTAATTACATCTCGAATAAAAATAAATCCGGGTCCTAGATCTTCATCCGCATCTATTTGAAATATAAAATCTTTAGTGCAGTGTTTAATTAAACGATTTTTAAAAGCTCCGAAATTACCTTTAAGTGGATGTGATATATACGATATATTATATTTACCACTAGCCTTATAGGTTGTAATAATATCCACGACCTCACGTGTAACATTATCCTTATCCGATAATATCACTATCTCATCATTATCAGTATAATGTAAAGTAGTTATAGTATTGAGCAATCGATTTAATTCTAATGCCTCATTACAAACGGTAATTGCGTATGATATTGTATTCATTCTACTTTAAAACTATTATATAAATCAAAAGCCTCTGCAAAATCTTTCGATGAAAAGTATGTTGGATCACCTGCCAATTTATGTAATACTAATTCAGATTTTCCTTTAACTTCAGTTAATATTGGAAATGTATATGTTTCATTAATATCCGTTTGATTAGTTACCTTTTCAACTCTAGAAACTGCCCAACATAGATCATCCTCGGAAGTAGGATATAACATTGATTTTTCATTAGCAGCAATTACTAAGTACCATATATTATTTGATTCATCTATAAATCTTTTATTAATAATATATGATGGTAATTGTGATTCTACCTCTGAAATTAAATCTTCATTATCTTTAATCCAGGAATCTTTAATATTTTGATAACCAGAACTAAAATCAATTCTATGATTATCCTCAACTAGAACGGCAAATTCGCCAGTAATAGGTGAAACCTCGTCATATGTATCTTTATATTCTACTCTCATTATGAAATTCTTTGTGGTAATTTAATTTGAACAAATTCATTTTTTGGTTGCAAAAGTAATGGTAAATTATTTAATATTTCTGATAATTTATCTTGCATCTTTTTTATAGTATAATTTGATTTTGTAAGCCTGGTATGTTTTCTAGATTTTTCTAAAAATGATTCATACATTTTGTGACATGAATCCATAATTTGTGAAGCATAAGTATAATTTACTGTAAACCATTCTCCTTCCTTTAAAATCCAATCATTAGCAGCAGATGAATGAACATGTGTCATCGTTCCTGGTAATAGATATGAATACTCTGGATCTAAGAAGTCTAGTTGCCCAGACCATGCAGATGCAATTACTGGTTTTCCTGTTGTTGTAAATTCCAATAAAGGACGACCAAATCCCTCACCTTTAGTAAATGAAATCATTGCCTTTACTTTATCGTGGTTATATAACTCATTCATTTCACTATCTGTTAAATCCCCATGTAATACATAAATCTTAGGAAGTGATCCAGTCCATTCATTTTGATTAATAACCATCTCTTGAATGTAATTAATCTTTCTTTGTATTTCATGTAATTCTAAATTTGAAAAGTTAGCATGAGAAGTTTTAAGTATTAGCGCAGGCCTATTTTTTGCCGATTTCTTTTTAAAGGTATTTAAAAACGTATGAACTAACATACCAATATCTTTTCGATCGTGACCTAAATCGCCTTGTAACCAATGGCCAACAAATAGAAAACAAAAATCTTCTTTAATTTCATTTAAGGCTGTAAATGTTGATGATTTCTTCTTATAAATTTCATCGTTAATTCCCTCGAATAATACCTCACATGGTTTAGTTAGTTTCAAAACGTCAACAACCTTTTTAGTATCATTCTCAACTTTTTCGAAGTTAATTGATTTAAAAACATTTTGTGAGTGGTTTGAACTAGTTAGTACTAAATCCATTTTATTACAACCATCAATCCATTCTGGTCTGCATATGGTAGTTTCTATTCCTGCAGTAATACCAATATTAATATCTCCAATTGGTTGAAATTCATTAGGTATTCCAACATGTATAAAAATATCAGGCTTTCGTTTCAAATTAGAAACAATTCTTGTTTTGATTTGTCTATGTGACTCCGTATTTAAATTTAATCCTGTAAACGGTGTATCCCCCCATGGCAAGGATAATATTTCAACATCGTATTCTAAATTAATTAATGATGTCGCAATATCTCTAGATCTGGCACCATAACCAGATAATGTTTGAACTGGTGCCATTAAAACTATATATTTTCTTTCCATATTATTTATGATTTACTAAAATTCCGTTAATAGATGGAGTTTCTTTTCGCTTAACTTCAATCAATTGATATTTTTCTTTAGATTTAAATTTTTGTAAACATAATTTAATTGATTTATACATTAATGTTGACATTTGATCCGCAGTCATTAATGCAGTCTTAATCATCCAAATCCTACCTTCTAATGCTTTAACTTTTAAGTCTTCCCTTCCTAATTGATAGGTTTTATATAAGGCATCTGCTACATGTTCTGGTTGAACCCTATCGTCAAAAATATATGGAGTTTCTAATGATCCCTGTAAAGAATGATTAGATGGAAATACAGGTAAACACCAATTTCCATGTTCCTTAATATGCCCTTTATGATTTGACATTATTTCTGAATTAGGAAAGAAATCGAATCCCATTTGATCTTGTAACCCTCCAGTTACATTTGCAACGGTAAATGTTCCGGCCATAATAGATTCAGCATTAGATAATCCAAATCCTTCGTTACTGGCTATATTTAAAGTTACGTCCGCTAAATTATAATAGAAATTTAAAATCTTAGAGTCTACTGGGTCTACACTAAATAGTATTTGGCAATCTCCCGCCACGGCATTTTTTACCGCTATTAAATCTGTACCATTAGAATCTTGTGGTCTTGTGTGCATAAATAACACACAACCCTTTGCCGCCTCTTCTCCATGTTTAGACTGTACAATATCTTTAAAGTACTTGAATGCTAGTATAACATCTCCAGGTTGCTTTCTTCTAATATTTCTATTATTCCAAAAAACTATAAACTTTGCGTTATGTTTAGCAACAAACTTTTCTCGGAATGAAGAGTATTCCTCGTAATAAATATCTCCAGGTATTATTGGTCTAAATTTATTCTCGTCAATTCCATGTGGTATATAATCACATAATACCTCATTTGATTCCTTAAATTCTTTATCCATATTGGATAATCTTAAATCAATAGGTACATAATTTCCACTTTTAAGCACCTCCTGATGGAGTATATGTGTTTGTTTATTAATAGCCATTAATAAATCACAGCTAGAATAAGAGTTTAAATTCCAAAATGGTACTGGTAAATCATCCCATATTGAATAATACATTAATGGAATTTTATAATTACTTCTAATTTCATGCTCAAGCATATACAGCCAATTCCAATATCTAGGGTCTGTGAAATGTAATATTCCATCAACCTTTTCATTATCTAAAATATATTTTAAAATTTTAGAATCTCCATACCCATTATATGGATATAATTTTACCGAGACAGAATCATATCCCGTTTCATTTTGTACCTGTTCTGATATATCAATTATTTTCCCAGCATTTGGATGTTCTATAGAAGATGCAATTTGTATCCAATTAATTCTATTTGAAGTTTTAAATACAAATTCCCGGGACATTGTCCCTATCCCACTAGGCGCATTTAAATCATCAGATAATAATAGAATTGTTGGTCTTTTTAAAGCTTCATCCGAGATAGGGATTAACTTAGGAAGATTTACCATAAAATTTTTAATTAATTTACTATAAATATTTTTTTAATTTCTATTTATTTAAGGTTGATAATATTATATTTTTTTCCAAGCTTATCTAAAAATGATATAGCTTGTTTATAAACAAAAGTTTTTAAAGTATCATTATTTGAGATAAATACTAGTACTTGATCTACATTTAATATTAATTTATTATACCTATCAGTTAAATGGCTGATATGATATTTTTTACCGTAATATGTTTCTGGTAATGCCGAATACATATTATGTCCTGTAAAACTAGGATTATATTCTGCATAATGTAAATCTAATTCCAAAGCTAACTTCTTACAGTAATGATCTATTCCAACATTTCCACCAGTTGATATACTATAATCTTTTCCATACTTAGAATTTAATGTTTGAAATAACTTCAAAATAAAATCGTAAGACGTCAATTTAATAGGTTCACTGATAATTCCAATATTATACATTTTCAATTCTATTAGATGATGGGCATAAATCTTCTTGTGTATTATATGGGCAATATAAACAATTCATTTTTTTAATGCCTGAAAATGCTGGATATTTTCGTTCTGTATTATAACTACCATCCTTATTAAAACATTCTTCTATAAATTGTTTAAATTGCTTTTCTACTCTGGATAAAGATAGTTTGCCATTTGATGGACTGAACTCCTGTACCCGTTTCTGAGGCCATAAACTATCCTCATTTAACTTTCGTTTTAAAATTAAATATTTTACATTAATTTTATTAATGTCAACACCTAACAATGAACATAAAAACTTTTTATATACTAAAATTTGATCAGTTGTAACAGTATCCTTCTTTTTGTAGTCATTCCAACCTCTCGCAGAAGTTTTTATATCAATTATTAAATAAGAATTATCAGTCTCATCAATGAAGATTAAATCCAAAAACCCATTAAGTAAAATATCAAAATCTGGATGTATTTTTAACTGTACTGGATACTCTATGGCAGCCAATTTAAACTTCTTTGTTGTAAAATATAAAGTTCGTTTTTTCTTAAGATAGTTTAATATTGATACCCCGTCTGAATAATATGATGCTAATTGTTCTGAGCTACTAAAATGATCTGGACTCTTTTCCATACGGGCACTGTATTCTGATTTCATATTGGTTAATAAGATTGAACTTAAATCCATCTCATTTGCCTTTTTAACCGATACAGAGTATAATACATGTAACCACTTTTGAATGGTTGTATGCATAGCTTGACCAAATACCAAATCTACAGACTCTTTTGTGCTGTAATGTTTATGTATGTACCTTAACTCCCATGATTTTGGGCATTTAATATACTTTGAATATTGGGAATATGATATTGTTTTTTTGTCGTGAGTTTCATTTGGACATAGTTTTATTAATTTTTTATCTAATATAATTGTTGACTCGCTATTCATTAAATTTTCAATTTAAACTTTTTCTTTATCTCATCATCAGTGTATCCATAATTCTTCACATAAACAATTAAATCCTTAACTGGTATTCGTTTTAAATTCTCTATACACTCATCTTTATTCCAATAAAAGGAAGTGCATAATAACTCTATTAAATCATTACTATACTTCTCGGTTTCCGCTTGATCTGCCTTAGTATACTTGACGAAAAACTTTTGTGAGGGTAATATATCCCTATACAATTTAAAAACCTCTGAGGGGCGTAAAAACCCTACTGTGTATTGTTGTAAATAATTTATTACTTCGATAAAATCGATATGCATGGAAACCCAACGATTAATCATGAATATATTAAACCCTTTTTGGTCTGACTGTGAATAATCAGACCATTTAGGTTTATTAATGAATAAATCATTAATATAGTCAAAGATTGATTTAGCTTTCTGCTCCACCTGTTATTATTTTTGGACTTTCTGCTGCATCTGGTATTGTTGGATCCATTCTTTCCATTGGAGTTCCACAATCGTCGCATCTCCAAACAGGTATTGGCACAACCATATCTTGTGGTGTCTGCGTTAAGAATTTAGATACTGTACGCATTAAGAATACATTCTTAAAAAATTTGCTACCACAGTTAGGACATTCTTGACCTTTACTATCTTTTAATAGTTGATTTAATTGACTTGGTTCCATTATTTTTATGATTTAATTTCGTTTAATAAACTTACAAACATAGACATGACATTTATTTCTTTATCCACTACTAAAGCATCATGTCTCATTGCTTCAGCTATAATGATTATTATTGATCCAATTTTACCATTACCATATTCTTCTAACTTATCATATAAAAATCTATATAAGTCATCGAAACTTCTAACCTTAGAATTGGTTATAATTTTTCTAATATTGGTAAATGTAGTTTTAATATCATTGTTCCCTTTTAACTCTGTGAGTATTTCATCCATATAATTAACCTCAATTAAATTTTGAGATGATAATTCTAATTTTCCAGTAAGTGAATTCGTTTGAAGTATATTAATAATCC
>ERZ869921.1059-NODE-1059-length-12783-cov-8.757935_pt1 | contig 12783 bp, 15 predicted proteins | sample MGYA00579310_ERZ869921 | MGnify/ENA primary metagenome ERZ869921 (study PRJEB32216, sample SAMN09231816) | wastewater metagenome | place: USA: Maryland | collected 2016-06-21 | study: EMG produced TPA metagenomics assembly of the PRJNA472060 data set (Reclaimed...
CTATTTGCTGTCGCCCTTGTCGCGTTTAGCGTCTGGGCGATTATGGCTGTGCTAGGCCCTTGGTGGGCGGGCGGGTTTTTCGTTCTCGTCGCGGTGTATGAGCTGCGCAGACAACATCGAATTGATCGTCAGCGGTTGGATCGATAGTCCAGAAGCCCCGCAGGCTGCGCGAGTAGAGCTGCCGGGACACCGGGGCGCGGCGCGCGGATAGCGGGCGGCACACCAGAGATTGCCTCGGTCGCCATGCGTTCGGCACGGCCAGCATTCGACAGGTTCACCGCGCCGCGCAGCAGATCCCAAAAGCGGCTGACGCCAGGGATGCGGGCGGCACCGCGATTGATCAGCCCTGCGAGACCTTCAGAGCGGTAGCCGGAGCCAGACGAGTTGAAGACCCGGCCTTCTTTCACCGTCACGCGCCGCGCAACGTCGATCCAATTGCCGATTTCCCGACGCTCCTCTCCGCTGAAAAGGCGGTTCAGGGTTTCGGGAGCTTTGTGGTTGATGTCTTCCCACGCCTTCGCCAGCTTCGCACCGCTGAACCCGCGCCCGGTCGGCCCCATTGCACCCAACGCCTGATCAGCAATCCGGATGAACGCTTCCTGCTTCACCGCCCCCCATTCGGCGCTGTCTTCGCCAAGGTGAGCGCGGAGGCGGGCCAGATTGGCTGCAAGGTCACGCTTGTTGATCAGCCCCATCTCGGCATTTCCGAGAATGTAGTTGGCGGCTTCTTCCGGCTTCACCTTGAGGACATTTCCGTTGCCACGGTCGCGCTCAGTGAGCGCAGCAACAAAATCCTTTCCCTTATAGGTGCGGGCAAAGTCCCGGTTGGCCGCAATCGCATTATTCCACGCGGCGATGGCCTGCGTATCACCGCCAAGAAGGGCCTTTTCAACAGCGTGGTTGAGAATAGTGTCGATCTCGGTTTTCGCCGCGCCCGCCGCCGCTGTGGTTGCGGAAGGAATGCCGCTCTGCAGCGAAGTCAGGCTTCTCCGCATCTGAAAAATGTTGGCAATCGGCAATCCCCCTTCGTCGGCCATTTTGCCGAAACGAGACAGGATGCCTTTCACACCAAGCGCGTTCTCCGTCGTGACATCGACGCGAACCAGCGCGTCCCACGCCTTGCGCATCATGATCTTCGAAAGTGACTGAGGTAGATCGGCGCGCGGCGTGACGATAAAGTTCTCATCCGGCACATCTGCGCGCCGCCCACCGTAAAGCCGATCCACGGCCCCGCGCGCCTCGTCGCCAAACGGGCGCTCAGCGAGATCGGTCGGAGGTGTTAGGCGCTCAGCTTCATCGTAAGCCGCATTTTTCGCGCTTCGCGCCGCCTCGGCCTCTCTGCCGAGCCGGGCGCTCACCATTTCGCCGCCCTGTCCGCGCGCGATCACAGGCGAATTGCCCGCCAATTGCTGCTGGATCGCGTCACGGTTGGCCAGAAGTGCCGCATTCTGTTCGTCGGCGAACCCGCGCATGATCGGCCCTGCGCCGGAGCGGGCATCTGCCGCCAGCGCATACTCTTGGCCGAGGAGATTGGTGTTTCCGGTTGCCTGCCCGCGCGTCAGTGGGACAGGAACGGGCAGATTGTTCGCGGCCAGCATCTGCGGGGTTGCTTGAGGAGGAGGGGGCGCTCCAAAGGCGATGCGGCGCGCAACGGGGGCAAGAGCTTCAGCCCCAAGGCCCGCGACGCCGCCCACGGCAGCGCCAAGGCCGGCGGACGACAGACGGTTATCCAGCCCGCCCTCGGCGTTACCAAAGCCCGTCAGACCGCCATAAGCCGCGCCGATGCTTGCGCCCCGCGCCAGCCGCCCGCCAAGCCCAAGAGGCCGCGCCAGCGCGGCAGGCGTCCCCATAAATGCAGTGAGGCCCGTCCCGCCTAGTTCCGCAACGGTCGCGCCGATGGGGTTAATCTTTTCGTATTTCGCCTGTTCAGCGCGCATCGCATCGCGGGCGTCTGCGCTGACAATTCCGGCGATTTCGTCGCCAAAGCCGAGCGTTGCGCCCTGCGTCGCCTTTGCGGCCGTGCCGACAAGGCCGTCGCGCAACATCCCGAGCGGGTCGCGATAGCCATCCGTGCTATTCTGAACACTTGTCGGCGCGTTCGGATCAACGCCAGGTGTCTGGAATGTCGGGATTTTGGGCGTGGCAGCATCGACGGCAACGCCCGCCTCGACAGCATTGATGCCCGGCACGAAACCCTGAACGGTTTTGGCCGTATCGCGCTGCTTCGTCGCATAGCCCTTCATCACGCGGTCCACGACAGCGCGATCTGTCCCGTCAGGAAACTCGTGGATCTTGCCGTCTGCGGATTGAGCGCGAATAGCCATTAGAGCGGGTTGCCTTCGGCGTCGTAACGGAACACGTCGCCTCCGCCAGCGTCAGTCGGCGTATTGCCAGAGCTGCCTTGCTCAACAGTGCTCAGCCAGCGCGAATAACTTTCGCGGATTTGCTGAAGGTTTTGGCGCAGGGCCTCTTCACCCTGATTTGGATCAAGGCTCGCAACAGTGCTTTGCAGGAAGCTCAACTCTCGCTCGGAGATCGCTCCAAGAGCGCCGCCGGTTGGCGACGCTGCGCGCATCGCCGCGAGTTCGGCAAACCCGAGGTTCGCCTTGATCGTGTCGAGCGTGGAGCGCAGGCGATAGGCGCCGGAGCCGGGAACCACGCTAGTGAGCGAGCCGCCGAGGCCCGTCCGCAAATCTTGATTGTCCAAAGCCCCGAGCGCTTCATCGACTTTTCCGATGACGCGCTTGGCTACATCAGCCCTCTGCCCTACGGCCATTTTGGCCTTGTCGGCCTTTTCGCGCGCGGCTTGCGCATCTTTGGGCTTCAGCACTGACGGGTCAGCTGGTCCGCCGGGGATGAACTCAAGATCGCCTGACTGCGTATAGCGGAAACCTGCCGGAGGCTTACCACCAGCACCCGCCGGCGCGACATAGCCCGGAATGGGCGCCGCAACGCCATCCTGCATAATGTTGCCATCAGGAAGCTGTCCGAACGCCCCCGCCTGTGCCTTCTGACGCGCCAGTTCAGTCGCGGCGTCTCGGTTGGCGTTCGAGTTATAGACGCCGCTGGCATAGATGCCGGTGCGCGCGTTGCGGTCAGCGATCATGCTGCCGGTGTTCCAATCCGCGCGGCGGTTATCAATGGTGATATCCCCCTCCTGCGCGCCGCGAAGGCTGGTGCCCGCATCGGTGTAGCGCACGGTGGCGTCATCCTTCGCCATCTGGCCGGCGGTCTTCATCTGGTCTTCGTAGGTCGTGAACATGCTGTAGAGGTCGGGCAGGTTCGCGACCGTCAGCGGCTCGATCTGCGCAGCCACGTCGGGATTGTCGCCCCAAGTGCGCAGGGCGAGCGCCTTGATGCGCTCAAAGCCAGCGGCCTGCTGTTCTGGGGGTAGGCCCTCAAGCCCCTTCAGCGCGCCGCCGACTTGCTGGAACACTTGCGTCTTGCGGGCGTCTGCCGAGGCGTTTGCCTCCGCCTCCGTCTTGCGGATATTAGCGGCGTTGAGCGCGCCGGCCGAATACTGGTCCACGCTGTCGGCGGGCTTGCCCATCAGGGCGATCAGAGGAATTGCCATAGGTCTAACCCCTCCAACCGCTGCCGCCGCCACCGAACCCGAAGGCGTTGCCCGCAAGCTGTGCAAGCTGACCGATGCCGCCCATGTAGGCATTCGCCGCGCCCATGATGCCCGAGGCGCGCGCGTTGCCCGCGTCCTGGATCAACTGCCCGCCCGCATTGGCGTAGTTCTGCGCAAAGGTGCCGGTCTGTGCCGCCGCGTTCTGGCCCGTCGTCACGAGGCCGTTCAGGCGGTCCTGCCATGTGCCGTAGGTGCTGTCTGCGAGGCCCTGACCGAACGCGGTCAATTCCTTGGCGTAACCGCCCGAGCCGAGCGCACCGCGAGCAGCAGCGCTGTAGTCGCGCGCCCGCGTGCCTTCCTGAAGCTGGAAGTTATAGCCGGGGTTCGTGTCGCGGAACATTGAGAGGGAGGATGCCTTGCCCGCCTCGCCCCCAAGCCCAATGCTGTTCATGTAAGCAGTCAGCGCCGGAGCGCCGACCGCGCGATAGGGAGCCAGATCGGCGCGCGTCTGGTCGAACTGCTCTTTCTGAAGCGCAAGCGCCTTGTTGGACGCATTCTCCTGCGCCCGCGCAGCCTTTTTCGAGGCGTTCGCGCCGATGATGGCGGAAAATACCGGCATGTCAGAAAACCTTCGCGTAAAGCACGTCAGAAACCGTCCAGCCGCCACGCTCGTAGAAGGAGCCAGCCGCTTCGTTGTTCGCGTGTCGTGAAACCGAGGCCATGCGAGCGCCGCGCGCTTTCGCATCCGCCTCATATTGGAGGATCAGCGTCTTGCCCTGCCCGGTGCCGCGCTTCTCAGGGGAGACCCACAGAATGCGCTCAGACGCCAACAGATCGTCGCTGACGGGGCTTTGGTAGACCTCGAACCAGATGAGGCCGGAGCCATCCTCGAACAGCCACACGCCGTTCGTATCGCTTGCAGCAAGCACGTTGGCCCACGTCTCAGCGGCCCGCGCCTCATCAAACGGACCGCCGTAGTCGCTTTGCTCATAGAAGCTGCGCGCCATGGAGATCAGCATCCCCATGTCGGTCGCGCGCGCTTTCCTCAGCATCAGGTGACCGTTCGCTCCGATAGCGCGGCGATGATCTCGTTGATCTTGGCTTTGTTGGCGTTGCCCAGCGCAATCGCGGTCGGCAGGTCTGTCGCATCCGCTGTCGTGACCAGATCCAGGCTCGCAATCGTGTCGATGGTCCGCAGCCGGCGAAACACCGCGCGCAGAAAGTTCTGCTCTGTCGGGCTGCGATCCGCGAAGTCCTGCCCGCCGATAACCGGGATGCCGTTGGTGACCGTCGCCATCAGCCGCGCCCTCTTGGCTCAACTTCGACGAAAAGCTGCACCAGCTTCATTCGCGCGCCCGAAACCCGCACCCGAAACGCCGCGTCTCGTGCCGTTCCCAGCCGCGACCAGCGAACCCTTGTCGCCCAGCGGCCCTGCAGGCCCAGCCCGCGCGAACGAGGAGCCGAGACGACTTTGCCGCCTTCAGAAATCTTCTGCATCGTGATCTGCGCGGCCTCGGTCGGTGTGCCGAGGCCCACTTCCAGATCGCATTCCAGCGCGTAGGTTCCGACCTTGCGGCCAACTGCGCCTGTATAGGGCGTGACCACTTCCTGAATGAGCGTCGTGCCGGCGCTGTCGGTCACATCGAACGTCGCGCGCGTCAGGCGCCCAGCCTCGTCCCCAAACCAGTTAGCGCCGTTCACCCACGCCTGGCACGTCCAGCGCGACGGCGGCGGGAATGCCCCGTGGCTCCAGTTGCCGAAGGCCGTCATGTGCCAGAGCTGCGTCGCCGCGTCGTAAGTGACGCTGCCTTCCTCGGTGATGAGGGTGTAAAACTTGTGGCCCTCAATGGCCCATGTGATCGCACGTGCGCGCTCAGGGTGGCTGCACTTCTCCAGCAGCCTCTCGATGGCATGGCCCGACACCCGCGCCATCTGGTAGCCCTGCGCACGCACTACGGCCAGACCGCCCGCATAGGCGTCCTTGGCGAGGAACATGACCGAGTTGTCGAAGTTGCGGATCGTGTCGCGAGCTACCGCGCCATAGTCGTCATTCACCGGGCGGCGGCTGAACGGGAAATTCGCCTCGCCGGAATTTGTGTAAGGCTCAATCGTACGTGTGCCGAAAAACCACGGCTCGCCTTTGATGACACGCACGGCAATCAACGGATCGGGACGGCTTTCGGCACGCGCGCTCGACAGGGAGCGGATCGTGCGAAAATCGTCCAGATCAGTGTAATACCAGCGGTCGCTGTCTTCGGTCGCCAGAATGCCGGTCGAATTGACCATGGCGATGCTCGTCACCTGCGGCAGCGCGTCGCCGCTCGACGTGGCCGTGATTTGCGAGAAGACGCCTGTCGGAACGTCCAGCACGTAGAGATTGCCGCCGCCGACGATGGCGATCTGGTAGGCATTCGCCTCCCATTCGATCAGATCGTCACCCGCGACCGTGCCGAGCGTCGTCAGTGTGCCGTTAGCGTCCAGCGTGCCGAAGGATGACCCCGCAACCGCGTAGATCATCCCGCCCGGGCGCTCATCGGTGTAAACACCGCGCAACGGTGCCGCCTGCTGTGCGACCAGCACCTCACCGGGATAGCCAAGCGCGATGAAGGTCTGCTTGCCGGGCTCCTGGTGCGCGAACACGTTGACGAACGCCGCAACGCTCTGGCCCATCATGCGGCTCACCGCGTAGTTTGGCTCCAGCGGGACGACGGTCGGGGCGCCCATCAGTAATCGGCCCACGTCTCGCCGGTCATTTCCGGCTGTGGGTTGTCGAGGTTGAACATCATCTCGGCCATGCGCTCCTCGGCGGGAACCTTCATGGGGTCCGTGCCTTGGAAGTGCGGGCGAACGCGGGCGATGACGACGTTCAGAAACCGCAGCGCTTCAGGCGGCAGAGCCTCGAACGTCCATGTCGCTTTCCCGCGCAGATACCAGGCATTGTAAGCGCCCTGCAGATGCCGCTTCACGAGCGCCGCATCCGCTGCGTCAGCCTCATCCGCCGCGCCAATCTCGCCAAGCTGACGCAGGACTTCCTCAGCCTGTTCCGTGCTGGTAAGCGGCGTGGACGGAGCGGGCATTAGCGTTTCGCCTTACGCTTCACAGGCGCAGAGGCCGGTGCGTCGAGGTCGCTCACCCGTTCAGGAACAGGCTCGGCAGCAGCCGATTGCTCGATCTCGAAATGAGAATGGCCGGCGATCTTGGGCATCCCGTCAGGAACCTCCCGCCACTCGCCCTTGACGAAGGCGAGGCCGAAGCAGGTGATCTGCTCCGGCCCCTCACCGTCATGGCGCGGATCGCCAATGAACCGCGCTTTCATGGCTTAGACGTCGTCCACGAGACCGATCAGCGTCAGGTAGATCGTGCCTGCCGCCGGGGTCGTCGCGTTCGCCTGCGCAACGCCCGTGATGAGCGTCTTGGCCGGATACTGGTAACCCGACCCGCCGACCGCGAGGGCCTGCGAGAGCGTGCCGGCCTGCGCGACGGTCGAAGCCGAGAAGATGCGCGTTGCCGAACCGGCGTCACCGACGTTGAGCGTCAGCGTGGGGCCGCCGGTATCCATGTCCGTCGCCTCAAGGACGGCGGTGATCAGGCGAAAGCCGGCGGGCACATAACCGAAGTTGATCGTATCGGTCGTTGCCGGAGCCGCAGCGCAAGCCACCTCGAAGTAGAGGCTGAGAGCAGCGCAGCCGTGGCTGCTGCCCGGAGGGGCCTTTTTGTTGGTGTACTTGGTGCTCGAATAGGTCGCCATGTTGCGATCCCTTTCTCAATGATGGGGAAAAGAGAAAGGGCGGCCCTTGTTCAGGAACCGCCCTCATTCAGATCAGGAGTCAGCAACGTCGCTGAAATATCCGGTGACCATGCCGTTGTCCTTCAGGTCGTCGGTGTCGCCCGATCCCGAACCGAAGGTCAGCTTGGCAATGCCGTCGATCTGATCGACCGCGATGCCCATCTTGTCGCCGTAGTCGAAGTCCTTGGTGATGGTCTTCGCACGGCGCGCAACGGCGAGGCCGACAGCCTGGGCGCCAAGCAGGTAGACCGGGCTGACGTTCGTGTTGCCGCCGTTACCGACGTTCGTATAGATCGGCAGGTCGGGGACTTCACGGATCAGCAGGTTGTCCCACTGAATGTCGCCCGCGCGGGTGAACAGGCGGTCGTTCTGCTCCTTGAGCGTCACTTCACGCTGAGCCTGCGTGATCGTGGCGTGGGTCTTCAGATCGCGGAACGTGTTCGAGCCGGCGAGGACGAGGTAGTAATAGTTGTCCCCGCTGACGCGGATCGGGCGGATCTTCGGGTTCGCCACTCGGGCCATGCGGCGCATGAGCGAGAGAGCGTTCGGGGTGAGGCGGTCGTTGGTCGTGTCAACGTTCAGCAGCGAGGCGCTGTGGTCGTTGGACGAGTTGTTCGACTTGGCCGCGCCGAACAGAACGCGGTCGGCGTTATCGACCAGCCACGCATCCTTCTCGGCCTCGGAAGCAACCGAGTAGACCTTGCCGTTGATCGAGCCGAGGGCGTCGATGTAGCGGTCGCGGGTGTCTTCCATCAGCCAGTTCATCAGGTCGGCGCGAGCCGCCTGGCGAAGGTCGATGGCCGACTTGATCTCTTCCATCTCGGCAATACGCACCGCGTGGCGGCGCTTATCGACGTAGAGGCGGAACGAGCGGGACGAGAGGTCTTCTTCGTTGCCTTCGAGGATGTTGGAGCCAGTCGTGGCGTCGCTCAGGAGGCGATTGACGAGCGCGAAAGTCACGCTGTCGCCGGCCTTCTTGGTGAGGTTCTCCTTGATCTGAACGATGGAGTTGGTGTCCTCACCGATGTAGTCGGCGAAAACGTTCTCGTTCAGAAACTCCTGGTAGAACTTTTCGTCCCACTGCTGAACGCGCAGACCAGTGGCAGCCGTGGTATCGGCCATGTGTAGTTTCCTTCTAAGGGAGGGGCGTCGCCGTCACGGCGATGCGGGGGTTTGTGTGGGCCGGTTCACGCGATCCGGCCCCCGTCAGGGGATGCGGCGTCTCTCGACGCTACTTGCGCTTTTTCAGGAGGGCTGAGAGAGGTGCGGGGCCGGTGAACTTGCCTTCCTCATCGCGAGGCGTGGCAGAGCGCGTTCCCGCACTGGTCGGCATGATCTGGGCTGCGATGCGGGCGGCTTCGTCGGCCTTTGCTTTGGCCGCCTTTTCCGCAAGCTCGGTTTCCCATTTCGCGCGAAGGCGTGTTTCGAGGCCGTCCAGGTCGCCCAGCTCATCGAGCTTTGCGATCTTCTTGCCCCAATCGTAGGCGAACTGCGCCGGAGAGGGATGCGTCGGCGGAATGAGTGGCGCGTCGCCGCGCTTGACCGCTTCCATGAACGTCGCAACCGTCGCGTCGTAGTCGGGCTTCTGCGAGCGCAGGATCATCTCTGACGTTTCGGCCTTCCGCGCGAACTCATACGCGGCGGGGTCCATCGTCACAGGGTCCAGCGGCTCACGCTTTACCGGGGGCGCCGCATTCGCATACCGCGCCTCCAGCTCGGCCACCCGTGCCTTCGCTGCCTTTGCCTCTTCTCGAACCTTCTCCAATGCCGACAGGGGCACAGTCCGAGCATCGTTTGCCGCTGGCGGCGCGGCTTCATCATCGCCCTTGGGATCATTCTCGGCTTTCGCGGCTTCTGGCGGCGGAGATGCGGCCTCTACAGGCGGCGTCTCGACGGCTTCGACAGGCGCGGTGTCCTCGGTATCACCCTTCAACAGATCAGAGAGGGGCGTGAGCCCCTGTGCTTCAGTGTCCATGTGTCGGCTTTCACGCCCGGTTAGACCCGGCGGCGGTCAATCGCCCGAACTCCCCCGGCGGCGGGGCAATCACGCAAAGAGGAGCAACAGCGCCTCTTCGTCGTCCTGTTCGGCAGCTTTCGCCGCCATGATCCGCTCAGCTTCCTTGCGAAGCGCGATCAGCGCCTCCGCAGCCTTGCGGGCCGATGCCTCTTCAGATTGAACCTTGGCCCCATAGGTCCATATCGATGGCGTAGGCGCGTAAGCCTCAACCTTCTCAATCAACCGCTCAGCGCGCTCTACAACGCGCTCAGGGACAGCCTCAGCAACCGCCTCGATCTCGGCAAAGGCTTCCTTGGCCTCTGCTTCCCAGAACGCCTGTTGCCACGTCTTGCCGCGACGAGTGCGGCGCTTCGATGCGACACCGCCGCCAAGAGACTGCCCGACGCCCTCAATCGTGCCCGCCAGCGTGCCTGACGCCGTGATGGCGCAAACCATCGCGCCTTCGGACTGCGATGCTTGCCAATACGGCCCGAAATAGAACGAAGCCCAGTAGTCAGGGCTGTAGAAACTCACGACAGATCGTAGGTGATCGCCGTCCTGTTGCCGGACGAGTCCACCTCCGCCACGATCCGGCTCTTGTCGTCAGCAACCGCGTTCTTGATCGTCACGGTCGCCGTGCCCCCGCCGCTGACCTTGCCCGCCGTCGCCGCAGCAATGAGCCGCAGCGCGCCTTCAAGCGTCAGGCCCGGCTCGATCTCCGTCGCCAGCAGTTCTGCGCTGAATGTCTGCGCGTCCAGAATGACCGGCGGAACAATGTCGCATTCCATCGTGCCCGTTGCGTAGCTCGTCAGCGCCAATGTTCCCGTTCCTGGTATCGGCGCAATCATGTAGCCATCGGCCAGCAGCGCCGCATCAAGCGTGCCGCTGCCGGACAAATCAGCCGCAGCAGCCAGCGCCGCAACAATGTTTGCGCTGATCGTGCCAGTGCCGACAAGTTCTGCGATGCCGGATACGATCAACGCGCCCGTCGCGGCCAGATCGCCCGTTCCCGTCAGCGATGCCTCGCCGTTGACGCCCCGCGCGCCTGCGCCTGCTAGCGTGCCGGAACCCGTAATCTCATTACGCGATGACAACGCGCCCGGCTTCATAGGCAGAAGCCATGCGCCTGGATGGCGATAGCCGGACGGAATGCCCGCCTTTGTGTCCGTTATACCCTGCCCTGCATTCGTGTTGCGAAGCTCATGCCTGCCCCACAGATTGCGCTCGCCAGAGACATACCCGCCGTGATGGCGGAGCGGCATCTGCGCTATCAGAAGACCGGACTGCTTCAGCCCCATCCGAAATCGACCGAGCCGTAGAAGTTCGTGCTCGCAGCCGTGGCAGCGCCCGCAAAATACAGCCAAGTGAGGCAGGCGCCGTCATAGACGCGCGGCATGCTCGGCAACTGGTTCACAAGGTCGCGCTCGCCGGCCACAGAGGCGGTCGTGATCGGAAGCGTCAGAAGCGGACGCGCCAGAACCAGCGCCATTGTGCCGGTGTTCGCCACGCTCATCGTGACCGAGGCCACGTTGCGCACGCCGTAGTCACCATTCGCCAGAGGCAGAAACGGCCCGTAATTGTTTGCCGCCGCGCCGCTCGTCGGGATGTGCCCGACAACCGAGGATGCCGTCATCGAAACCGTGACCGGCAGGGTGTTGCCCGTGTTGCCGTCTTGGTCCGTGTAGCTGCACGCGAAGTTCTGCGCCGTGGCGCCGTTCACAGCCGTGATGACCGGATAGAGCCTGAGCCCCACCCCGTTCGTGTAGCGCGGTGACGGCGTGCCCGAGAGCGTTTGCGCCGAGGTCGTGTTGCACGAAATCGTCGGCCAATAGCCCTGCATGTCCACCAGCATCAAAATGCCGGGAACGCCCGTCGCCACCGCCGTGACAGCCGCCACGTTCAGAACGTGCTTGGTATCGGTCGAAACGTCGCCACCGTGGCGAAGCCCGAAAATCTGCGTGCCGTTGCCCGTGCTTTCCGTGCAGGGCGTGTAGGTCAGGGCAGTGCCGGCCCATGCGTTCGCAACAGGCGTGCCGCCAAGCGCGGAAAAGTCATACCAGCGGCCAGCCGTGTAGGCAGAGCCGCCAGTGATCTTGTTCCAGTCATTGCGCCAGAACTTGCCGCCCGTGGTTTCGGACACAAGGTCATCCATGCTCGTGAATGGCACGCGCTACCTCCAGACGAAATCAAATTGACCGCGCAGCGTGACCGCTGTTCCGGCCTGCGCAGTGCAATAAATCAGATTCAAGTAAGCGCCCGTCTTGATCTCGGGCAGTTGGCCGCGATGCCGCAGCGTCTCAAACTCGTTGGCCGTCACACCCTCGCGCAAACTGACCTGCGCCAAAGGCCGCACCAGCACCAAGGCGAAGAACCCGCCCGCACCCGATGCCAGCGTCACCGCCTCAATCGAGCGAACCCCGCTGTCACCGCCCTGCAAAGGCAGAAACGGCGAGGCGCTGTTGCTTGCAGTCGTGCTATTGCTCGAACTCAGAACCGTGCCCACCACCGTGCCGAACAGCGCCGCGCTCGTGCTTGTGCGCCCCGAAACACCGGCCTGGTTCGTGTAGCTGACCGTCATCACCGCGTTTGCGGCCATCGGGGTCGTGATGACCCCCATCATTTGCACGCCCGCGCCGTCCGTGTAGCGCGGCAGCGTGGCGGTATTGTCCAGATCCTGCTGCGCCGTGTCGTCGCCGTCGATCAGCGGGTAGTGCATCAGGTAGTCGCACAGCAGGAACGTCGCTGGATGCAGCGTCGTGCTTGTGCTTTGCAGCATCATCCGATGCAGATGCTTCGTCTCGCCCGCTTGCGGGGCCGGCCCGACGTTTATCCCGTCATTGCCGCTTCCCGTGAACGGCGTGGCCGCGAACTGCGTACCCACATAAGCGTTATATTTGGGAGTGCCGGCGCCCATCGACATATCGCCCCAACGGTTTGCCGAGAACGAGGCAGGTCCGCCCGTCTTGTGAATGAATGCGTGGTGTATCTTGCCATCATCATCCGCCGATGCGGCCAGCGCCGCGACGTTACGGAAGGGCATCAGTCAAGCGTGAAGGTCAGCGCGCCAATCGCGAACTGCGGCTGAATGCCCGATGAAACCGCCAGCGATGACGACAGAGCGCCCGATGCGATGATCTGCCCCGCGCCGCTCGATGCCGTGCCGATGCTGGCATAGGTGATCGTGTTCGAACCGCCCGTGCATTGCGGGAACTGCACAAGCGCCGCGTTCTCCGCGACGTTGCCCGTCACCGTCCAGCCCGCACCCGACCGCGCCACCGTCACGCGCGCATAGCTGGTATAGGTCGCCTCGCTGGTCGTCTGCGATCCGCCCTCGCCGGGGTCTGCCGTATGCAGCGCCACGTAGAGATCGGTGTTCGCGTTCCACGACAGCGCCGTTGCGTTGAACAGCAGCAGGTTGATGTCGTT
>ERZ869921.1060-NODE-1060-length-12778-cov-3.748487_pt1 | contig 12778 bp, 11 predicted proteins | sample MGYA00579310_ERZ869921 | MGnify/ENA primary metagenome ERZ869921 (study PRJEB32216, sample SAMN09231816) | wastewater metagenome | place: USA: Maryland | collected 2016-06-21 | study: EMG produced TPA metagenomics assembly of the PRJNA472060 data set (Reclaimed...
AAACCTAATGATTTAGATATAGTTGTTAATGATTTACAGGGGCTTTCAGGAGACTTACACACTTATTTTACTTACTCTAGGTTCTCCCCCAGCGGAAATAGAGCCTATATTTTGGAAAATGGTATGGCAAAAATTGATATTTTTGTAGAAAATACACTACCGAACTATGAAATTATAGATAATATACGGGTTTCTACCGTAAATTCTATGCTTTTATACTATGAAAATCTACTGCCTAAAGTTGCGGAACATTGGAAAACAGGGATTTTAGAGAAAATAAAAGTACTGAGTTATGGCAAATAGCGGGGAGAATATAGATTTAGGATCTTTTAGCTGGGATATCTCAGCCATTGAAAAGCAGTTAATTGACAATAGGAAGCAATTAGAGGGTTATTCTAACGCCTTAAAGTTCAATAAGGATCTTTTAAAACAGCAATCCAAAGAAATTCAAGAGGCAGCTAAAACAGTTGTGTTTCTTAAGGAAATGCAAAAAGAACTTAACCAGGCTTTACAGGATGGTACTATCACTGAGGAAGAATATCTATCTGCAATGAATGAGGTTAATAAGGAATTGGAGGATAATAAAAAACGTACTGATGGAATAGTTAATTCTCAAACCGAGCTTATTAAGACTAATTTGGAGCTGGAGCGATCTATGAAGTCTCTCCAGCAGGAAAACCGAAATTTAAATACGCTTATGGAGGGAGGGAGAACTGCTGCCAGTGAAAACTCTACTGCTTATAAAGATCTAAATAAAGAACTTAACGCCCTCAAATTGGAGGCCAAAAATTTAGGGACTGAATTGGTTATAATGGAGAGGAGCGGAGATACTACCTCTGAGGCATATCTCGCTTTAAAAAAACAGTGGGAAGATGCCAGTAAAGCTGCGAGCGATCTTAATAATAAATTCAAAGAAATAGATGCCGCTGTAGGAGATAACCAGAGAAGCGTGGGGGATTACCGTAATGCCATTAAAGATGCTTTTGGAGATATTTCGGATAGTTTTGATACGCTTTTATCCGGTAATGTTACCGAGGGAATAGATGGGATAAAAGAAAGTTTTGGAAATTTAAAAACTATGGCTAAAGAGTTATACGCTACTTTGGCCGCAAACCCATGGCTCATATTATTGGCGGGTGTTGTTCTGTATACTAAAGAACTTATAGAACATAACGCTGAGATAGCAGAAGCAAACAAGGAGGTAGAACAATTAGCTAACACCACTGGAGAATTAACAAATCAACTTAGACAAGCAGGTACTGCCATTGCTGAAACTTTTGATACAAAATCATTTGGAGATGCCATAACCGAAATGGATGCCCTCATGGATGATTTTAAAATTTCATCTACTGAGGCATGGAATACTTATGTTGAGGGACTGGCAAGAGGAGGAGCTGCTAATGATGAGTTTGGGGACAGCATAAGGGAATACGGAGCCCTATTTGCGCAGAATGGATATAGTGCCCAGCAATTCATAAACATTTTAAATACCGGAATCAATTTAGGAATCTATTCCGATAAACTTCCTGATGCTATTAAAGAGGCAGGGTTAGCTTTAAACGAACAAACCAAGGCTACACGGGATGCTCTCATTAATGCTTTTGGGGCTTCATTCTCTGATGACCTATTGAAACGTGTTCAACAAGGTAGAACTACTGTAGCTCAGGCTCTGGATGAGATTGCAGATAAAGCGGAGAAAACTAATTTAAATCAGCAGCAACAGGCCCAGCTTACCGCTGACTTATTTAAAGGTGCCGGGGAAGATGCCGGAGGAGCTATTGCTATTTTTGATGCTCTTAATGCAGCCCAGGGAATAACAAGTGATAATCTTACTGATTTACAGAAAAAAACGATAGAATTAGCTAATCTAAATTTAGAAGTAGCGAAGGCCAAAGATGAAGCTTTTTCCTCTGATTCGGTAAGAGGCCTACGAAAAGAATTAGATGTCACTTGGAAAAATATACAAATTGGATTTTATAAATCATTAGGGTATGCTTCTGAATTCTTTCAGGGAGCTATGAATGGAATAGAATTACTGGGTAGAAATACGATAAGTACTTTTGCTGCTATTCCAAAAGGTTTTAGAGAAATCAGTAAATCAATAGGTAATGATATTACCAGGATAGCGGATTTAGGATCCACAGCGGGGGAAGTTCTTAAAAAAGCATTTACTTTAGATTTAGAAGGAGCCAAGGCGTCTTACGGAGATCTTAAAAATCAGCTTAGGAATTTTAGCTCCGATACGCTTACATCCTTATCAAAGGTCGATGATTATTTAGCATCTATTAACGCTAAAAATGTGAATCTTATTAAATCCCAGAATGCAGCAAGAGTAGAGGCCCAAAAATTAGAGGATCAGGCAGAAGCTAAAAGGGCGAGTAATAAAACTACAGGAGCTACAGGGGATGCTGAGGCTAAGGCTACGGCCGATGCTGATAAAAAAGCTGAGGCTGAAGCCAAAAAAGCTGAGACTAAAAGATTGGCTGAAGCCAAAAAAGCTTCGGATGCGACTAAAAAAGAAGCAGAGGAATTAGCTAAAAAAGATTTAGAAATTCAGAGGGAAAAAGCTCAGCAATCAACTGATATTGCCAAGGGGGAACTCGCAGAATATATCCGTATCAATTCTGAAAAATATAAAGATGATAAAAAATTAACCGAACAAAAATTAAAGGATCAGTTAGATTATTTTGATGAGGTAGCCCGCAAACAAAAAGAAGCGAACCGTTTAGAAAAAGAGTCTAAAGAGCTTGCTATCCAGCAAAAAATAGATGAGCTGGAAAAGAAAAAAGAACTTAATCAGACGGAACTAAATGAAATAGTTTCCTTAAAAGAAAGTATAGCCATTTTAAATCAACAAGCTGCGGAATCTGACGCCGCCTTAGATCAACAGATAGCAGAAAAGAAAAAAGAAACAACTGAAAAATTTGATGCTGATGTTTTAGAGCAAAAAAGATTAGCGAGAGCCATTCAATACCAGGAGGAGATCATAGCTATGGAAGCCCAAGGGGGCCAAGAATATGAAATTAAAAAAGCCCAATTAGAGCAGCAAACTCAATTAGAGGTAGAGGAATTCCTTAAAAAGAACGGTATTCTATTAGAAGAGGATCAGGCTAATTATGACCTGCAAACGGAAATAGCTTTAGCCCGTAAGGAGTTAGCCGACCAGATGCAGGCCGCTGATGACGAAAATGAAAAGCTTCGATTACAAAATCAATTAGACCAGTTAGGGCTTATGCAGGCCACCTATGCTGATAAAACTAAGAAGATACAGGAAACTGCTGAAAATGCTAAATTACAGGCCATAGCCGGAACTTTTAGCCAGGCAAAGGGATTGTTCAAAGAAAATACTTTAGCGTATAAAGCAATGGCAGTAGCGGAGGCAGCTATCTCAACATATCTATCCGTTACTAAAACCTTAGCAGAATATCCTGGTCCGGTAGGATGGGCTATGTCAGCCGTACAGATCGCATTAGGATTAGCGCAAGTAGCTAAAATTGTATCAGTTCAGCCCGGTTTTGCAGAGGGAGGATATACAGGTGATGGGGGTAAATACCAACCTGCGGGGGTAGTCCATAAAGGTGAGGTAGTTTGGAGCCAGACAGATGTAGCAGCCGTAGGGGGTCCTGCTGTAGCTAATGCCATGAGACCTACTTACGGGGGATATTTTAATGGAGGAGCTGTAGGGGTTTCAAGTATCCCAAGTGTCCAAAGTGCTATAATGAATTCAAATGTCACAGTATTATTAGATGATAATTCCGTATCTTTGGTAGCAGATGCTATTTACGCCGGATCACAGGCTGGAATTGGAGACATGGCAGATAACGCTTCTATCCGTATGGGGGCTAATTTTGGATAATTATGTGGGAAAAGATTAAAAGATTAAAAGAAGGGTTAGCCTCAGAAACTAACCCCGATTTGATAAAGTCTACAAAGGCTATAATTCAGGGTATGACGTTTTTTTATTTGGGGATTCATTCTAAAATTGCTAAATTGCGGTATGATATGTATTGCAGATCATGTAAACATAATGCGGAAGATCCTGTAAAAAGTATGCATGAGACAGACAAAGAGATACCAGAAATATCAGGTAGAATGTGTAGCCATTGTGGCGGGTGTGTATTATCATTTAAATTAAGACAAGATGTTAAAAAATGTGAGTACTGGAATGGCGAATAAAATAAAGGTTTTAGATCTCATAGAGAATAATGTATCATTACTCTATAAACTCAATAAAGGAGGAATTAAGAATATTAATACCGCTTTAGATTATCTGGTAATTTACGCCACTTACAAAACTTATAAGTCGATACCGGATATTATGGAGCGTAAAGCCGTAACGGCTGAACACTGTAAAGTATCGCTCAGGGCTGTATCTAGTGCCTTAATAATTTTAGATTCTGAAATATAAAAGCCTCTTAATTAAGAGGCTTTTTCTTTATAGTATACTAAATGTCTTTCGCATTGAAATTCATAAGTCATAGAAATTATTTCTATTTTGTCTTCATTATACCATTCATTAAACATATCCATATCTGCAAAATAAGCAAATTCTATTCTTTTTCTAAATATGTCATAAAACTTATCTAAAGTAATTTCTGCTTTTCTATATACTTCTCTGAAATCATTCCATCCTTTCACCGGATTAGTGATATAGGAAAGATATCTATTACCAGTATAATCACAGGCTATAGGTTCTCCTTTTGATTTTAAATAGGCGTAAACATTTTTTATGTCCTCCCTGGACAGTTTATGTAGGCCCAAATAAATTGTTTTCTTGTCTATCATATTTGCAAATTTTAAAGTTATTATTTTGTATCTACTTGACATTTAATTCCGTGCGCGGTTACGACATTGGAAAATAGTTTATACAAATATATAGATTAAATTTTAAATCTTTGTATAAATTTAATACTTATGCCAGAAATTTCTATATACGGAGAAATTGTCCCATTTAAATGGTGGGAGGGCGGATTTGAATATGATCTATCTGATCTTAACAAATCCTTAGAGGCGTTATCTGACATCAAGGAAGGTGACGAACTTATAGTAAACATCCATTCACCAGGAGGGTGTACTATTACCGGATTCTCTATCTATAATAAACTTCGCAGATTCAAAAATGAAAAGAATATTAACCTTACTACTCGAATAGATGGCTATTGCTGTTCCATTGGAGTAACTATATTTCTGGCAGGTGATAAGCGTATAGGTAATGGATTTGCTGAGCCTTTCGTGCATAACGCTTGGACTTGGACCTGGGAGGACATAGACAAAAAGAAAGCAGCCAAAATAACTGAAGATCTTACCCGTACTGATAATACTATTGCCTCTCAATACGAGCAAAGAACAAATATTACTAAAGATCAGGCCTTGGCTTTAATGGATGCCGATACTTGGCTTACTCCTGAACAATGCTTGGAATATGGGTTTTATACTGAATTAGAGGACGCTATGGTACCCGTAGATAAAGAGGTTTTCAATTCATGGAGGGCCAACCGAGTTAATAAATCTAACAATAATACTAACGATATGAGCAAAGACAAAAACGGATTATTAGCTGACGTTGTAAAAGCGGCTAATAAATTCTTAGGTATCGACACAAATAAAAATAAAATTGTGTATACCGCTACCAGTGAGGAGCTGGATTTTTATGAATTGACTGATGCAGATACTCCAGCAGTAGGAGACAAAGCCACTTTTGGAGGTAATCCTGCGGGAGATTCTAACAACGGTGAGTATGTAATGGCAACGGGTGAAACTTATAAATTTACCGGGGAAGAACTAACAGAGATTATTCCTGCCGTAGAGAATTCGGACGATTTGGCTACAGAGAATGCAGCGTTAAAAGCTGAAAACGACACGTTAAAAGCTGAAGCTGCTACCAACAAGTTAACTATTGCTAACTTGAAAAAGGACCTGAAAACATCTAAAAATCTATTGGCGCAATTTGCTGCGATTCAGACGGAAGATGAAGATGCTGAAGAGGAAGAAGATGAAGTTCCTCAGGCCAGACAACACAAAAATAAAACAGATAAAGACGTACCTACCCGTAATCTGTTTGCCAACATTAAATAATTTTAAAAATATACTATAATGGCATATACTGATAATTTCGTAGAAGATTTTCTACCATTGGTAGACGATCTGGTATCAGCGGAAAACGCTACATACCGACAATTAATTTTTAACAAGGTTTTCATTGCTTCTGATATCGCAAGAGATCATACAGTAGTAACAGGAGTCCGTAACGGTACTTTAGTTCCTATCATTGATATGGAGCCAAACTATGAAGCATTCCCATTTATCAACGCTGAAAGTTGTGATACTACTGAATGCGACTTGAATATGAACTATTCGGGGAAAAAATGGGATCTCGGTCTTATTTCGTGTAGAGTTCCTATCTGTTTGAGAACTTTCAACGATAATTTCCTTATATTCTGGAATCAATATAAGATGCTTAATCCTGCAAAAGTGGATAGAGTTTATCTTAAAACTGCTTTGCTTCAATATATTACTGATCTTTTGGTGAATTCTTTTGAGATTGCTAAATGGAGAGTAGAGTACTTTGGGGATAAAGGATCAGCTTCTCCTCTTCTAAATGGGTTTGATGGATGGTTTGCTCAGGCAGCAGCCGTACCTGGTTTAGTTGTGCCAATCGCTAAAAATGATGGCGCTACTTATGCTGCTCAACAGATGACGGGGCAGGAAATTTATGATCTCCTTCTTCAGATGGAAGCTCTTTACTTGGAGCAGGAATGGGCAGGAGATAAGCCAATGGAGTACAGGATTACTAAAAAAATGGCTATGACTTTGGCGGCCTTCCTGAACAAGTTAAAAGATAGTTCATGTTGTGATGGTGTTGAGAGAATCAACCCGGATAATGTAGCATCTAAGACTTTCTACTTTGATAAATTAGCCTTCCATGGTATCCCAATTAAGCCGATGCCTGAATGGGATAAAATTATCAATAAGGTAGGAGTATTGAACGGAGGAGGCGGTACAGCTGCAAGAGTTGACCCTAACCGTGTCCTACTTATCAATAAGCAAAACCTATTGATCGGTACGGAAGAGAGAGAAATGTTGAAAATGCTTGATATTTTCTATGACAAAAAAGACAAAAAGGTATACTTCGATTTAGAGGCGTATCTTGGTGCCTCTATTCCTTTGAGAGAGTACATTTTGGCAATCTAATACCGTTTAATTTTTAAATTTATATTACTATGGCAAATACAGCAATTTGCGCTGAAATTACGGGAGAAATTGACCTATCATGTATCCGTAACCTGGCTAAAAAATATTTTCAGGAGGTTGTTATCATCAATTTTAATGATATTGATCGTACAGCTTCTGTAGTGGGTAACTTCGATACTCTTTGTGATTATACCGTACAAATGGTACTGAAATCAGGAAAGAAAGGAGTTATGTTTAAAATTCCTGAGACTTCTGGATCCATATTTGGAACTGCTGCTAAAACTACAGCCGATGTAACAGGATTACCTCAATACCTTCATTTAGTTCAGATCCTGGCAATGGGAATTAAATCTGAGATTAAGTGCCTATTGGATAAATTAGGAAGAGGTAAATTTGTAGTGGCTGCTCAATTAGCAGACGGTACAGTAGAGATTTACGGATGGGAAAACGGTTTATCTACTGGTGATTTTACTATAGATATCGCCGGAGGAGGGGGGGCCTCGGTAGTTCCTCTTCAATCTAAAGATACTGAACAGGAATCCATGCTACCTCTGATCTATAAGCCTCAGACTGGAGGGGATGCTAATGCTGACTTCAATGAGCAGTTTGCAGCTCCACCTATCCCATAATGACGGCTAAAGAAATAATTAATAGGGGTAAAGTAGCAGTTAGAAATTCTAGCACACTTTACCCTATTTATCAAAATTTATTCAAAGAGGCTTTTGGATATTTCCCAGAATGCCCCACATGCGGATCTGTAAACGGGCATAAACATTGGGATGCCTTCGTGGCTTTTGGTAATGGATCAGATCCTAATACACTCTTAACCCAAAATAATATTACAATGTCAAACAAAACATTTGAAATTAAAAACAAAAATATTATCTATTCATATAACTTTAAAAAGAAAGGGCAAGATAGATTTTTTACATCCAGATCTTATGGGGATGTGATGACTGAGGAGTTCGCTATTGCCTATTTAGATAATGCTGCGGGAGAGGAAGATCTTTTAAACGAAAGAAAATCTCAATTTTCTCTTTTACCTAAAAAATATCGCACCGATGATGAGGGCAAAAAAGAGGAAAATACCGAAAAAGATTTATCTAAATTAAAGTTGGTAGATCTACAGGCCATAGCAACTGAAAAACAATATCCGGCAGAAGAATGGGATAAAATTAATTCCAAGGCTAATCTAATCGCCTATTTGGAAGCAAAAGAACTTAATTCTTTTGGAAATGAGGGGCCCAATGAGGGAAACTCTGATAATGATTTAGTTTAATTAACCCCATACATGTACTAAAATAGGGTTAATATAATAATTTTGTATCTAATCCTATTTTATTTTAACCTTAATAAATATATCCTCTTATGGACTTGGGAAATAGAAAACTATCTGATAAGAAGGAGCCGGGAACCTACCGGGCTAAAAACACCGAACTTTTCAGTAGAGAGATTAAAGCCGATAAAAATACTTCTGATAAAATATATTCAAGAGATGCGGATAATATGTATCCGTTAAGAATCGAAAAAGTTATTAATAACTCCCCTACAGGTCGTAGATGCGCTAACCTTATGGCCAAGTACATTGCAGGGCAGGGGAATGCTTCCAATTTTCCAGTAGGAAAGGGTGTATTTATTAATGATATTTTAAGAAAAGCATCCAGAAGTATAGCCTATCAATATGGGGTTTATTTTCGTGTAAAATATATTATCGATTTGGAAGCTTCCCAAGTAGAAGGTATTCCTGCCTTTAAGCCTGGATATGTTGAGGTTTTAGATTACGTTGTGATGGCTAAATCAAAAGAAGATGATGCCGATTACCCAGGTAAGCTATATGCGCTAAAGGATGATTGCGAGGGAGGATTATTAAATTCAGATGATGAGCTGGATAAATGGTATTACCCTTACAATAGAGATAGTAATGTTATCAAGGCCCAGATGCTGAATGATTGTAAATTGAAAGAAATAGATTCTCCTACTATGGAGCAACTTATCAAAAATTACCGGGGGCAGGTCTATTACTTAAATTTAACTCCTGAGTATATATACGCTTTGCCTTTAGGTGATTCTGTATACAATGACATGGATACTGAATTCAGAATCTCTCTATATAATAACACCCAAACCCGTAAAGGATTTTTAGGAAAAACTATTGTAGTAAAATACGAAGAGGATGAGGATGCCGCTGAGGAATTCGATGAGGAATTAGCTGAATTTTTAGGGGCTGAAAACTCCAGTACTGTATTTACCGTAGAAGTGCCTCAAAATATTGATAAAGATTTAGATAAAGCTTTTGTAGTAAACCAGCTAAAAGCCCAATTTGATGATAAACTTTTTGAGAGTACAATAAAAAATCTCAGACAGAATATCATGGGAGCGTTTAACAATATCCCGGAGCCTTTAGTATTCTCAGGTACAGGGGCTATGTTTGGTACCTCTGCAGACACATATACAGAAATGAAACTTTTTTACTGGGAGCAAAACGAGTATGAGCGATCAATGTTAGAACAGACTCTTCGTATGTTCGGACTTGAAGTAAATATAATTCCGATCGTAGTTGAAACTAAAACTGTACCTACCAATGAATAACAATAATTTCATATTCATAAAATCTACTGATTTTGCATGCACCGGAATGGTTACAGCTTCCTGTAATCTTAATAAATTGTGCATATCCATAGAAGATGCTTACGTTTTTGATGTAGAGCCTCTATTATGCACGGGATTTATGCTCGATGTGATGGCTAAATGGACAGAAATAATAAACCTACCAACAGGAGATCCTATCCCGGAAAACCTTAAAAAATGGTACGGTCTTATATTTGGGAGCACCTATGAGGATTGTAACGGAAAAATGAATAGACATTTAGGAGTAAAGCTTATGTGGGTATATTATTCATATGCAAATTATATTATTATAAATCCTTTTGATGACACCCCTAACGGGTTAAAGTATAAAACTAATGAATGGTCATCACCAGTACCTATAAAGGATCTAAACGGTCTGTCAACTTCGTATAAAAATAAGGCTTATGAGGCGTATAAGAGCATAAAGGAATTCCTTTGTCTTAATAAAGATTTTTTTACTACATTTGACTCGTGTAATTGTCATTTATCTTGCGGATGTATATGCTCGTGTAGTTGCGGAAAAACTAAAAAAGTATCTACAGGATTCAGATATAAATCTATTAAAAAGAAATAAAAATGATTGATTTAGTAATATTAAGTTCAGTGTCTTTTCAGTTAAATTACGGAAGTAGTTCCGCAGTATTGCCTAGAGCTTATGACGCTATGATAAATAGGGCTAATCATATAATTCTTAGGCATGTGAAAACGCCGGAGACAATAGATCTGGGTGAATTATCTAATATAACTATAAATGGAAGTAGTACCACTTTTGAAGATATACGAAAATTAGTTTTTAATTCATCATGCATCTGTGATGATTCAGGAGAAGTACCTAATTTTAAAATATTTGATTTCACATTTGATAATACATTCGATTAAATAAAAAACACTATAAAGATGAGCAGCACACAATTACAAACTATTATTCAAGACATAAAAACAGCTACCCTACCAGCTGAGAATACAGCATTTAGAGTAGGTACAGCATTTGACCTAATGAATATTGAAAAGAGAGATATAATAGATTCTTTTTCAAAGCAGGAGACATTAGATCTTATAAATAGCTCAGGAGGGTCTGGAAGCAACATTGTTACGGTTAAAACGATCAATGATCTTAGGTTAACTGATTTAACCGAAGGAGCCGTTATTTCTTTACTCGGATATTACTCTGCTGGTGATAAACGTCCTATATCTTACGTTTACACACTTCTAAACTTTAACACTTTAGTAGATGATGGAGGGGCTATAATTAAGACATCTAAAGGATCTTGGATAGCCCAATTTAGCGGATATATAGATGCTAGGGATTACGGATGCGCAAATACTTTAGAGGACAATTCAACCATTTTTAACAATATGGTTCTTAATAATCCCAATAAAAAAATATCTGTAGAGGGTTTAAATTTAAAATTTACAGATTCTTTAATTTTCAATTCTAAAATAAAACTTCAGGGAGTTGTAAGGGGTACTATTTTTGATTTTACAGGATTAGCCGCTTCAGAATATGCTATGCGTTTGTGCACTACTTCTGCCGTTAACGGATTTGAATTAGAAGGCATACGTTTTATAGGATCTTCTACTGTTAACTGGATAAGGATTAATCAAACAAATAATATAAATTTCTCTCTTACTGATTCTATTTTCAGAGATATAAGAGTAGAAGGATTTAATATAGGTTTACAGTCTAATTATATGTGGTGTAACACCTTCATAAATGTAAGATTAAATGGATGTACAGAGCCTTTAATTCTTAATAGTCAATCTAACCAATTAATGTTCCTTCGTTGTTCTTTAGTTTCGTATAAAAAAGCTATAAAGCATACCAATTGTGAAGGAATTACTTATGATACCTGTAATATCGCTAATTTTAATTTAGCTTCAGATCCTGATGCTACGCAGGGGTTCATGTCTCTATTTCAAAGTAACGTAACAATTATAAATCCTTATTTTGAATTAGTGGATAAAGGAGTATTAGCTGTGGGGGGGTCCGGAGAAGTTAATAAGTCGTCTCTATCCATACTAGGAGGAAAGACTACTGATGATTCAGTGAAAATTAGAGTAAATGGAGATGATACTAAAATATCATTAAAAGGCTTAAATAACAAAAATGGAAAGGATATATACACTCTGGGGAATGTATCTAATGTTATTTCTCCTACCATTTATTTAAGAGAAATTTACTTAGATAATAAGCAGTATAATAAAGATAACATAATAGCTAAATTCGATGGTAACCAAGCGTGGCCTTTCGGTACTTATGGAGGAGGAGCTTCTAACGCTATATCAGTAGATAAAGGATTTAAAAGAGTTCAAATGAATGGGGGAGTTAATACTGGATTTAGAATGACCAATAGTTTAGTAGTAGATGAATACTATACTTTGGTGTATATGGTCAATAAAAGAGCTGCCACAGGCACATTTAGGATCCATCACGGAACAGATTACCAGGTATTAAATATCCAAAACTTAGGGGATAATTACGAAATGCGTTTCGTCCCATTCAAAGCGATGGGAACTAATTTAGATTTCGCCTGTACAGTTGTAGGAGATACATTTGATGTGAGATATTTACTTTTAGTCAAAGGTAATTATTTACCTGACTATTTTGATAAAACTTATATACCTCACTCTCCATCGCTGCCTACATCTGTAGGGGATTTTGTAGATGGAGATATAGTTAAGAGTTCTACCTCAGGAGATACTTATTATTCATTAGTATCAGGGGCTTGGCAAACAGTTAAATTAATGAAACAATCATCGGCAGTAGCTGATGTATCTGCTGCAAATGCTAGTAGTATATCTACTACTGATTTAGTTGCAGTTTCTTCTCCAGATGCTACAGACTTACCTACTGCAATAACGTTATTAAATGAGCTTAAGGGTAAATATAATCTAAATGTTCCTTTAACTAATGAAATAAAATCAAAATATAATACCGGGGCAACGCTATCCAATAGTA
>ERZ869921.1061-NODE-1061-length-12767-cov-18.733480_pt1 | contig 12767 bp, 14 predicted proteins | sample MGYA00579310_ERZ869921 | MGnify/ENA primary metagenome ERZ869921 (study PRJEB32216, sample SAMN09231816) | wastewater metagenome | place: USA: Maryland | collected 2016-06-21 | study: EMG produced TPA metagenomics assembly of the PRJNA472060 data set (Reclaimed...
TGGCCGATCCGGTGGGCGGGGGAGGAGGCGGGGGCGGGGGCGGAGGGGGGGGAGGCGCCGCGCTGAAGGTGGTCGTGCCGGTCGTCTCGGCGCGGCAGCGGTAGTTGGAGTCGACCCCGCGAGCCAGCGTGTCGGCGCGCATGGCCGCAGCGATGGCGTCCGGGTTGTTGGCGATGTTGCGGGCGATGATCGTGCTGCCCCGGATCAGGTCGCACGTGGCGTCCATGACCAGCGGAGACGGTGCCACGGTCGCGGTCTGCGCCTGGGCAAGAGTCGCCGCGAACAACAGTGCCGCCAGGGTGAAGGTGTGCTTCATGGGTGCCTTTCAGAGCGTGAAGGTTCGGGTTTCCTGGATGCCCCAGCCGGTCTGGCCAGAGCGCGAGTCCACGTCGGACCATGGGCCGGTCTGGCTGGAAGCGCTGCCCTGCAGCACCCACGCCGATGGCGTGCGGCCTGTGACGACGCGCTGGCTGGTGATGCGGTACTCGGTCAGCGTGTAGGTAGACCCGAGATCAACCGCGATCCACGCGGCAGCGGGCGCGGTGTTGTTCGTCCACTCCGTGCCGATGTTGTCGTCGAAGGCGTTGGCCACCGGATCGACGGACCCGCTGGCAGACGGCGAACCGGAGTAGGTCAGCGCCCGATCCGTGGTGCCGTCCATGAGCTTGAGCCGAGACAGCGACCAGAACGCGCCGCTGCCGTCGTTGTTGGTCATGTACAAACGCCAGTAGCGGAAGGTCGGCGCAGCAAAGCCGCCGCCACCAGCCGCCAGAAGCATCTGAGCCGGAGCGCTCACGACAGGCCCGTCCCGCTGATGAGCCAGTTGGTCGAGGTCAGCTTGAGCGCCGTGGCCACGCCGTACTGCGCCAGCGTGCGCGTGCCCGTGCTGCCTGTTCCCGCCAGCGTCAGCGTGTCGGTCGTGATCGCAATGCTGACGCTGTTCGAGTCAAGATTGACGAAGGTGATCGTCGTGCCGATCTCATACGCCACGCTGCCGTTGGCCGGGATGGTGAACGTGTCGCCGGAGCCGCCGCCAGAAGGGTGCAGGATGTGCTTGCCGGCGTCCGCAGCCACACAGGTGTAGTTGGCGCTCTGGCTGTTCTGCGGTATGCCACGGAAGCCCGCCGCGTCCACGTCCAGGCCGTTGCCTTGGGTGAGCACGGACGCGCTGCTGTAGTGGACGCCGCCGGGGCCGCCCCGGTGGTCTTGCACCGCAGTGACCGCGCCGCCCGTTGCCGTGATCTGGTACACGCGGGCATAGTTGGTCGTGTCGTTCCAGTTGGTCGTGCTGGTGGACGTGCTGATGGCGCCGTCCGACAACTGGACCACCACGTAGTTGGTCGCGTTCGAGAGCGTCAGCGTGCCGTCCGCGACGCTGAAGCCGCCCCAGCGCCCGCCGTAGTAGCCCCACGTCAGGCCCGAGTGCGCCGACTGCCGCTGCCCATACGTCGCAAACGCCTCCAGCGCCTCAAAGTTGCGATTGACGACCACCTCCGCAGACGCCTGCGGGGGGCTGCTGATCTGCGCCATGCTCATGCTGTGACTCGCTTCTCGTGACCGCGACCCACCACCGCGCTGAGCTGGTGAACCGCGAGATACAGGGGATCGCCAGGGGTCAGCCCGGCGCTGGTCTGATCGGCAGCGGAGAAGCTGCCCGACGACCCGGTGATGACGAAGGTCGCGGCGACCGTCGTGAAGGTGCCGTCCTCGTAGGCGTCAACGCTGTAGGACTCGACGGCCTCGCCCAGCGGGGTGTCGATGCCCTCGCGCAGGAACCGATGCGACAGCCGGGTGCGACGGCGCACGGTGATCGTGGCGTTGTTCGATCCGTCGCGGGCGACCTCCACGTCGGCCGGGCTCAATGGGCGCAGGCCCTCCCCGGTGTCGGTGAAGGTCTGCGTGCCCGCGGACGAGATGGCTCGGCCGAAGGTCGGCGCCACGTAGGTGTACGCCACGTCCAGCTGGCCAGCTTCCCTGGAGCCCCGCCGCAGCCGGGTGGCATCCAGCGCCACGACACGTTCCCCGGCTACGTGCGTGCCGGTGGCCCACTCGGTGCCCTGCCGCGCCCGCATGAGGTTGGACAGGGTGTAGACGCCGGCTGACACCAGCGTCGCCGTCCGGGCAATGACGATCTCGTCGCCGATCAGCCAGGCGCGGGCCGTTCCGGACAGCACCTCGGCATCGGTGAAGCTCGCCGCCGTGCCGTTGATACTGATGGTCACCGAGTTGCGGTGATCCATGACGTTGCCGCCGGCCCAGTCGGCCAGCGCCGTCGTGGCCGTGCCCATGACCGCCTCGCTGGTCACGGTGGCGACGCTGTCCCAGGGGGCCGCGCCGGATGCGCTCTCGACCACGGACGCGCCGGGCCAGGAACCGCTGGCCGTCGCCCGGGCCACCGCGAAGTAGTAGCCGGGGTCGTTGTCGGCATCCCGCAGGATGGGGATGTCCAGCAGCCGCAGCGTCGTGTCGCTGGTCAGCGGGATGCTGATGGTCGGCGTCAGGTAGTCGCTGGCCAGGCCCGGCTGGGTCAGCACCGACGCATCGTCGAGGACGCACTCCAGGACCTTGACGCCCTGCTGGTAGTCCTCCGCCACGATCCGCGCGCGATACGTGCTGCCGTCGCTGTCGGTCAGCGTCACCACGTCGGTCGGCTCCAGGGCCGCGTAGTAGTCGGTGACGGACGGCTTGAAGGTGGTGGCGGCGACCCGGCGGTCCATCGCCCAGGCGTCGGCGATCTCCTGCGCCTCTCCGGGGGTCAGCACCAGGGCCAGCTCGGCGGTCTCGCGGGAGCCTTCCGGGCCTGCGCCACGATCACCGTTGACCGTGGACTGCTCGTGATCGGCGTTCACGTTCACGTAGGTGAGCGCGACCTTGCGGGGCACCTCGTTGTCGTTGCCTCGCTCCAATTCGAGCGGTTCATCGGCCGCGCCATCCACGCCGGCGCCCAGGTTGGCGTAGGGGATCGTGGCCACGCTGGAGCCGCCACGCAGGCGGGCGTACAGCTTGTCCGACACCACGTGCCCGAAGTAGTAGGCCGACGCGAGCTGTTCGAGCGCCTGGCGCATGGAGCCCACAGCCGCAAAGCCGCGCACCTCGATGCCGGCCAGGTCGGAGAAGTCCACGGTCGCAGCCGTCAGCGGAGGGCAGCGCAGGGCCAGCGTGGTAGCCACGTCCTCCAGGTCGACCATGTTGGGGTCGCTCACCCCCAGCAGGTCGTCCGTGGGCTCGCTCGACGGCGGGGTGAAGCCTGTGGGATAGCGGCGGTAGTTGCGGGTCCACCGCGCGCCGTCCACCTCGACCGTGCCAGATGCTCCGCTGCCGACCGACATGCTGGTGATGTTGGTCGTGGTCGGGACAGTGCCCGAGTAGGTGAGCGACAGGTACTCGGTGCCGTTGATGTAGATCGTGGCGGTCTGCGCGTCGGCGTTCCAGTCGAGCGCGTAGTGGAAGAAGGCCTCGCGCGGCACCGGATAGGCGTCAGGCCCGAGCACGTCGTCGGCGTTGATCGACTGCGCGCCAACCACCAGGACGAGGCGCCGCAGGTCCGGGCTCAGGTCGTCGTCGATGTAGGCGCGGATGGTCAGCGAGCCGGCGACCACCTGCGCGATGGTGAACCCGCTGCCGGGCTCTCCTGTAATGCGCATCCGCCCCTCTGCCGTCAGCCCGCTGGTGGCCGCGTTCCAGGGCACAGTCAGGCCGGTGGCGGAAATGGCGTAGCCGGTCGTGTTGTTCACGAAGCCGCTGGCGCCGAACGCTGCCGCGCTGGCCTGCTGCTCGTAGCCCGTCAGCGTGACGGTCTGGTTCCAGGCGCTGCCGTCCGTGGCCGTGGTCGTGCCGTTGGCGTCGTTGGCGTTCAGCAGCAGGAACACGTCACCCGGCGAGTCGGTCGCCGAGGTGGTGATCTCGAACAGGTACGACGGCGGCGTCGGCGAGCCACCGAAGCGCGCGTTGGTGATGCAGACGGTGTAGCTGTTGCGGTCGGCCACCGCGTCGGGGGTGCCCACCGCCGCCTCGTAGATGGACCAGGGCATCTGCGTGGCGTTGCCGTCGCGCAGCTCGATGGCGTCCCACAGGTCGGTCGTGTTGCTCTGGATCAGCGTGTCCGTGGTGGAGCCCGCCCGCGCCGACCACACCAGCTTGCCGTTGCGCCACACGCGCAGCAGCCGGGCGCCGTCGCCGGAGTCGACCGCGAGCACGAACTTGATGTCCGCGCTGTAGGTGTAGCCGGTGGTCACGGTGTCGCTGCCGCCCTTGCCGACCTCAGTGGTCTCGGCGGTGGCGCGCTTGTCCGACATCCAGGCCAGCGAGCCGGCCGTCACGATGGTGCCGAACACCACAGGCACGGGCGAGCCGTACTGCAGTTCTGTGGCGTTCAGGTCGCCGACCGGGGGCTTCTGGTACTTCGGCTTGACCAGGAACGACGACGCAACGCCGCCCAGCGCCCAGCCGATGGCGCCGCCGGTCAGCCCGAGGTAAGTGCCGGTGATGGTGGCGTCGCCGATGGCAGCGCCGACCGCCATGATCGCAAGCTGCGCCATGTCAGTACTCCACCCCGCGCAGCCGGTAGGCCTGCACGCGCCGCATGTACGGACCCCACTCCAGGCGGGTCTCGATCACGCATTTCCTGCGCTCGCCGTCCGCGTGGATGATCGACAGGCCACCACTGACGTGATCGGCCACGATGCCCAGGTGCCGAGGTGCACCACCGCGGAAGCTGACCAAGACCACGCCGCCGACTTCCTCGAAGCCCCACCGGCTCATGTGCTCGTCGCAGAAGGCCCGCAGGCTCACGCCGTCAGGCTCTGACGAGTAGGCCGACACGTCGAAGTCAGGCGCCACCAGCCCCAGCTGGCGCGCGACCACGATGGGCACGCCGGCGCAGTCCACGCCCACGCCCGGCAGCCTGCCCTGGTGGTGAAACGGCGTGCCCAGCAGCGACCGAGCCGCCGCGACAACATCGGCCGGGCTCATGCGTCCACCTCGGGCTCCGCCAGCGTGTCCTTGACCTTGGGCTTGTCCGGCCAGCCGCCGAAGTTCAGGACGTTCGAGAACTTGGCCGCGCAGTCCTCGGTGCGCCTCTTGCGGCACCCGGCAACAGCCGTCGCGGTGTCGCCGATCTGGATGGCAGACAGCATCGGCGCAGCCAGCGTGAACTGGTCCGACGCTGAGGCGTAGCTCTTGACCTTCACCGTGACGCCGGCGTTCGCACCCGTCAGCCAGGTGATCGAGCCGTTGCCGAAGAAGTCGTCCGCCCGGCCGCTGCTGATCTGGAAGACCTGCGCACTCGTCACGCCCGTGACCGTCACCGTGTCGGTGACGCTGGCGAGGTTGACCCCGCACTTCGCGTTGCCCAGATCGTGCCGGCACTCAGGCTGCAGGACGACGCTGTGCTCGGCCTGCAGCGCCTGCCGCAGGTCGCGCATCTCGACCACGAACTTGCCGACCCGCGGCTGGATGTTGCCCAGGTGCCCCGCCTTGAGCACGACGAAGCCCTGCGAAATGTCGGCGCGGTTGAACTGGAACAGCGTCCAGGCAGCGCCGTCCCACAGCCCGCGCAGGATGTCCGCTCGGGTGACGACGCCGCCCTCGGTGAGCACGCCTTCGAGGTTGTCCACCTCGAGGCCCGACGTGCTGCGAATGTTGGATGCGTCCAGGCCGGGCTCGGACAGGTAGGTGACCGAGCCAGTCGCCACGCCGTCGATGGGCACGCCGCTGATCGTGCAGTCGATGTCGGCGGTGGTCAGGGCCAGCCGGAGGCCGTCCGCACGCTCCACGAGGCAGCCGAAGGCCACCGTCAGCGCCTGACCCTGCAGGTGGGTCAGCAGCCCGGAGGGGATCGACCTCACTCGCGGACCTCCACGATGTCGATGCTGTCCCACTCCAGGAACATGGTCCCGTCGCCCTTGCGGTGCAGCAGCCGCGCGTCGATCCGGTCGGTGTCGAAGCGGGCCGGCACGTCGAACTCGCAGGCCACCTCGCGGACAGCAGCGCCAGGCGCGCTGCCGAAGGTGACGACGCCCGTGTCGACGTTGACCGTGTAGTTCGCCGGGCTGGACTGGAGAACGCCGTCGAGCCAGACCTGAATGGTTCCGGTCACCGGCCGGGTCAGCGAGCGGACGTACTCGAAGGCCACCTCCGACCCGTAGACCTTGCTGATCTGGAACGTGGTCGACGTGATCTGCACCAGGCGGCCGTGGGCACGCTGGCAGCGGTAGTCGGCCCAGTCCTTGAAGCGGAAGCGGTGCAGCCGGCCGCGGGCCATGTACAGGAAGTCGCGGGCCGCCTCGTAGCGCCGGGGGTCGGTGACGACGGTGTTGTCGTCGCGCTTGATCTTGATGCCCTGGCTGACGTTCCAGCGGCCACGGCTGGCCGACCAGTTCGAGATGGCGACCTCGTGGCCGGACTGCACCTCGACGATGGTGGTGTCGAAGAACGCGTGCCCGCCAGTCGCGCCGCGGGCGATGAGGTCGGGGAAGCGGGTGGTCAGGAAGCCCATCAGGCAGTCCCTCGCATGGTGGCCGCGCGTGCGCCGCGGGAAGCTGCCGCGAAGACCTGCGCTTGAGTGCGCTTGTCCATCGGGCCGCTGATCACGAACTGCTGGCTGATCGACATGCCGGGCCCACCGTTCGACTGCACGGTCAGGCCAGTGCGTCCGCCGAACGCCGGCTCAGGGCCGCGCTCGCCAACCACGCCCCAGCGGCCGGGCGGGATGTAGCCGCCCTGCGCGAAGAAGCCGGAGAAGAGGTTGGAGAAGATGGCCCCGATGTCGAAGCCGCCGCCGCTGGTCCCGGCGCTGATCGCGCCGCTGATCGCGTTGCCCAAGGGCTCGGTCACCAGCTTGCGGGTGACGATGCGGATGATGTCCTGCTCCAGGCCCTTGAGCACGTCAGAGAACTTGCCGCCGCCGACGATGGCGTCCTCGAAGGCCGAGCTGAAGGTTAGGCCCAGCTCGTTGGCGATGTCGTTGGTCTTGGCGATCTCGCCAGAGATGCCGGCGATGCCCTTCACGATGCGGTCCAGCTCTTCGGGCGTGAACGCGGAGGGGTTCTCCTGGAGCTTCTTCTCCAGGGCCTCGGTGAGGCGCACCTTGCGAGCGTCGTCGGTCCGGCCGGACAGCCGGTCGAACTCATCGTTGATCTGCTTCTCGACGCGGGCCTGCTCTTGAGCCGCGGCGATGTTCAGCCGGCGCAGCTCTTCCTGCTCCTTCAGCGCGTCGTTCTGCGCGGCCAGGCCGAGCACGATCTCGCGGACCTGCGGAATCTCGCCCAGGTTGCCCAGGCTCTTCAGGAAATTCAGCGCTTCCTGTTCCTCGGTGAGGTCCTGCGTGGCCTGAAGCTGCCGGTCGAGCTGAGACACGTAGGCAGCCAGCGCCCGCGTGCTGTCGTCGATCTGGTCGGCCTTCTCGACAGCCGCTTTCGGGATCTTCACGGCGTCGGGGATGCGCAGCCGCGGCGGACCCGCGTCGCCGGGGTTCACGTTCCCGCGACCACCGCCCGCGCTGCCGTCCGTCAGGCCCAGCAGGCGCTGGTAGTAGGTGATGTACTTCTGCACCTCGGCGACGTTCTGCTTCGCCGCCTCCAGGCGATCCTTGCCCAGCAGCGAGAACCGACCGCCATCGGCGCCGGCCTCGATGGCTTCGACGGCGCCCTTGGCCTTGTCCAGCTCTTCACGGTAGAAGCGCAGGGCCTCCAGGTCCGACGAGAACGTGCGGGACGTGCCCAGCGAGAACAGCGCCGACGAGAAGCTGCCGAAGGCCTTGCGCCCCTCGGTGAGCTGGCGCAGGAACTCTGACAGCGCCGGCAGCATGTCCCCGACGATGGCCCGCGCCGCGTCGGTCACGTCCTTGCGCATCGACGCGAGCTGCTGGTTGAACCGCTCGGCCGCCTCGGCCTGCTCCGTCGTCACCTTGGCGTTGAGCTGGCCCTGCTTGGCCAGGTCGGCCAGGAACGGCGCGACCTCGCGCACGCTCTTGCCGAACAGCTCCTGCACCGCCCGGGCCTTGTCGCCGTCGTCGGCATACCCGCTCAAGGCCACCGCCACCTGGCGCAGCGCCTCGGCAGGGTCCAGCTGCTTCAGCTTCTCGACATCGAGCCCCAGGGCCTTGATGACCCGCTCGGCATCGCTGCCCGGCTTGGCTTCCTTCAGCGTGTTGTTGAACTTGACCAGGGCGCCGGCCATCGAGTCGTAGCTCGTGCCGGTGCGCAGCGCCACGTCCTCCAGCGCGCTCAGGTTCTCGATGCTGGAGCCGGTCGCGTCCTTCAGGTCGTTGAAGGCGTCCAGGGCGTCGGTCGTGCCCTTGACCAAGGCCACCACCGAGATGCCGGCGAAGGCGGCGGTGATGGTCCGGGCGATGCCGGTCATCGCCGCATCGACCTTCGCGTACCGCGCCTCCATCTTCGCGGCGTTCTTCTCGGCCGAGCGGTAGGCCTTGTCGAAGCCGCGCTCCAGCGAGGCAAGCCGCGCTTCGAGGTCGACTGACAGGGTGGCCAATGGCATGGGGTGTCCTCAGTCCTGCGCCTCAGGCGCGGGTGGCTTGTGGGTCTTGATGACCACCAGGCGCCCGATCAGGGCTTCCGGGTCAGTCACGTCGAACAGGGCGCACACGACCGGCAGTCCCGCCCAGTCGAATGCGCCCATGCCGTTGCTCAGGTAGGCGAAGGCGCGCATGGCCAGGAGGTCGCCCGCATCGGCCTGCGCCATCCACTCAGAGCCCTGCCCCGCGAGCGATCGCTCGTCGAGCAGGGCTCTCAGTTTTTTGCGTCGGCCTCTTCCTTCTCGAAGGCCTGCTGGATCATGTCCAGCAGTTGCGTCGTGATCTGCTCGATCCAGTCCAGCCGGTCGCGCGCCACGGTGCGGAACAGGTCCGGGCCGAACGGCACCGCATCCTCTGCGCCGATGGCCTGCCCGAGCAGGTCGGCCTCGGTGAAGCCTTCCCAGTCCACCACCTGAGCCAGCAGGAGGTCGAGGTCTCCCTTGCGGAAGAGCTGCGCACCCCAGCGGTCGGGACGGCGCAGCTTGAGCCGCTTGCCAGGCTCGACTTCCAGCCAGCGTTCCCGCTGGGCCAGGATCTGAGCGATCAGGGCCTGCTGGTTCACGCGGCGCCTTCCAGCACGTGCTGCTTGACGATGACGTTGAAGCTGTAGGAGCCGACCGCGCCCTGCGACAGCTGCTCGCTCGGGATGCCGGGCGAGCCGCGGAAGTGACGCACGCTGCCGTCCTTCAGGGTGACGCGGAACACCAGCTTGCCGCCGTCGCGCGCCACGCTGCGCACCTTCGCCAGCGCGGTGGAGCCGATGGTCTCCATGCGGCCGGAGAAGGTCACGGTCTCGGCGGCCAGCGGGCCGGCTTCTTCCTGGCTCTGCTCGTCCAGCAGGACGGTGGTGTCCAGCGAAGAAGCCTCGCCGCCGGCCTTGTTGTACTCGGTCGATGACACGAGCGTCGCCCAGGCGGTGATCGGCACCACCGAGCCGGCCGTGAAGTCGCCGTAGTTCGTGGTGTCCAGGTCTTCGAGGTTGAAGGTGTTGGTCGCCACCGTCTCCAGGCGCACCGATTGCCCTTCCAGGCGTGGCATGCCGGTGGCCGTGGCGAAGTAGGCGATGCTGTCCTGCAGCAGGCCGTGAGCGGTGGCAGTGGCGACCGGAGGATCGGCCGCGGTCACTTCCGTGACGGTGATCGGCGAGCCTTCGGTGATGCCGACTTCGACGCGGACGCCGCGCCCGATTGCATAGGTCATGGTGTTGTCCTTTCAGACTGAGGGAAGAACCCGGCGCGGCGGCCGGGCGGGTTGCGAATCTGGCGCGGCTACAGCCGCATCCACTGCACGGTCACGACTTCGCCGTCCAGGCCCAGCTCGGGGTCGTGCGCCCCCTGCCGGCTGGTCACGTTCACCGACTCGGTGCCGTGCGTGGCGTCGTATGCGTCCAGGGCCGCGGCGACCTGATCGGCCACCGCCGCGGCGCCCACAGCCGTCGTCGCCCAGCACTCCAGGGTGATGGTCGACTGCTCGATCTGGTTGTCCCCATCCAGGCCATCCAGCGGATCGGAAGACGAGTTCCAGACCACGACGGGCAGCGAGTCGTTCGGGTCGACCGCGTGCTGGCTGATGCGATTGCCCACCAGGGCCGTGAGCGGGGCGTAGGCCGCCAGCACCGTGACGAGGTCGTTCTCGATGCTCACAGCGTCGTGCCCTTCCCGGTGACGTTGAACTTGGAGATCTGCGGGCCGATGCGGTCACTGAAGATGCGCAGCGCCTCCATCAGCTTGTTGGCCCCGGCTTGCAGGAACCGCGCGCCAGGCTTGGCACCGCCCGGGCCGTTCCACCCGAACTCCTGCCATCGCCAGTAGTACGGGTCGTTCGGGCTCTTGGCACCCCGGTTGCCGCCCTTGGCCGGCCGGACGTTCACGAAGACGCCCACGTTGCCCGCCCGGCGCGCGATCTTGCTGGTACGCACGACGATGGCCTTCTGCAGCGTGCCGGGCTTGCGGACGCCTCGACGGATGGCCGACGCCCCGGCGTAGGTACTGACCTTGAGCACAGGAGCGCGGCGCTTGGCCTCGTCCCGGACAGCCCTCGCCCCGGCCGCCAGCGCGTTGCGCAAGGCCCGGCGGCGAAGCTCTCGGGGGATCGCCAGGAGAGCCGCCTTCAGGTCAGGCAGCCCGCGCACCTTGGCGGTGATGCCGTCACCTTGCATCCCGCACCCCGCTCATGCACATCAGCTCAAGCTGCACGCCTTCCGCGCGTGTGTCGATCACGCTGACGATCTCGTATGGCTGCGAACGCCACAGCACGCGCATGGTCGGCTCGACGTCGGCGCGGTAGCGGATGGTGAAGCGCACGGTCACCTCGCTCTGGACCTGGCCGGCGGCGAAGTACTCGCGCCCGCGCAGGGGCTCGGCACGTGCCCAAACAGTCGGCAGCGTCGCCAGGTTCTCCCAGGACGTGGACTCCTGACCTCGGGCGTCCTTGCCGGAAACGCGCTGTTGCAGCGTGATCCGCTTGTCTAGCGATCCAGCGTTGACCGTCACGCTCACAGGTAGGTCCTCTCGCGGTCGAGCAGGCCGTCCACCCAGCGGTTGGGCAGCGCGGCCACCGTGAAGCCGGACGCGAACGCCTCGGACTGCTTCACCGCCGCGGCGATCTGCAGCAGCATCCACTGGCGCACGCTGGCCGGCACGTCCGTCGCCGCGGGGCCATAGCCGGCGGTGAAGTCCACGCGCACCGCGTTGGCGATCGCACGCGTGGCCGGCCAGCTGTAGTCCTCGGCCGGCAGGATCCAGCCCGGCAGCTGCGCGCTGTCGAGGCTGTAGTTCGCCGCCGATACCGTCTGATCGACGCCGGCTTCGTCCACGTAGCCCACCGAGGTGACCGACAGCACCTTCGGCTTGGGCAGCTCAATCTCGGCGCAGGGGAACTCGTCGAGCGTCAGGCGCCAGGTCTGCGTGATCAGCGCGCGGCCGATTTCGTGCTCGGCGGCTTCCCGCGCCGACTTGATGAACACGGTGATGAGCGTGTCCAGGTCGGAGTGGTCCACCTTGGCCTGCAGCTTGGCCTCGACCAGGCTGATCGGCTCGATGGCCGGCGGGGTGATGAGCGTCAGAGGCATGGTGTCAGCGGCGGCGGGTGGACAAGGCGGGCGGGCGGGACGAGCCGACAGACACGACTCGTGCGGACGTCTGGACAACCCGGCCGAGGCGAACGCCACGCACCGGGGGCAGGTAGGTCATCGGGAACGCGGTGTCGGTCTCCGATGCCTGCCCGATCTGCACCGGCACACCGGCCGCCGACAGCGGCAGCGCCTGGTCGGTTTCCAGGGCCTGCGCGATGGCCGCGCGCTGGTACAGCCCCAGCGGGAACGCACTGTCGGCCTCGGACACCTGGCCGATCAGCCGGGACTGCCGGGCCGTCAGTGCCTGGGCGGTGTCCGTCTCGCTGACCTGCGCGATCGAGCCGCGCAGGCGGAAGGTGAGCGGCTGCGCGCTGTCCGTTTCGGACGGCTGTCCGATGGCCCTGGCCACGCGGGCGGTCATCGGCTGGGCCGTGTCCGTCTCGCTCGGCTGCGTGATGCCGCCCGTCGAGCCGACGCCCATGGCCTGGGCCGTGTCGGCTTCTTCCGGCTGCCCGATGGCCCGGCGCTGCGTCTGCGTGAACGCCTGGGCGCTGTCGGTTTCCGAGGGCTGCCCGATGGCTCGCCGCTGGGCAGCGGTCACCGGCTGGGCAGTGTCGGTCTCCGACGTCTGGCCGATGGCGCGACGCTGCGCCGAGGTCAGCGCCTGGGCCGTGTCGGTTTCCGTGACCTGGCCAACCGCCCGGGCCTGCCGCGAGGTCATCGCCTGCGCGGTGTCGGTCTCCAGCGCCTGGCCGAGCGTGCCCTGCAGCCGGACGGTCAGGGCCTGCGCCGTGTCCGTCTCGGTCGTCTGGCCGATCAGGACGCCCGTGGGCGACGTCAGCGGCTGCGCGGTGTCCGTCTCGCTGTTCTGCCCGATCGCGCGAAGCTGGCGCGATGTCAGGGCCTGAGCAGTGTCCGTCTCCAGCGCCTGGGCCAGCGCCCGACGCACCGCGACGGTGAACGCCTGCGCAGTGTCGGCCTCGCTGACCTCGGCCAGCGCGCGGACCAGCGAGGACGTGAGCGCGTGGGCAGTGTCGGTCTCGACCGCTTGGCCGATGGGCGGCAGGCCACTCTGCCCCAGCGCATACGGCCACAGCGCGATCGGAGACGCGAAGCCGCCGGCCGCCGCCACCGCGGTCGGCGTGATCGGGACGGGGTACG
>ERZ869921.1062-NODE-1062-length-12759-cov-4.392396_pt1 | contig 12759 bp, 24 predicted proteins | sample MGYA00579310_ERZ869921 | MGnify/ENA primary metagenome ERZ869921 (study PRJEB32216, sample SAMN09231816) | wastewater metagenome | place: USA: Maryland | collected 2016-06-21 | study: EMG produced TPA metagenomics assembly of the PRJNA472060 data set (Reclaimed...
CGCTGGTCGGCGTCTACGTGCCTGAGACGGAAAGCCGGGAAGACGACATCCGCGCCGCGGCGGCGTTCATCTTGGGCAAGGCCGCTGATTTCAAAGCTTGGAACGCGCGGATTGAACTCGCGCTCGGCTTTGCCAAACGGTCGCTCGCTGAAGCCCGATCCATCGACGACGCTCTGAGCATCCCTGCGCGGCTCGATTGGCCGTCATTCTTGGAGTCATGAAATGACGGTTACAATCTCTTACGCCCCGCTGACCTACACATGCAACGGCTCCACCACGGCGTTCTCGGTGACGTGGCCGTTCTTTGAGAGCACGGATCTCATCGTCACGCGCAGGACCACATCGGGCGTTGAAACCGTTCTGACCAATCCCGCTGATTACACCGTGACGGGTGGCCGTGCGACGGTGAGCGGAACCCCTGCAGTCGGTACGGTAACGACAACCTCAACCTACGCAGACGGCAAGATTGTCATCACCCGCAACACGTCGCGGCGTCAGCAACTCGCGTTGACGACGGCGGGGGCCTTCCCAGCAAAATCGGTAGAGGCCGCGCTAGACCGCGCCTTGATGATTGCGGAAGAGGGCGTCTACGCCGGCACGGGTGATGATGTTGACGGCATTCCGCTTCGGTTGGAAACGTCGGGCGCAACGGACTATTGGGACGGTAAGGGCTACGTCGCGCGCGGGTTTGCCGATGGCTCTGCGCTAGATGATCTTGCGACGGTTGGGCAGTTGGCCGCGGCGGTCTCGGGCGGTGAGTTCTTCACCTTGCAGACCTACGGCGAGTCGTTCCCCGGGACGCTCATCAAAGGTACGCACCATCTCTTTCCTGACGGGTCGCTCTACTACATGGCGGGCGATGACGAGGGCAATGTCATCCCCGTCCAAATTCTCAACACGACCACGCAGCGCATTACGATCTCACCGGCTACTGCAACCTATAACGTCACGGTTGGGCAGACAGCGGCCGGCACATTTACGGCGTCTGGTGGCTATGGCTCATATACCTACGCGGTAGCCAACTGGCCAACCGGTGTCACCGTGTCATCGGCTGGTGTGCAGAGCGGAGCATTCTACGCGAGCGGCACTTATACCGGCACGATCACCGCGACGGACATAGCCTCGAGCCAAACGGGAACGCAGTCTTACATTTGGGTTGTCGCGCCTGCGCTGCAGATCTCGCCTGCAAGCGGCATCTATTCCGTCGCGTCGGGCACGGACATGACGGGGATTGCCTTTACCGGATCAGGCGGTAGGGCTCCGCTGTATTTCTCGCAATCTGGGATGACGTCACTCGGCTTGTCGCTGAGTTCAACCGGCGTCATGTCTGGCACCACCACGGGCGGCGGGACGTTCTCGGTGACGTTGACCGATAGTAACGGCGCGACGACGACGAATACTTACATCTACGCCGCGACCGACGCGCTGACGCTGTCACCCACGACGAACACCTACAACGTGACGGTGGGTCAGACGGCAAGCGGAACCATTACGGCATCAGGTGGGTCCGGCACCTACACCTTTACCCAAACCGGCTACCCGACTGGGATCAGTCTCTCGAGCGGCGGCACGCAAAGCGGCACGTATTCGACGGCCGGCACCTATACGGGTGTGGTCACTGCGACGGATAGCTCGACCGGCGCATTGGGAACGCAGAACTACACGTGGACGGTTGCCCCTGCTGTCACGCTCTCGCCAGCGGCCGGAACGTATCCGGTTGCCATCGGCACCAATATGACCGGCGTCCGGTTTACGGGCGGGGGTGGGCGGGCTCCCCTAGTGTTCACGGACTCAGGTCTTAGCGCGCTTGGCCTATCGATCAGCACGGCGGGTGTACTATCGGGGACCACTACGGGTGTTGGTTCGTTTACGATCACGGTGACGGACGCCAACGGCAAAGCTGTCACGAATAGCTACACCTATACTGCAACGGGTGCTCTCACCGTCTCGCCGTCAAGCGCAAGCTACAACGTCACGGTTGGCCAAACGGCGAGCGGTACATTCACCGCAACAGGTGGAACGGGGCCGTATGTGTTTGCTGTGACGGGCTGGCCGTCTGGTGTCACCGTGTCGAGTGGCGGCACACAGAGCGGCACGTTTACCACGCCTGGATCTTACACGGGTGTCATCACCGCGTCCGATACGTCTACCAGTCAAACCGGCATCCAGACCTATACATGGACGGTGGCCCCGGCCGTTACGTTGTCTCCGGCTTCCGGTAGTTACCCGGTCGCGATCGGCACCAATATGTCTGGCGTATCCTTCACGGGTGCAGGTGGTCGTTCACCGCTGGTGTTCACAAGCTCTGGCCTTGCGGCTCTCGGGCTCACGATGAATACGAGCGGCGTTCTCTCGGGCACCACGACGGGTGTTGGCAGCTTCACCGTCACAGTGACCGATGCCAACGGACGAGCCGTTACAAACTCCTACACGTACACGTCAACTGGTGCGCTCACGGTTTCGCCGGCTGGCAACACGTTCAACGTGACGGTGGGTCAGGTCGCTGGTGGTACGTTTACCGCAACGGGCGGCTCCGGGGCCTACACCTACAGCACGTCGGGGTGGCCCGCGGGTGTGAATGTGTCGGCCGGCGGGGTGCAGAGTGGCGCATTCTCAAGTGCCGGTACGTACACCGGCACGATCACGGCAACGGACACGTCTACCGGCCAGACGGGAACGCAGGTCTATACGTGGATCGTGGCACCGGCTCTATCGCTCTCGCCTGGAAGCGGCACCTATTCGGTTGCGATCGGCACGAACATGGCAGGCGTGAGCTTCACCGGGTCGGGTGGCCGCGCGCCACTCTACTTCTCGCAGAGTGGCATGGGGGCCATTGGCCTTTCGCTCAACTCGAGCGGCGTGTTCTCAGGGACCACGACGGGCCACGGAACATTCTCGGTAACGCTCACAGACAGTAACGGCGCGACTGTAACGCAGACGTACACCTATAGCTGACGAGGGTTGTTATGACGTGGTTTGATGCCTCGGAAGGCGACCTTATCGCAATCGATGGGGTCGTTCGAAAGTACACGAATGGCAGTTGGACAATCCCCGCGTCCGTCACCACGGCGGAGCGTGATGCCATCGCTGGCGCGACGGTTGGCACGCGCATATTCAACTCGACGACGACCCGCTACGAAGAACTCACGGAAACCGGATGGGCGGCGGCTGGGGTAACAGGTTCGCAACTATCGGACCACATAGCCGATACCGCAAACCCGCATTCGGTCACGAAGTCGCAGGTTGGGCTAGCCAACGTTGATAACACGGCTGACGCGGCCAAGCCGGTTTCGACGGCGACGCAGACCGCGCTTGATCTTAAGGCACCGCTCGCGAGCCCAACATTCACAGGCAACGTCATCGTGCCGTTGCCTGCGTCTGACGACGATAGCCTGAAGGCTGCGCCGACGTCATGGGTAGTTGACAAGATTGCCGCGGCAACGGGCTTAACTCTTGGGACCGGAGTTGCGACGTTTCTTGCTACGCCGTCGAGTGCCAACCTTGCCGCTGCCGTGACAGACGAGACAGGCACAGGCGCTCTGGTTCTGGCGAACAGCCCAACGCTCGTAACGCCCGCTCTTGGGACGCCGTCCGCCTTGGTGTTGACGAATGCCACCGGCCTACCGGCTGGCGGCATTAACATATCGGCACAGTATGCCATCCTCGGGCGCAAGTCGTCAGGGGCTGGCGTTGCGGAAGAGTGCACACTTGCCGAGATTGGAGCGTTGGCGCAGGGCAAGCATACGATATGGATTCCTGCTACCGCGATGGTGTCGCGCACGACCAATGGTCCTGCGTCAGGCACAGTCGAGATGTCAACGAACAAAAATATGTTCAAGACGCTCGATTTCGACGCCGCAACTGCTGAGTATGCACAGTTCGCAATCCGCATGCCGAAGTCATGGAACGAAGGGACTGTAACGTTTGCGCCCGTGTGGTCGCATGCTTCTACGTCCACCAACTTCGGTGTCGTGTTCTCGCTTGCGGGCGTTGCTGTCTCGAATGATGACGCAGGAGATGTGGCATTCGGTACGGTGCAGTCATCGACTGACACGGGCGGCACGACGAATGACATCTACGAGGGGCCGGAGTCCTCTGCCATCACCATTGCTGGCAGCCCCGCCGCGAACGATTACGTGATGTTCCAAGTCGCGCGCGTTCCAAGCGACGGGTCGGACACCATGGCGATCGATGCGCGTCTTCACGGCGTCGTGCTCTTCTACACCATCGACACATCAACGGACGCATAAACCATGGCGCTATACGCACGCATTGAAAACGGCGCGGCGGTGGAGAAGCGAGAGTTCGCATCACCGCCGCCTGCACACAAAAACTTTTGGAAGCCGGTTGTCGATACAGGCCCGCCAGCACTTGCGGCTGGTGAGGTGGCAAACGCTTCTGAGGCTGAGAGCGGCGGCAATTGGGTGGTGTCGTACACCAAGGCAAAGCTGTCTGATGCAGAGCTTAAGGCAGGCATCAAGCGCGAAGCGCAGCGCCGCATCATCGCCATGACCGGCACATCCGACCTAAGCACCTGCCTGACAAAGCAGGTCAACGCGCTGATGCGTGCAACGGAACTGACCAACAAGAAAGCGACCGGTCAGACACTCACGGCGCAAGAGCAGGCTGAAGAAGTTGCGTTGCAGGCTCTAGCCGATAGCATCAAGGCCATTCGCTCGAAGTCGGATGCGCTTGAAGTGGCGTTGCCTGTGAACTTCACCGACAACGCGCACTGGTGATTTGATGCTGATGGTCAATCAACTGGTTGGGTTTCAGGCGGTGGCGGCTGATGTTTTCAGCGCTGCCGCTCTTTCACTCAATGCGTGGTGGGACCCGTCCGACCTGACCACGCTTTGGCAGGATACGGGCCGAACGACGGCAGTCACGGCAGATGGACAAACGGTCTGGTGCATCGACGACAAGACCGGCAATGGCCGTCACCTGAAACTCGTGAGTTCTGGGCCAGTGTATAAAACGTCTGGTGGGCTGCACTGGCTAGAGTTCAATGGTTCAAGCCAGTACCTGGAGACGACGCAGGGGATGGATGCATTTGTGTCGGGCTCCGCTTCGGAATGCTTTGCGGCCTTTCGCATGACATCGCCAGAAACGGATTCGAGCGGGTTCGATAACGACGCGTGCTTTGCTGATAGCTCCGGTTACTCAACGTATGGCTACGGTAGGTCATCAGGGCTAATCGGTGTGGCCGCTTACAACACGTCGTTTGGGACCGTCTCTCAGACGTCATCGTACACGTCAGGAACTGACGTCGTCCTCAGTTGCGGATGGGACGCCAGCAATATGCGGCTGAGCAAGGACAATAGTGCTGATAGCACGGTATCGTTTACGCCGCAGTCAGGCGCATATTCAAACTCTGGTGTGAAGCTACGTCTCGGACGAGACAATAACACGCGTTATGCGCAGCTGCGGTTCTATGGCGGTGCATTCAAGAGCACCACGCTGACGGCTGGCGAACGCACCGCGTTTTGCACTTGGCTTGGCGCTAAACAAGGCCGGAGCATCTGAGCACATGGCTCTTACTAAGCGGGGACGTCATGCAGATCTCTGACATATCACAATGGGCGTTGGGATGATGATTTTTCGTGCGTCTATCCGCAGCAATAACTAAGGCGCGACTGAATCATGATTGCGATAACGCGAGAACAGTTGAAGCGCTTCGCCCCAAAGGCGAAGCCTCAGTACGTCGATGCGTTATTCGCAAACATCTCCTACCTCGAGGAAGCTGGCATCCTCGAAAGCGAATACCGCGTCTGCCATTTTTTCGGACAGGTCGGGGCAGAGACGGACTACCTGACGATCTTCCGCGAGAGCATGTACTACAAAACGCCCAAGGCACTGCGGAATGCGTGGCCGTCGCGGTTTGGCCCGAAGACCGATGCGGATCTAAAGCATCTGCTGAAGAACGAAGTCGGACTTGCTGAAGTCGTCTACGGTTTGCAGTCCGGGCGGAAGCCGGAAGACCTCGGCAATACAATGCCGGGGGATGGCTTTGCCTTTCGCGGTGGCGGTTGGTTCCAAACGACGGGACGCGGCAACGTTGCGCGCTATGCCTCGGCATGCGGTGTCGAATGCACGCAAGACCTGCTTGATGATCCAGCCCTTACCCTGCGCTTTGCATGCCTCGAATGGAAAGAAAGCGGGTGCAACAAGTGGGCCGATGAAAATGACCTGACAAAGGTGTCCAAGGCGGTCAACACCGGCTCTGCTACGAGCAAGGTGAAGCCGGTTGGCATGGAGAAGCGGCAGAAGGCGTTTGCCAAAGCGTGGGAGACGTGGGGCGAAAGCGGCAAGGCCGACAAGCCGGTCATCCCGGATGATGTGAAGGCCGCGGCACGTGATGTTCTCGTGAAGGCTGGCGGCGTTGTTACGGTTGGTGGTGGCGGCGCTGTGGCTGTTACGAAGTCGGGCGAAACGCCGAAGCCAGCGGAGCCAGCAAAACCCATAGTTGCCCCCAAGGAAACCGTCAGCAAGGCGAAGGAAACCGCGAAGGAAATCCGCGAGAACGTAGAGGTCGCCAAAGACTATTGGACGTGGGCCAAGCCGACGGCTGTGGCGGCCTACGAGAACGCCCATATCGTCGGGCCTCTCATCATTGTCGCTGGCCTTGCGATCTTCTGGCCGCGGGTGAAGGAGCGCTTGCCGTGGGGATAAGGCTCGCCATAGCCGCCGCCGCGATTTTCGCGCTGGTGGGGATATTCACGGCCCACAATGCCAATGTCAGGCGAGAGGCAGTCCAGACTGAGCGTGCGCGCGTATCCGTCGAAGCGGAGAAAAAAAATGACAAGGCTCAAGCCGCTCGCAAGCGCGTTACTGCCGACAATGCTGACGATGTGCTCGCCAAATATTACAGAGACAAGCCTTGACCCGCGCGTTTGCCAATCGTGGGAGACGATCAGGCCAAGCCGTAAGGAAGACAAGCTATCCAAGGAAACCGCCCGGCAGATAGCAGGCAACAACGTCGCCCGTGAGGCGTGGTGTCCTGACCCACCAAGATTCGCGTCATCTCAAGTGCGTGCGTAGATCACTGCAACAAGAGCACGTCATGAGAACCGATGCCATTCCGCAAGCTTCCCCCTACGATCCGGCAAACGCCAGAGGTGTCGGACGCATGGCACCAAACCCACGCGGAGAGTATCGAGGACCACGAGAACCGACTCCTGCATTTAGAGCGTGGGTTTCATCTCTCGACGCTGCTCAACAAACAGGTCAAGACCCCATTAGGCGACCTGCCCCTCCCGCTCGCGATAGCTGGCGGGGCCACGCTCATATGGTGGAAGCCAGACCTCGTTTTAAAGCTGTTCGGGTAGTTCTATGGGGCTTCGCGTCAATCATGGTGGGTGCTGCGCTCTTTGCTGTGATTGACGCGAAGAGAGAGCAGGCGCAGTACACAAGGCTTGATCTGCGCGGGAGTTGAGCGGCCTCACTTTGACGGTTGATCGTATTCGAGCCATGCGTCGATTTCGGACAAGCGATACGCGTCGTCGTCGCGCCGGTAGAACGTCCGTTGATCGCCGCGATTGTGATCCATTACGAGGATATGATTGCCGTCACTAGACGGGTACACAGAGAGAAAATCATGCGCGCGCAGCCATTTCACGGCTTGCCCGAGGGTCAAATTTTCCTGCAACCGCAACATCGTCGGGCCCTTCCTATACAAGCGCATCTGTCTTCAAAAGTTCGCACCACACAGCATCGCGAAGCGGCACGACTGCAACGCGCCCGTCTGCTTCGCCTGGGTCGCGACACGGTGGTGAGCACCACCTGATTACGCGCGGGGGATCATCGTCTCGCGGGTCGCCTTGCACGATGCCAAGGCGCTCGATCCTGACGTGATGCTCAAATCTTCCCACCCCCGCCAAGCGCCGATAGAAGACATTGCGCACTTCACCGCTGATGCGATCCTGTAGCACCACGATCTTGCCAGGAGACGCATCAAGCAGGTTCATCTCGTGGCCCTTCTTACAGATCACGCCGCGTCAGCGCGAGCGCGGTGGATGTGGATGTCGGAAATCGAATCTTCATTCACGTCGAAGCTGCCTTCCGGCACGTCCACCAACCCCGCCGTCATGATGACGTGGTCATTAAACGCAGCCTTAGCGGCTTCCGCGCTTTCCGCCTCTATGGACATTTCAACATCAACAGAGACGGTTGCGATTACAGTGTAGCGTGCCATTAGCTTCCGGCCTTTCTTACTGGTTCGCAAAGTAATCGTCGCCGTCACGCATCCGGCGAGCGTCATCACTGGAGTAGACGTTGGCTGATGCCATCTGAGAAAAGACCAAGCGGTTGCATCCACGGCTGCAAACAAACCCGCCGTAGAAGTGCCCAAGCGCACGAACGCCATTTGGTCGTGCGCGCGTCTTTGTTCCAGGAACGTAAGCCGATCCGCCCACATGGAACGGCTTGCCTTCTAGCTCCCTGCCGCACCCACGGCACACCGCAGTTTCGGCCATGCATTCACGCTGTGAGGCTGGCATGCTCATCTTGTGGCCCTTTTTACAGATCAATGCCGAGCGCTTGCCGCACGGCTAGTTGAGCTTCGCGCCGTCCAATCTCTTTCCCGAACTCGAACCCGGCCGCGTATCCGTCAACTGCGGCTTTCGCCGCGTCGTGTGATTTGAAATCGCCCCACGTGTTGCCGTGCCCATCGAGCACGCGCGAACCCTGGATGCTGTAACCGCCAACGAGCGCGCGGTTTCGGTCCTGTGTTGTCATCACCATGTCCTGGCCTTTCTTGCTCACCGCATCGCGGCTTTAATTCTGGCTTCTCTCTGCTCTGGCGTCAGGCGTTGCCAGTCATCGAACGCGGCGTTGTGCTGGTCTAGCGCCGCCTGATTGTCCCGGCAGCAATCCTCGCAGTAGCCTTCATGCAGTTCTGGCGTATCGCAGCCGCATTGCGGGCAATGTTTCATCTGCTGGCCCTACTTGCTGGTGATTGCGTTGTACTTTTCGACGGCGGTTTTGCCGTCAGTGCCTTCCCAAACGACTTCGCCGCGATGCAGCACCGCGTATCCGCCAGCGCATGCGACTTCTAGCGATTTCCACTCGCGGGACGAAGACGCATAGAGCACAGACGCGCGGCGTCGATCATCCAACCAAGTCAGCATTTCATCGAGGTCGATTGTGTGCGTCTCGCTGCTCATATCGTGGCCCTTTTTACAGATCAATTTGGTACGTCTCGGAGCCGTCCTTGTGAGACTGATGGCTCCAATGGTTTGACGGTCGGTGCTGGTCCTTTGTCGCCGTCACCTTGCCGCCAGCGGCGCGCAAAATTGCGTTGCGCTCGTTCAGCAGCTTTTCAATAAGGCGCTCGCGATCCTCTGTCGCCTTTTGCACCGCCTCCGAAAAGCGGGCGCGCGTCGCCATATCATCAAGAGCGGCGCCGATCTGGTCCAATCGCTTGACGTTGCACGGGTGGCACCAATTGCCCCACGCAGACTTGGAGCACGACCTTCCGCATCCGTAGCACTTCACGGTTTTCGGGCCGTGGTAACTCTTGTGGTTGGCGTCTTGATAAGCAATCACGGTCGGGCCTCAGTTCTAAAAATCGTGGGTTGATACCCCGGCCTCTCAACCCGCCGCGCATTGCCGGGAGCGCGCATCACTTCGATAGCACTGACGGGGCTTCCGCGCAAGCCGTCTTGCCCAATGTGGAAAAATCTCGTCTTTTCTTTATGACGATGCGTTTGCTACGTGCAAAACGCCATGAACCATGCTATTGACCTAGCCATCAGGACTCTGCGAACCGGTGAAGAATTGCACGTATCGTCTCTAGCGGACCTCGGTCCATCGCTCGTTGACTGCATCAAGCGCCTCAAGCTGGTGCATGATGGCGGCAATGTCGTGATTGAAAAGAAGTCGGGCCGTCGCTCTGATCGCGACTTGCTCGATATGCTTCTGTACGCGATGCCGAAGCTTCGAAAGGGCCTATCTGCCAAGCAAGCGGCGGAGAACGCGCGCGGCCACGGCAGGCCACCGAACGAACGAACCACGCCGGACGTCGCCAAGGTTGCGTGGTTCGATATGGACATTCGGACGAACGCGCGAGCGCTCAAGATGCCGGCGATGAAGGGCTGGTATCAGCGTTTAGCGTATGAGGAATTTGGGCCAAGCGGCAGGCCCCGGAACAAACTGCCGAAGCGACGCAAGGCGAAACGCAGATAGGAGCCTTTATGGAGTACTTCAAAGCGCAAGCGTTGACAGTTGCCCTGCATCCCCGCAATCCTGCAACAACGTCAAATGAGCGGTGCAGCGATTGCGCACACTGGCAACCTAACGGCGCGGAGGCGTCGCACGCGCCGTGCGAGGTCATCCCCGGCGAGTGCGCACATGACTTTTGGTGTGACTACTGGAAACAGTTAGCGCCGGACGTGACAGCCGAGAAACTTGCTGCCGCGATTAGCGCGGGATCAGAAAGCAACAAGGAGGCAAAAATGTCAGCCATGGCAGCACTACCGAAAGATTCGCCAATCATGCGCGCGTGGGATGCGTACAAGGCGTCGCCGGATTACGCCAACAGTTTGAAATGGGCGGCGCACGACGAATACCGCGTCGGCAGCATGTGGGCGGCGTTTCTGCAAGGGTGGACGTTAGCGACTGAGCGCGCCGCGTCTCTACACGAAAGCGTCAATCCAGCGTCTGACGAGGAACGCGGCAACAGCGTCCCCGGTGCGGGTGCCATGGGTGCCGTGATCGAGTACCGCGACGCAATCCGTTCGTAAAAGGGAGGCTCCGGTGCAGGTCTACATCTACCGCTGGAACCGCTGCGGCCGGAAGGGTCAGCGCTGCAAGGTCATCGCTCGCGGGACGATGAATAGTTGCCTGCTAGAGTTTGAAGACGGATGGCGCATGGTGACGAGCCGCAACGCACTCATGAAGGCAAAGTGATGCGAACGCTGTTCCGCCGTTGGTTTGGTCTGCGCTGCGCGGTCATTTACTGCCCGCGCAAGTATGACCGCGAGCACGGCATGCTAATTGTCCGCTGCGCTGACTGCGGTCAGGTTCGCGGCATCATCAACTAGGAGCCTCTGACGTGAAGACGAGAGACCGCGTCATCGCCTACCGGCAACGGCATCCATCCGCAACCGTTCGCGAGATACAAGCGGCGCTTGGCATATCGTCGCCGTCAGTAGTGCAGTACCACCTGAATAACGATAGCCGACGAGTGACGCTTGAAGATGCACTGCGGGAGGTGCGAACGCCGTTTGCGTCAACGCTGAAACATGAAGAGGCGCTGGCACGGCTGCGCGATATCAACCGACTTTCGTATGCCGTCTTGGGTGACGGCCGCTAGTTTACTTATGGAGGGTGCGTTGAGCGAGCTAACAGCGAAGATCGAACGACACATCGTAGACGCAAAGGACCGCGCCATTGCCGCCCATTCAGAGGCGATGCGTATGGGCATGCTTCGCACTGGCGATCCGTGGTCGCCAATCGCGGAGGCAATAGCGTTCTGCGGGGTGGTGATAGCGGACGCGAACAAGACGCGGTTTCGCACTTGGGGCCGCTGCGGTCCCGAATGGACGGACGATATCTTCAAAGCGACTTGGTACGTGCGCCGCGATGATGCCGAAGCTGTCTGCCTGACTGATGAAGACGGCTGGCACATCCTGTCCGTGAATGACGTCCTTGCCGACGCGGTCGGCGTATAAGTTTGGAGCCTCAGACGTGACGACGTTGAACCAGTTTACCGGAGTGCGGACGGCCTCGCTGGAAGCGAAGTTGCGCAAGCTGGAAAAGCGCGAGGCCGCGATGCGCAAGGCAATCGAAGACGGCGAGGAACTGGGTGGCGGTTCACCATTCGAGTCGCTGTACGAGGAAATGGACGCAATAGAGGCTGAGCTTGCGCATCGCGAGCGCGAGATATCGTAAAAGGGGAGCGGCAAATGTGGACCCCGCAAGAGCACACGTTGCCTGCACTGGATGAGCAGGTGATCGGGATTAGCGCTGACATATACGGCGGAGAGGTCGCATGGTGGACCCGCACCAGCGACGGCTGGTACGTCAGCGAAAAGCGCGGGCAAGTCGGACACCGTGATGCGATGACGAAGGATCGCAGCCGGGGGCCAGACCTTTGGACCTATGCGCCGCGTCGGCAGTTCACACGATAGGAGGCGTGGTGAACTTCTACGAACAGAAAACACACGACGCCGTTGCGCGGCTTTCTGCTCTGCTGGATCTGCCGCCAATTGAGCCGGACGGTTGCTATTCTGACGGCGAGTGCTTCGATCCGTGGGACATGTTCCCGTCTCTGTACGACCCGTACAGCAGCGAGTTTGATGATCTTGCCATCGCCGTTTTGGAAGACGTGATTAATAGGTCGTATCTGCGCGTTGATCTGGCGGGTGAGATGTTCCGCGAGATGCTTTGCACGTCCGGCCTCTGCGAGTACGGCACCAGCCCGCGCACGTGCTGGGCGGAAACTGCATTCGCGCCGCTGCTTCCGAAGCTGATTGAGCGCTGGCGCGAGTACGCAGCAATTCGTTGGTCAACTTAAGGAGCGATAAGCCATGTCAGACGACAAAGTCGTACCGCTGGCCAAGCCAAAGGCCGTTGCTAATACAAACGATATGATCATCAAGCGCTTGCAAGGCGAAGAAATGTGGGAGCCGACAGCGGCGCTGCGCTGGAACAACGGCGTGCTGGAGCAGATGCATCGCGGGGCGTCATCGGGTGCAACGCGTTGGGAGCAGATACCCGATGTTCGCACGATGCCTCAAATCTGACTGTTCACTAACGGAG
>ERZ869921.1063-NODE-1063-length-12756-cov-6.041965_pt1 | contig 12756 bp, 18 predicted proteins | sample MGYA00579310_ERZ869921 | MGnify/ENA primary metagenome ERZ869921 (study PRJEB32216, sample SAMN09231816) | wastewater metagenome | place: USA: Maryland | collected 2016-06-21 | study: EMG produced TPA metagenomics assembly of the PRJNA472060 data set (Reclaimed...
CCGATCTCGGCCGACGGGACGAAGGGCGTGGTGCTGCCGACGGCCGCGACCGGGCTGGTGCGGTTCGTCTACAACACGCACGCGACGAACGGGCTCAAGGTGTACCCGAACACCTCGGACGACATCAACGACGGCACGGCCAACGCCGCGGTGACGATCGAGGGGAAGACGCTGGCGATCTTCCTGGCGCTCGACGCGACGACTTGGGCCGCGATCTACACCGCGAACACGTAACCGGCGACCAGTGACCCGGGCCGCGGCCTCCGCCGCGGCCCCCGCTTCCGGAGAGCCCCATGCCCGCGACGTTCCTGGTCGACGCGAAGAACACCCTGGCGTTCGACTACTCGTACTTCGGCACCATCGTCACCGACACGACCACCACCGGGTCGGCGGTGGACTGCCAGCTCGGCGACGGGATGACGCACCTCCACTACATCGTGGGGGCGTACGGCGACCTGGTGACCCAGGCGGTCATCAAGCTGCAGGAGTCGGCCGACGGGTCCACCTCGTGGACCGACATCACCGACGCGACGGTGACGCTCGCGGCCTCGGCCACGGCGAACGACGAGACGGCCGGGTTCATCAGCACCAAGCTGCGGAGCAAGCGGTACGTCCGGGTGGCGATCGTGACCTCGGGCGGCGGCACGGTGAGCGTGCAGGTCGCGGCCTCGGTCGGGTTCCGCAAGAAGATCGCCGGGACCGGCAACGGGGCCCAGCTGTAACCGCAGCGCCGGAGCAGAGTCGCCCGCGACGGGGCCGGGTAACCCCGGCCCCGCTTCGTTTTGGAGCCCGCCGTGCTCGTCTCGCTCGCCAACCTGAAGACGCTGCTCGGCGTGACCGGCACGGCGGAGGACGCCCGGCTGACGCTCCTGCTCGCCCAGGCGGACAACTGGGTGAAGGCCCACTGCCGGCGGCGGTTCGAGCGCGAGACGGGCGTGGAGGAGTACTACTCGGGCACCGGCACCCGGCTGCTGGTGCTCCGCGAGCGGCCGGTCGTCGAGGTGTCGGACGTCCGGCTCAGTTTCGCCGGGTACTACGGCCAGGGGCCCGCGGCGTTCGGCGCGGAGACGGCGCTGGTGCAGGGGGTGGACTACACCCTGCGGCTGGAGCGGAACTCCGACGGGTTCTCGGAGTCGGGCATTTTGGTCCGCACCGACCGCCCCTGGCCGCTCGTCGAGCGGGTGGCGGCGGTCGGCCGGCTGACGAACGCCCCGGGGCCGGCGTACGGCAACATCCGGGTCACGTACACGTTCGGCTACGACCCCGCGGCCACCTGGCCCGACCCGGCCGCGGTGCCGCCGGCGCTGGTGACCGCGGTGGCCATGTTGGTCGGGTTCTGGCGGCGGTCGTTGCAGTACGGCGGGCGGGTCGAGCGGGAGCGGCTCGGCCGGTGGGAGGTGGAGATGTCGTCCCGCCCGGCCGAGCGGCCCGCGGGGATCGCGGGGGTGCCCGACGAGGTGTACGGCATCCTGGCCCCGTTCTGCGAGTGCCTGCTGTGACCACCCCGAGCGCGAGCTTCCTGACCGACGAGGCGACGGTGCTGCGGGCGCTGGCGCTCGTCCAGGGCGAGCCGAACCGCTACCCGGTCGACCAGTCGGCGGGGCGGGACGACGAGCTGGTGGCGGTGCCGGGCCTGGCCGGGCTGGCGTGCTCGGTGCAGCCCGAGTCGGGCCGGGCGGGCCAGGTGTACGGGCAGCGGGTGCTGAACATCGACACGTGCGTGTACTTCGCCCAGGCGGTCGACGTGCGGCGGGACGACGTGCTCGAGGTGGCGGCCACCGGGTGGCGGTACATCGTCGAGGCGCTGGGCGACGAGGCGCAGCAGGGGCGGGTGTCGTGGGTCCTGTGCCGCCGGCTCGGGTGAGCCGGCACCGGCTGGGGTAGCGAGCCATGGTCGAGCAGGGCGGGGTGCTGGGCGCGGTGCGGGAGCGGCTGCTCTCGAGCGCCGTCGTCAAGAAGGCGCTGCCCGGCGGGTGCCACGCGAACGAGCTGGTGGCCGACGCGGGCCTGTCGTACCCGGCGGCGGTGCTGCGGCTGCCGCGGTCCGAGTTCAAGTGGTACGGCGTCGGGCCCAGCCCCCAGGGGCCGGCGCCCGTGCGGCGGGAGTGGATCGAGCGGCCGCGGGTCGAGGTGTGGGTCGAGGCGCTCGACGCGTTCGACGGCGAGGCGGTGGCCCGGCTGTGCGCCGCGCGGCTGACCGACCAGCCGCTGCCGTGGGCCGGCGGCGAGACGATCCAGGTGTACCCGGTGGACCTCTTCCTGCACCCGGAGACTTCCCGGGCGGCGAGTGGGAAGCGGCAGTATAGCTGGTGTGCCGCGTTCGAGCTCTGGCTCGGCGTGACGGGTCCGGTGGCCGGGCAGGCGTAGCGAGGAGCCCCTTCATGGCGACGACGATCAACAGCCTGCGGTTCACCGCCGGGTTCTCCTTCGACGTGAAGGACGTCACGGCGTGGGGCGACCTGGCGATGCAGAGCTCGGACGCGCCGTCGTCCGAGAGCAGCTTCGCGCAGGGCACGGGGGCGGGGCAGGTCGACAAGCTGTACGTCTACCGCGGCACGCTGGCCGCGTCGGCGTCCGACACGCTGGACCTGTCGGGCTCCCTGACCGACCCGGTCGAGAACGCCTGCGTGTTCGTCAAGGTGAAGGGCGTGTACGTCCGGCAGGTGGCGACCGACGGGTACACCTCGACGGGGATCACGGTGGCCGCGACGGTGACGAACTCGGCGGCCGCGTGGAACATCCCGCTCAAGCGCGGCGGGGTGTTCCTGCTGTTCGACCCGTCGGCCACCGGGCTGTTCACCGTGACCGCCGGCACCGGCGACCTGTTCAAGATCACGAACGCGGACGGGGCCAACGGGGCCGACTACTTCGTTGCGATCTGCGGCACCAGCGCGTAACCCGGGCCCGGCGGCTCACCCTTCGGGAGACTCAACATGGCAGCGGGGGCACGCGCGGCGTCCGGCTCGTACGCCGCGATCAACGGCACGGCGCTCTGCTTCGCGGAGTGGGACCTCGAGTTCAACCCGAACCTGGCGGACGTGTCGACGTTCTGCGACGGCGGGTACGCGGACAAGGTCGCGACGCTGTTCGAGGCGCGGGGCAACCTCCGCGGGTTCTGGAACTTCACCCAGAAGCCGCACACCGACCCGCCGAACATCCGGGCCGGCAACCGGCTGACGGGGCTGGTGCTGCGGGTGTCGAACGCCGCGGGCGAGACGGCGACGGCGTACACCTTCCCGACGTTCGTGATCGGCGTGGTCCGGGTCAACACCGTGATCCGGGACGTGGTGAAGCTCGACTTCGAGTTCTTCAACGCCGGGACGTTCACCTACGCCACGTAACCGTGGCGGACCCAGGGGCAGTGTTTCATGTCGACCAACGCGACGCTCGGCCGGGGGCTGGTGGTGGAGCACAAGGGGCGGGCGTACCGGCTCGCCCCGGTCGACCACATGAAGGTGGTCGGGGATTTTGAGGACCACCTGCGGGCGGCGGTGCTCAAGGAGGTCGACGGCGTCCGCCGCAACCTCGGGTCCGTCGCCGGCGAGCTGGCGATGAAGGGGTTCCTGGAGCTGGCCGCGTCGGGGTCGTTCGACTTCGGGAGCCTGTACTGGCTCGACTGCTTGAAGTTCGCGCGGCACCAGAAGGCGCTCGTGCTGTTCTGCCTCCGGGCGGAGGACGCGACGGTGACGCGGGCGCTGGCCGAGGAGATCTACGCGGCCGGCTACCCGGAGGTCGACCGGCTGCTGTACGGCGACCCCGAGCCGGCCCCGGGCGGGGAGGCCGACCCGGGAAACCCGGCCGCCCCGGGTTCAGCGACCTGACCCGGGGCGGCGTGAACCTGGACTGGCTGCTGGCGCGGCTGGCCCAGCAGTCGACGACGGTGGACCCGGCGGCGCTGTCGACCATGACGCTGACCCAGGTCCGCCGGCTGTTCGGCAAGAAGGCCCCGGACGCGCCGCCGCCGCGGGCCGACGAGCCGGAGCAGGTGATGGACTACGCCGGGCTGCTGAAGCGGGTGGCGCTGGCCCGCGGGCTGGACGGCGACGAGGCCGAGGCGTACGTCCGCGAGCGGTTGGCCGCGGTGAAGTGACCTTGCGGCCGGCGGTTGCCGGCCGCGGCTGTTGAGGGAGGGTGCCGTGCCCCCGCCGGTCGCCGGGTCGATGTCGGACCAGTCGCAGGCCGCCGACCGGGCGGTCCGGGTGCTCAACGAGCTGGCGAGCACCCTGGCGACGCTGGCCCAGGCGGCGCACGCGAACTCGCAGCACCAGCGGCGGGCCGGGGAGGTCGCGGAGAAGTTCGGCCGGAGCCTGGAGGAGTTGCGCGGGTCGATGCACCGCGAGCTCCGCGACATGCTGGTCGCCATCCACTTTACCAGCCTCGAGATGGAGCGGCGGGCGCGGTACGGCGGCGGTGGTGGCGGTGCTGGTGGCGGTGCTGGTGGCGGTGCCCCGGGCGGGGGCGGGGGCGGGGGTGGCGGCACGAAGCCGTTCATGCCGCCGCCGTCGCCGCCCGCGTCGTCGCCGCATCGTGGCGCCTCGGCCCAGGCGTACAACCAGGTGTTGTCGCGCGAGGCGCCCGGCGTGCGGGCGATGCGGCAGCGGTACGGCATCAAGACCCAGCTGCTGGAGACGGATCTCGCCCAGGACGCCGGGTGGGCCGAGGTGCTCAGGCGCCACGGGCATGGCGGCTCGAACCCGATGGGCATTTCGCGCAGGAGCGCCTCGGGGGTCCAGTCCGCGATCGGCCTGTCCGGCCGGCTGCACGACGAGGCGGCGATGAAGCGCCGCTTCGGCTGGACCACGATGATGCACGAGCGCGGGCACGACGTCGACTCCGCCGGGGAGCGGTTCTTCGGGGTGAGGGGCGGGTTGTCGGGGCACAAGAGCTGGCGGGGGCGGGCCGACGGCGACCTCAAAAACTGGCTCTCGACTCCGGGGCGGGGCCAGCAGTTCGGGATCGCCCCCGGCGCCCTTGCCCACGTCAACGGCTCCGAGCGGGAGCGGTTCGCCCAGGGGTACTCGATTTACTCGCACAGCGGGGCGTCGCGCCAGGCGCTGCCGCCGTCCGTGCGGCACTACTTCGACGCTTTGAACCGGAAGATGAACGCCAGGTTCGGCGGCGACGGGTCGATCTCGCTGATGCAGGGCGGCGGCGGGGGCGGGGGCCGGGGCGGGGGCGGCTTCGGGTCGTCGGTCGCGGCCGTTTCGACGTTCGCGGCCGGGCTGCAGCTGGCGACCACCGCGCTCGTCGGGTGGAGCAAGCTGCTGGCCGGCATGGTCGAGGCGGCCAGCCCGCAGATGTACCGCACCCTGACCGGGTCGTTTGAGATACTGCTCGCCACGCTGGGGCAGGACCTGATTCCGCACGCCATGCGGCTGTCGATGATGGCACAGCGGGCGGCGCAGGACGCCGAGCGGCAGACGCCGGAGCAGAAGGCGAGCCGGGCCCACTGGATGACGTTGGGCCCGTTTCGGGACGGTTGGAGTCAGATGGCGAAGCCGCTGTCGAATGGCGTTGACCTGATGTACGGCAAGGACTCGAGCCTTGGCGAGCGGGCGTGGGGTTTGGCGTCGTCCGGCGGCCGTGTTGCTGCCACCCCGTTTGCCGGCCTTTACGGGTTTGGCCGCAGCGCACTCGGCTACGGTCGCGGCGAGGCCGGCGTGGCCGGCATGAACGGACCCGACACCCCGAAAGTAACGGTCAAGACGCAGGACCCGCGGATTTCGGCCGTCGAGCAGGTGTGGGAGCGGATGCAGCTCGGGTTCTTGGGGGAGGACGACATCAGCCGGGAGATGTCGCGGCTCCAGTTGACGGCGCTCGAGAAGATGCTGGTTGAATTGGAAACGCTCAACGGGAAGAAAACGCCGGGGCGGCAGGGCGACGGGCTCAAGTAGCGTCGCGGGAGGTGGCCGGTGCCGACGTTTAACTACACCGCGTGGGAGGCGCACGCCGCGGCCGCCGGCAAGTCGGTGTTCGAGGCGTCGGTGCCCGGCGCCGGCCGGGTCAAATACTACGAGCTGTCGACTCCCGGCCCGCAGCAGTCGTACGTCGCTCGCGCCTGGCGGGCCGAGCGGACGTTCATGGTGTGGCCGTACGAGCGGGCGTGGTGGTTCGCCGCGTGGCTCGTGGGCTGGAGCGAGATCCCGGACGCGGTGCGGGGGCTGTACCAGGCCGGGCCGCGGCGGGTGCCGCCGCAGCCGTACCCGTTCGACAACCCGTGGACGCAGCGGCCGCTGGGGTACGCGACCGAGATCCAGAAGGTCGAGGGGTGCCAGCCGGACGGCAACAAGTTCGCCACGACGATGCCGCCCGGGGCGAACATCAACGCCGGGAACTACGCGTTCGCCAAGGTGACGGCGGTGTACTCCGCGGTCCCGTACCGGGTGGTCGGCGACGCCGAGATGCCGAAGGTGGCGGCCCGCGCGGTCGGGGCCGCCTTCGACGCCGGGGCGGCGCTGACGGAGCCCGACGAGTCGACGCTCCAGCGGTACGTTCACCGGTCGCTCGCCCCCAGCGCCCGGCACCTGCAGTACCCGGCCGGGACGATGACCTGGGAGGCCGAAGCCGGGGATCCGGAGGAGGTGACGACGCAGACGATCGGCCGGATGCTGCCGTACGTCGACGTGAATTACACCTGGCACAAGGTGCCGGCGGTGCCGAAGGCGGTGTTCACCCACATCGGGTGCGTCAACGAGCACACGTTCGACGACCAGCTGGGGCAGACGATGCTGTTGCTCGGCGTCGACATCCAGGCGAACCGGCAGGTGATCGGGTCGCGGGATTTCGACATCGGCTACCGGATGCGGTTCTTCGACGGCGGCGAGACGAAGCACCACAACTACTTCCTGCGGTTCAAGACTGACCCGAACGCGCTTTCGCCGGTCCGCCACTTCAAGTGGCGGCGGCCCTATTACGTGGACGAATCCGGCGCCCACCGCCCGGTGTTCGACCTGAAGGATTTCGCCGACCTGTTCCGGGGCCCGTTCGTCGCCGCCAACTGGACGCTCGCGTGAACCACTTGCCCGACTTCTACGAGGGCGACGCCCTCACGGCCGCGTGGGTCAACGAGGTGTCGCGGCGGCTCAACGGGCTCCAGCAGTCCGCCGGGGACGGCGTCGAGGTCGGGCCGTGGGGCCTTCAGCTCACCACGCCCGACCCCGAGACGCTGTGGATCAAGGTGCTCGAGGTGGCCGACACTTTTGTCCCGCCGCGGCACGCGTTCGAGCAGGTGTACCACGACGACGCCGGGGCTTTGGCCCGGGTGCCGAGCGGGGTCGTCGGCACGCTGACCGATTCCTGGGCCGAGCGGATCGGCGGCGGGGCGGCCGAGGTCGGGGCGCTGGCCTTGGCCCGGAAGGACGCCAAGGGGCGGTGGCTGTTCGTCGAGGTCAAGGAGCCGGAGGAGGCGTACGTCCCGACCCCGCGGCCCGGCGCGCCGTGCCTGGAGTGGTACACCGCGTACCACCACCTGGGCACCGTCAGCGTGGCGGTCGGCGAGGTGCTGCCGCCGCGGGCGACGATCGGCCAGGTGAAGCCGTACCCGATCGGGGCGCACCACCACTTCAGCCTGGGCGACGGCGACAAGATCTTCGACACCGAGGCGTACAGCATCGCCGGCCAGACGGTGGACGTCGGGCCGTGGCTGACGGAGGACCACGGGTTCGCGACCACCGGCACCCGGGACCTGACGGTGCCGGGGCCGGACTACGTGGCGGCGTACAGCCCGGAGGACCTGGCGTACATTCGGGCGCGGTTCGCCCCGCCGGTCGAGCCGACGGCGGCCTGGGTGCTGCGGTACGGCTCGACGGCGCACAAGAACCACGACTACTACGCGCAGGACATCTACCTGCAGGCCGGGTCGTTCACCGACCAGATGGAAGCGGGCCAGGTCGTGCGGCTGGCCGTGGCGGAGGCGGCGGACGACATCGAGTCGGTGGTGGTGCGGGCGGAGCAGATCACGCCGGACGTGGGGTTCTGCGTGGTGGTGCGGCACCGCCCGGCGCGGGGCGAGCTGGCGTGCCCGGAGGAGCCAGACGAGCAGGACGACGACCACACGTTCGGCGGCCGGCGGATGTTTCCGCTGTACCCCGATTCCGGGTCCGCGGCGTGCGACTGGTGCGCGGTGAGCATTCTGACCCGGCTGTGCGTCACCCGGGACGTGGAGACCGGGTTTTTGACGGGGGTGTACTACGTGTCGCCGTCGGGCGTCCGGGTCGAGGTGGCGGAGTGCACCGTCACGAAGTGGTGGTGCGCCGTGTACCACAGCCCGGACGGGTCGGCGTTCGACCTGCCGCTGGGGGTGTACGGCGTCCCGACCGGCGACTCGCTGGGGTACGGGTGGACGGTGGTGGGCGGGCCGTTCGACACCGAGGCGGAGGCCGACGCGTCGTGCGCCGCCGGCATCACCACCGCCTGCTGCCCGAGCGACGACATCCCGCGGCTCATGTGCGCCACGGTCGCCAGCTCGCTCGGCGGGTCGTTCGCGGTGCCGGTGGAGTACGACGACGAGTCCGGGCACTGGAAGTCGCCGCCGGGGGTCGTGTTCGGGCCGCTGTATCAGAACGACGACTTCGGGTATATCGGGGTGCACGATTTTGACATCTACTGCGGGGCCGGCGAGTCCGGGACCGACTGGCAGATGGTGTACCAGCTCGCTTACACGGGCGGCATGAGTCCCGCCTCCGGGAACGCTGCCGTCCCCGAGCCGACCGCGGCGACGTGCGCCCCGTTCTCCGTCGCGTCGGTCGTCGACGACCCGTACGCGGCGGGGGAGACGTTGACCGTTACGTTCGCCGCGGGGGCGTGTGCGGCGTTCGACAAGGCGGCCTACCTGGCCGGGATTCCGTACACGCTGGAGGCGTGGAACCCGCTGCTCATTACCGCGACCGGCTTCCCGGAGGACCCCGTCGCGATCGAGACGAACGGCAGCCCGGGTGGGTGGTCGAACGCTCCGGCGTGGTCGAACGGCCTGCTGAACGAGTACGGCTACCACATCGTCCCCAACTGGGGGCTGCCGAACGGCGTGGGGCTGGGCGGCGGCGCGACGGTGCGGGCCCCGTACATGGTGGTGATGGCGGACCCGGCGACGTACGGCCCGCTGTTCTTCCTCAACATCTGGTACGACGACGGCGTGAGCGGCGAGGTCGGGACGGCGGTGCAGAACGACACCTACACCGCCAGCCCGTTCGAGGTGACGTTCGACTGCGGCACCTGGCTGGGGGCGGTGTCGCCGGGCCCCGTAACCGTGACGGTGACGACGCCATGACCCGAGCCGAGCAGGAACGCCGGTTGGCCGCCCACAACGCGCGGCACGGCACGCGAGTCGTGCTGCCGTCGCCCGGCAAGGCCGTCGCGCCGCCGGCCGCGCCCCGGCGGCTCACCCCGCTGGCGTGCGTCGACCGCGGGCCGCGGCTGGCGGGCCAGCCGTGCGGCTCGCCGCTGTACGCGTGCAAGATCTACGGGACGTGTTCCATGTACACCGCGTGCGACGGCGCCAAGAAGGTGTGCGCTGCGTGCGACGAGCGGGTGGTGCCGCTGACCCTTGTGGCCGGGACCGGAGGCGCGGCGTGAGTTACCCCAACGTCCAGGACGCGAACACGGTGTACGCCGGGCCGGCAAGCGGGGCCGACGCCGTGCCGACGTTCCGGGCCCTCGTCGCCGCCGACTTCGGCTCTGGGTCCGACGACCAGGTGCTGACCAAGAGCGGAACGGGCGCCGTGTGGGCCGACGCCCCCAGCGGCGGGGCCACCGGGGACAACGCGAACCTGTTCGGCATGTTCCTGTTCGGGGGAGGGTGACCGTGGCGCAGACCGCGAAGCTGCTCGGCCAGGCGAGCCCGGCGGCCGACACGCCGGCGGACCTGTACACCGCGCCGGCCGACACGACGGCCGTCGTGTCGGCGCTGTTCGTTTGCAACACGGGCACGGCCGACACGGTGTTCAGCGTCTCCGTGGCCGACGGCGGGGCGGCCGAGGGCGACGCCCAGTGGCTGTACCGCGACCACCCGGTGCCCGCGAAGCGGACGTTCCTGGTCGACGGGAAGGTCGTGCTGCAGGCGGCCGACGTGCTCCGCGTCGAGAGCTTGTCCGGGGGCGTGGCGTTCAACCTGTTCGGCCTGGAGGTGACGTGACATGGGCCAGTCGTTGAGTCTGCCGGGCAGCTACGCCTTCAGCCCCGGCAAGGACCCGGACGTCGCGGCGTACAACTACCTCGGCGCGGCGTTCGTGGCCCAGACCGTCGGGCTGAAGCTGCAGGAGGCTCAGACCGCCTCGAATCTTACCGACGGGCAGCAGCGGTGGGTGGCGGTGTACGTCCCGCAGGCGGCCACGATCACCGGCGTGCGGTGGTATCAGCGGGTCGCGGGGTCGTACACGGCGGACAACAACAACCGGGTCGGGCTGTACTCGATCAACCCTTCGGACGGGTCGCTCACGCTGGTGGCGTCCTGCGCCAACGACACGGCCCTGTGGACCCCGGCCGCCAACACGTTCGGCCAGAAGGCGTTCAGCTCGACCTACGCCGCCGCGGCCGGGGTGTACTACGTCGGCCTGATTTACAACAACTCGGCGCAGACCACCGCCCCGCAGCTCTCGCAGGGCGTCGCCCTGTCCAACGCCGCCCAGGCGGCCCTGTGGCTCGGCAACTCGATGGTGCTGTACGGCACCAGCAACGAGACGGACCTGCCGGCGTCGAAGGCGTCGTCGGGCCTGACCGGGACGACCGCGATGACGTGGGTCGCCCTGTACTAGCGCCCCGGCCGGCGGAACCGCGCCAGCGCCTGCGGGCCGAGCGGGTCGGCGGGCGCACAACACTGGCCCTTCTTCTCCCCCTCTCCCGCCGCCCCCTGCCCCGCCGGGTGGGAGGGCGGCTTCCACTCGACGACGTGCCCGCGGGGCCACATCTCGCGGACGTGGTCCCGGCAGTCGAGGCACCACCACTGGTCGGGCTGCGCGTCGAGCTGCCAGAAGGTGGTGCCCTTGCACCACCAGCACGGGCCGGTGGGGGCTAACTCGGCAGGTCGACGGGGAACGGCCGCTTGTTGGCCTTGCACCGGACGGGGGTCGCGAGCGGGCGGGCGTTTGCGAGCAGCCATAGCCATTCGCCTTTGGAGTAGTCGCCGTACCGCGCCAGCTCGGCCCGCTGGCGGGGCGTGGCCGCGTCCGCGCGTACGATGTCGACCAGGTCGACGGTTCCGATCACCACCCCGTGGGGCGTGTCCGGGTGCAGCCCGTGCAGGCCGAACGCGTCGGGCTTGAGCCCGATCCCTGCGAGCCCCGCGGCCACGTCCGGGTCGTTTAGCGCGAGCCGGGTCTGCGGCCACACCTTGCGGCAGGCGTACACGCCCAGCGGGCCGCGGTGCCGCATGGTGGAGTTGAACAGCTTGACCCGCTTGAGCCCGTGGGCGACGAGCGACGCCCAGGGCTGGTGGAACGCCACGCAGGTGACGACGGGCATGGTGGGTGGGCTTCCTGGGAAGGTTGCCCATTGTGCCCGGAAACGGAGCGGCGGCGCAACGCCACCGTTGCGCCGCCGTTGCGCCTGTTGGGGCGCGGTTAGCCCTGGCGGTCCCGGCGGCGCTGCAGCCACCCGAGCGCGAGGTCGATTGCTTTGAGGATCAGGGCGAGCACCACCGGGTTGAGCTGGGCCTTCTCGTCGCCCGCGTCGGCCTTACACTTGGCCGCGTGGCCCTCGATTAGCTCCCCCTTCAGCTTCAGCAGCCCGGTCTTCAGCTCCTGTGCGGCGGCCTCGTCCGCCGCCGTGTCTTCCGTCGTGCGGGTCTTCACCTTCTCGTCGTCGCGGATGAAGTCGGCCACGTCGCGGATCGAGTCTTCGACCTTGCCGACGATGTCGGCGGCCCGGTCGAGGTAGTCCGGCACGTCCTGCTGGAGCGTGTCGAACAGCTCCTTGGCTTGGCGGAGTTTGTTGAGGATCTCGAACATCGGTCGTCGTCTCCTGTTGGCGGACACGGGTCAGCCCACGGTGGGGTGAAGGGGGAACGCCCGCGCCGGCCGCTTCGGCGGCGGGGGCTCGTCGCCGGTCGCGGGCAGTGGCGGCGGGTCGTCGTCGATCTTGTCGTCTACCAGGCCCCAGCCGACGTTCGGCAGGTAGCCCCAGTGGAAGCCCTTGGGGATCACGAGCCCCGGCGGCGGGTGGGTGGGGTCGTCCTTCGGCTTCGGCGGGCGGACCGGGTCGGGCGTCGCGGTCCCGACCGCCGGCGGCTCGGCGGCGTGCGTCGCGAGGAACCGGGCCAGCGGGGGGGCGTCGTGGTAGCCGACCAGCTGGCCCAGCTCCCGGTTGTTCGTCCCCACGGCGACCAGGGTGGGGAACAGCGTCACCTTGTACCGCTCGCGCAGCGCCAGCTCCTTCACCCCGTCCACGTGTTCGACCCGGTAGCCGGCGAGCGCGGCCGTCACCGCCGGGTCTTTCATCGGCCCGGCCTCGAGCTTGGCGCAGTACACGCACCCGGGGTAGCCGAACACGTACAGCGTCGGCTTCGGCGGGGCGGGCGGCCCGGCCGGCGCGGCGGCGAGCGCGAGTCCGAGCAGGGTGGAGAAAGGCAGGGCCATGTTGGTGTCTTCCTTAGCTCACGGCCGGCGGGTTGTCGCCCTTCGGGTCTTCGGCCGCGGCGCGGATCGCGAAGTGTTGGTGATACTGTCGCGTCGGCTTCAGGTGCCGGGCGTAGGTCACGAAGATCCGCCCGCCGTCGCCCCAGGTCGTGCCCCAGGTGTTCGGCAGGTCGTATTTCAGCGCCCCGAG
>ERZ869921.1064-NODE-1064-length-12753-cov-7.267601_pt1 | contig 12753 bp, 20 predicted proteins | sample MGYA00579310_ERZ869921 | MGnify/ENA primary metagenome ERZ869921 (study PRJEB32216, sample SAMN09231816) | wastewater metagenome | place: USA: Maryland | collected 2016-06-21 | study: EMG produced TPA metagenomics assembly of the PRJNA472060 data set (Reclaimed...
TACGCGTGATCGAGCAGACGTTCGCAACAGCGGCTACGCTGATCCAGGCGAACGATAATCAGATCGAAGCGTCCGGCGAAGTGATTGCGGTTCCTTCGGTGACGGCGAAAGTATTCCTTCCACTAGCCGGTGAGATGATAAAACAGAGCGTTGATCCTGTGTCGAGTAAGGCGCTGACGTTTTATCGAGAGCAGATCAAGAAGAGAGGAATAAAATGGCTTACAAGCTGACTGATAAAGTACCTACGGAAACAGGGTATTATTGGGCGAAACAGGAAGGAGAAAATCCGACAGTGGTTGAGGTCGATTGTATAACTTATAAAGGGAAAATAATACGGATATGTGTTTATGTTCCTGGATTTGACATGGATTTCCCAGCGTCTAAATTTATCTTATGGTCTGAGCGCATTGAGGAGCCTGGGGAATGACCAACTTCCCACCTCCTGAACTCACACAAGAAACCGTCAAGGCGACGACGTCCTATATCGATACGGCCGCCTGGATCGATAAGCTATCTGCATGGGGCAAAGGTTTCGCCGATGTCATTCGAGGAACGATCCTGGATCTTATCGGCAAAGGAGCCGGGCCGCGTGCGATAGCTGCCAAAGTGCGCCAATATTCCGAGAGTATGCCGAAACACGCCGCTGAAACGCTCATGCGCACGTTGCAGAATAAGGCATACCAGCAGGCGGCGCGTGAAACAGAGAAACTCAACGGGCGCTTTATTCGTGGGCGGATCCGGATTGCAACGCTTGACGACAGGACGTGCCTGACGTGCGTCGCCCTCAGTGGACAGAAATTGGAAGATGGCGAGGATGTTGACGACCATTATCGTGGCAGGTGTTCCGTATTCTACCAAGTACTTGGCGGCCCGGACTTCCCGGAACAGATGCAGGCCGATAGCACGCCTGGAAATCGCAAATTTGTAAAGTGGCAGACCGGCGAGGAATGGTTTGCCGGCTTATCGCCTGAGCGCCAACAGCGCCAGGCGTCTTTCAAGGCGACACCGGCGAAGTACAAAGCATATCAGGACGGGCATCCATTGAGCGAGTTTGTCGGCGAACACGTTGATCCTGTTTTTGGCCGCATGACCATTGAGGAAAGCCTGAAAGGAATGTTCGGGGATGGAGCCAATAAATATTACATAAATCCTAAAACTCCAAGTAATACTGGAAGTACTATACCAGCACTTCCAAATAATGGCCCAACGCATGGCATGATACAAGATAAAAACGGAGAATGGTATTGGGGGAGATTAGACGGAAAACCGGATGAGCCAGAAGTTGTCAAAAAACAAAAAAGATCTTCACAAAAAGGGGATGTATCAAAAGATGCCCAAAAAATTATAATAGAAGATTTTGAAACTATAAAAAAATATAATTATCTTGGTGTAAGAGGATTACAGTCTGATGAGAATTATGTTATCGGAGATGTAGCCAGAAAAAGTCGCGATTGGGATTATGAAAATGATAGGCCATCTAAGACGCAACTTCCTGGAACTTCCTCTATAAAAATAAGTGAAGATTACGAAACATCAAAAGATTTGATTAAATTAATAAATGATGCTGGGGTGGGACAATATGGGAACGGGAAATATGTTTTATTGGGTGGGGATAGAAGTTCACAAGGAACTGATCCAGGAGAAATTATCATATCAAAAGCAAAAGTACTTGCTATATGGAAATAACTATGAATAGATTCCTCTCCTGCCTGAAACGCATTTTTCACGCCCGGCCTGCCGTCAACGTAAAAAGCATGCCATGCGAAACAGTTGATTTCTCGCTGCGCCAGGAAGTCAATGTCAACGAACTTGGCTCGATGGTCATCCTTGTGCGCACGCGCAACGACGGCGAGATTGAACGGGAATGGTTGCCTATCATCCAGGCGAATTATGATCTGTACAACGATCCTGGAAATGGTATAATCTACAAATCCGGCCATATCGAATACGTTCATGTGTACGCCGGAGATTGGGATCAGTCGGTATAGAGGGAGTGATGATGTCATTCATAAAATATCTTTTATGTTTATGGATCAGAAAGCCTTGCGACTTCTGCGGCGAAACGTCTCACTTGACCGAGAATTGCCCGCATGTGGTGGATTTGAAAGAAGCGCACGAGTACCAGATGACGAGGTGATGACGAATGACTGATCGTGAATTCTGGCTTCTCATTCGACAAGCTCTTCTAAATTTCATCGAAGCTATTGAGGTGAAATTTGGAATACATCCACGCACAAGTGAAATTAGAAAGTTGCATAAATGAAATAATGTGCTATAATTAATATGCAAACTAAATAAGAGCCACCTTTTTTATTAAAGACGCTGTATTCTTGCAGTCATCTCGAAAGAGACGCCGCAAAAATACGGCGTTTTTTTATTATCAAATCACCTCCATGCCGTTGCATGTAAAACTCGAACGAGGTCAATCGTGAAAATAATATCAAACAAAATCCAATCTCCCCATGCCGTTGCATGTAAAACTCGAAAAGGAAAAAGGGATAATCATGCCTGAACCTGAAAAAACTGATAATGTCGAAAACCCCGCCAAAGTGGATCAAATCGCAACGGAGCAGAAACCTGAGCACATGATCCCAAAGTCAAAATATGACGAAGTGAACGAGAAGCGTAAAAACCTCGAAACTCGTCTGGCGGAGATGGAAAAGGCGAACAAGGAGGCCGAAGAAAAGCGGCTCATTGAGAAAGAGGACTTCAAGAAACTCTACGAGGACACTCGTAGAGAACTTGAAAGCCTTCGCCCAAAGGCTGCCGTCGCTGAAGAAAGCGAACGAACGCTCCGGGCCGTACTCGATGCGCAGGTTTCCGATCTTCCCGAAAGCGTCCGCGACATGGTTCCGGAAGGCACAACCAGCTACAAGCTGGAATGGCTGGCGAAGCACAAGGCGAAGCTGATAAAGCCAGCGCCTTACGACATCGGGGCAGGCAGAACTGGCGGTGGAGCGCCGGATATGGTAACGCTCACACCAGAAAAAATTCAAACGGCAAAAAACTTTGGGGTAAAACCGGAAGAATATGCCAAGTATGATTATTAAGGAGTAAATATGGCAGCCCCCACCTACACTTGGGAGTACGTAACAAATATGTTTGGGCTGGAACCTCCGAAGGTTTACACCTTCGAAGCGTCAACCAGCCTCGAAACGAAAGTCGGGACCGCTCTTATCTTGACGAGCGGGCAACTTGACGAAGCGACCGCGACGGTCGTATTGTTTGCTGGCCTAGCCGCGGAGGCTACGAGCGCCGCCGCAACTGCCGGTGATCCTATCAAGGTTTATCTGATCCGCCCCGGTGACGTCATCAAAGGCATTGCCGACGCTGACGCGTCCAGTTATTCCGGTTTCTCCGGGAAAACTTTCGACTTCAATTCAGACGGCTCCCTGGATGTCGGCGATACGTCCGGCGGTTGTTTGTCCGTATGGAAAACTGAAGATAGCGGCTTGACCGTCTATTGCACCGTCAACGCTGCCAAAATGGCAGTAATGTAAGGAGAATGAGATATGGCAACACCTATGATTACTGAACAATGGCCGCGCTTCGTTTTGCCCATCATCCGCAAGGAATGGGATCAGTCGATGAATGCGGTAAATTCTCCTCTTATGTCCGTCATGGGCGTCGAATCGTCCACCTCTTCTGTCGAGTATTCTCAGGGCGTCGGAACGTTCGGGCTTGTACCTGAATATAACTCTGCAACCGCAGAGGCGTCCGGTTCTGCAATCGAGTACGACTCTTTCTCTCCGCTTTACGAAGCCACTTTCACCCACAAAGAATATGCGAAGGGTGTAGAGATTGAGCGCAAGTTGTGGGACGACAACCGCACCGGCCAGATCAAGCGCAAAGCGCAGAGCCTGGGTCACGCATTCGGCACGACCCGCGCTTATCACGCTTCGAGTATCCTGAATAACGCCTTCGCAACCGTGACCGGCTTCGACAGTGTTTATCTCTGCTCCGCTTCTCATCCGACGAATTCGGTTGACTCGACCGCCATCAGCAACCTCGGCACGACTGCTTTGAGTTACGCCGCTGTTGTGGCTACGCTCCTGGCCGGCGCAAATCTCAACGACGACCGTGGCTATCCGATGCCGTCGATTTACGACATCCTGTATGTCCCGACCGCCCTCGAAAGCACCGCCTACGAGATCATCAACGCCATCCAAAAGCCCGGAGCTGCGGATTACAACGGCAACTTCGTCGGCTCGAAAGGCTTGCAGGTTGTAGTTGACCCGTACCTAACCGAAACGAACGACTGGTTTATGATCGACAGCAACCTCGCCCGGCAGCACTGCCTCTGGTTCAATCGGGTCATGCCGGAAATCACGATGGACCCGTCGAGCGATTACAACCTCGTTGCCCGCTATCGTGGCTATATGCGGTACTCGTTCGGCTGGGACGACTTCCGCTGGATTTACGGACACAACGTAACCTAATCAACCAATTATGACGGCTGGCAGGTAAAATCTGCCAGCCTCACCGAGTCAATCGCGGCGAAGGCCGCTAAACCCCGCCAAGCGGGTACTTAGGAGGTAATATGACTACTCATTTTTCTGGCCCAGTAGATAGCACGAATGGATTTACAGGCGCATTGACCGGAGCAGTTACAGGAAATGTAACTGGCAATCTCACAGGTGGCTGGACGTTCCCAGCGGCTACGACTTATTCAGGTTCTGCCGCAGCTGACAAAGCCATTGATCCGGGTATCTTTCATGCCGTGCTGACCAAAGCAACGGCAGGCGAAGATTACACAGTGGCAGCGCCAGGAGCTGCGAACGTTTCGAAGATTTTGCACATCCGCTCCCAGGCTCCGCTCGCCCATGTCGTGACTGTTACTGGATTGCAGGGCGGCACGACCATGACGTCCGGCTCGACCGGGGGCTCTGGTAATAACTTCACAATGTTAGCAGCTTCGGCAACGATCTGGGACTTACTCACCAACACAGGTTGGACTCAGTCCACATAAGGAGGCGGATATGTACCGCTTCAAGCGAAAAGTAATTGACAAGCGCGGCAAAGTATTTATGCCTGGGGCAACTGTCCCAGGCGATATACCGCTGTTCGCGCTGGCGGAAATGGTGCGGGTTGGTGATATTGTAAAAGTTGACATTATCGCAGATACACCAGAACGCATTCCTGACGCTGATATTCCGTTCGCTGAATACGAACACGTCGAGGATGAGCACGAAAAAGCGCGCAGACCTCGCAAACACAAGGGGGATGAATGACAACCACTACAGCACCTATCCCACATGCTATCCTGCGCTTTGAGCAAGATACAGGATCAGGTTCGTTGGCTTCCTCATACAGCGCCGACGTGCTGACAAAGATCGAAAGCGTTCTGCTGACGCTCGCATCAACCCCAACGGACGCGGAGGACTTCCGCGTATTTCTGGACGACGCTGGCGGATCAACGAAAGATACGACCGCATTCGCGCTTGACCTCGCGTCTGGAAGCGTTCCGTACGCCGCATTCTTACCGGAAGGACTATATGTAAAACCAGGTGATGCGCTTGGTTTGACATTCACTAACTCCGGTTCACTCGCATTTGCCGCAACGACAATCATGAAGGAAATCACGGCATGACTTACTCGTTTGATCCGTCCCTGGCAACTGACGTTGATATTGTTCGTTTCAAGATTGGTGACAATCACGATGAAGGCCACTATTTAGAAAACGAGACAATCCAACACTACATAACAGCCGGATCGGTCGGATCGGCGGTCGTTACCTGCATCGAATATATCATTTCGCAACTCAGCACGCCGGACTTCAAGCAGGATTGGAATTCCGTTACATTTGCAAATGCTCGTGCCGGATACGAAGCACTCTTGAAACGAATGCGCCAGGAATACGGCATATCGTCTGTCACGGCGAAAAGCACGATCAAACACGCCCACCGGGCGGATAGCTACGAGAACATCGACGGCGTATATACTGCGCCGGATGGAGCGCCATAATGTTGATGTCTCCCCGGCTGACCGCACAACTCCAGCGCAACGTGAAAACGCTCGAATATTCCGACTTCGGCTATCTGCTCATCGATGTCCCTGATGGAATCTATGACGACTATAACAATCCAGTTGTCACCACCAGCGAGGTTCCTTTGACCTGCGCATTCACCGACAAACCTAACACCGAATCCTGGAAATCTTACGTCGATGTGGAGCAGTTGGAGGCTGAGGTACGTTTCGAACGCGCACATCCAACCAAAGGCAATCGCTTCAAACTTACCAGTCGTTTCGGCAACAACATCGATCCATGCCAGACTTACGAGATATTCGGTATTCGCAATCGGGACGTTTTCGGTTACGCCTGCGCGTTGAAAGCGGTGCAGATATGAAAATCAAAATTACCGTCGACGACACGAAGCTGAAACTTGCCCTAAAAAACATCAAGCTCAATAAACAAGACTTATTGGATATTGAAGGTGCAGGCGCTTACGTCGTCGTCAACGGAGAACGGATGCGTGTCCCAGTAGATACGGCGGCCACAAAGAACTCAATTCAGCCGCACATCCTTGAAGCCGACGATAACCACGTCGTTGATGAGGTAGGACCAGAAACGCTTTACGCGCCATTTCTGGAATACGGAACTTACAAGATGCGCGCCCAGCCGTTCATTCGCCCAACCGTTGCGGAAGATGCGGACCAGGTGCAAGCCGCCGTATCTGCCGCGTTTGGCGCAATTATGGAGGGACGATGGGCTCAGTAGTGAAAGGGATCATCAAGCACCTTATGAATAATGCTGACGTCAAGACCGCCTTTGCGAACCGCATCACGGCTGAGAGGATACCGAACGGACAGGCGTTTCCTTGCGCCGTCTTGTGGATGGTGACATCGCCACGCAGTTACACCCATCAAGGCGCGGCAGGGCGGGTCCCGATGGTACAAATCGATGTATTCGACGACGACCAGACCGGAGCGGATGCGAACTCGCTGCTTATCGAAAACGCTCTGTCTGGTTACAAGGGAATGCTCGGGAGCGAAATCAGCGCCGGATTTGTGTCTGTCAACCGCGGCCCAGACATGTGGAACCCAGATGAGCGCAATTACCGGCGCATCCTTGAGGTGACTGTGAGGACAAATGATTGATATCAATCCACTTGAAACATACGTCATAACCAATCGATTTCTTGAAGATTATCTCACCGGCGAGAAGTTTGATAAAAACACGATATTGCGTGTTCCGAACTGGAATGCCAAGCAGGTTATCGCTGGCGGCCACGTCAGAAAAGCAGACATACAGACGTTAGTCAATTACCGCAGGCAAGCTATGCCGAACGGTTATCGCGGTCTGCCGCGTAAACAACAAATCAAAATGGCGCTGGAGGCAATCAGCCTATGAAAAAAAACCATCAAGATCCGGAAGAATATATCGATCCCTGGTGTGACGATCCGCTCCCAGGAATAACAGACCCGGAGCGCGAGGAACTTACCCAGCAGATCGAAACCGCCGTGATTGCACCGCCAAAGCGTTATTACCACGAAGCATTGTGGAAAGGCATTATCACGGTCTGGGTGTGCGACACATGCGGACACTCTGAAAATATCGAAGACGACATGAAAATGCACGTTATCAAACACGTTCCAGTCGAGGAACGCCAAACTGTATTAGATCAACTCATTAAAGGAGCATAGAAATGACTGCAACTGTTATTACGCCCCAAACGATCATCGCACCGTTTGGATCAACTTCTGGAAGTGCCGGATCGCACGATTTCACACTTGCTGCATCTACCGCAGCCACAACGGACGCCTGGACTTGCAACGGATGCGATATCCTAATCGCCCAGCATTCTGGTTCAGCCGGGGCGCACACGATTACGATTGCGAGCCAGGACGACGAGAAAAACCGCTCAGAACCCATCACTGACTACTCTATGGCCGCCGGAGACTTAGCCGTTTTTGGATGTGGGCTTACCAACTCTAAGGGTTGGAAAGATACATCCGGAAAGATCACCGTCACGACTTCCGACGCCGAAATCAAGCTGGCCGTCCTGCGCCTACCCGCCGGATACCCATCATAGGAGGATAACATGACTTCATCTGCAACATGGGCTTACGGTTCTATCTTGCAACTCGGCGACGGCGCGACGTCTGAGGCGTTCACCGCCATCGCTGAAATCGTTGAATTGGTCCCGCCGAACGCTTCGCGGGATTCTATTGACGTGACCAATCATTCCTCGACCGGAGGCAGTCGGGAGTTCATTCCTGGTATGCGTGACTGGGGCGAAGTTTCTTTTACGGCCAACTGGCTCCCGACGAACGCCACGCACGACGGAACGACCGGTCTGCTCGAAACGTTCAACGACGACGATTTACATAACTGGCGCATCGTGTTGCCGGATACAGTCGCTACGCTGGCCTTCTCCGGCTTCTTGACCGCTTTCGAGCCGGAACTGCCGCTCGACGATAAGGCGTCTCTGTCCGGCACAATCAAGATCAGCGGTGTTGTGACGGTAAGTTAGGGGGGGCTATGCCACTCAATCGAGACGACATTCTGAAACTGGTGGACATTAACATCAAAGAAATCACCGTCCCGGATCATATTCCAGGCTGGGGCGGTCAATCTGTCTACATCAAGCAACTCACCCGAGGGCAGCAGGATATGTACCTGAAACGGCAATACGGGGAAACCCGTCTGCGCCAAGATTCGAAGGCCAATAATCAGGAAATATCCGCCGTCAACATCTACGGTCACGACGCCTGGTTATGTAGTTTGGGTATTTGCGATGAGAGCGGAAAGCCTGAACTTTCAGCCAAAGATATTGAAGCGCTGAATGGTAAGAATGGAGAAGCTATCGGGTGGATCGCTGAGCAGATCGTAGATTTCTCAGGTATGCGCGCGGATGCGAACGTTGCCAAAGGATCACCAGATGAAGCACTTGCGGACGAACTAAAAAACTGATTGCCGACCCTGACCGAATGTTCGAAATGCGGTTGGGGTTGGCTCTTGGGAAAACTCGTTCAGAAATACGTGCCCTCCCCGCTCCTGAATATCACGATTGGCAATTGTTTTATGAGTTGGAGCCCTGGGGATGGGCGAACACAGAATTCCAGGTAGCGGAGATCATGGCTCTCGTTTGGAGAGGGCAGATCAACAAAAAGAAAGACCTCAAACAGCCAAAGGATTTTATGCGCGACCCGGTGGGTGAAATTATGAAACAGACGCAACAGATTGACTTGAAGAAAAAGTTAGCAGATATGTCACCAGAAGAACGGCGCAACTATTGGCTGCCTATCGTCAAGCGCGATATGAGGGTTGAATAATGTCATCTGCGGCGACAATTGCGGCTAAGTTGATGCTCGAAAGCGGGCAGTATAATAGCGGACTTGATGCTGCTGAACGCAAATCAAAAGGCGTTTCCAGTAACATCACGTCCGCATTTGCATCAATCGGTGCCGGAGTTGCTGGAATGTTGGCTGCCGCTGGTGCTGTCATGGGGGTTGGAGCAGCTTTACGAGGATTGGCCGAATCAGTGAAAGACGCATCTGATCTAAATGAGACGATATCTAAGACTCAGGTCGTTTTTGGTGAAGCCGCCGCAGAAGTTATAAAATTCGGAGATAAAGCCGCAACAGCTCTCGGAATGAGTAAAAATGAAGCCTTATCCGCTGCAGCTACTTACGGAAATCTTTTCGTCTCAATGGGAATGACCGGAAAAGCGTCTGCCGATATGTCCACAAACCTTGTCACGTTGGCAGGCGATCTGGCGTCTTTCAACAACATGGATACGGCGACTATTTTGGATAAACTACGCGCCGGATTGACAGGCGAATCTGAACCCCTCAAAACACTCGGCATTAATATCAATGAAGAAATCATCAAAGCCAAAGCACTTTCGATGGGCTTGACGAAAATGAACGTCAGCGTAGGAGATTCGACCGTCGCTCAAACCGAATTATCAATGGCGATGGACGAATCGAAAGAAATCCTTGTGAAATACGGGAAGGATTCTAAGCAATTTCAGAAAATCGAACTCAAAGTTACAAAGGCACAAGAAAAACTAAACAAAGTCATGGAGGGCACGGCGGAATCATTGAGCCCTGCAACAAAAGCTCAGGCAGTTTATGCCCTCATGTTAGAACAAACCGGGACGGCTCAGGGTGATTTTGAGCGCACGTCAAATGGTTATGCAAATCAAATGCGTGTTCTAAAAGCGACGTTTGAAAATATCAGCGCAACGGTCGGGACGGCGTTACTCCCATCTGTGACGAAAGTGATTTCAAAATTTTCAGAACTTGCTCAATCTGAAAAGGTTCAAGCATTTATCACAAGATTTTCAGAAGGCATTGGAAAGTTAGCCGAAAACATTTCCATATTCATATTGAGTATTGATTGGGGAAGTTTTTTCGATAACATTGCGTCATTCTCTGCGCCGATTATCGCAACTTTAGGAAATATCGCCACATTTATTTTAGGTGTCTTGCCAACGTGGGATCAACTGGTGGGTGTCATAAAACTTATTCAGAAGACAGCAGACTCTTTAAACTTTGATAACTTCGCGCAAATATTCAAAGGCATGGGGCCTCAGATAGAAGAATCTAAAAAAATATTAGGCGGAATATGGGATATTGTAAAAGATGGAATACAACCTGGCGATGTAAATAAAATTCTAGCAAATTTATATTTGCTCACAAATACATTCCATACAGAATTTCTTTTTCTTGGAACCAGGCTAAAAAACTGGGCTTATAGCATTGATTGGGAAGGAATGCGCATAAAGTTTCTTGAGAAATTAGGCCAAATGTCAGATTTAGTTATGGCATGGGGGACGCAAACAAATAGGGAAGGAAAAAGTAATTTCGAAGTTACCGGAGCGACTATTGGAACTGCATTAGGAACTGGACTCAGAAAAGCATTTTTCATTCAAACGGATTGGTTATTGGCATGGCTGAATGCCGGAGGTTTCAATTTCCAAGATGCAATATTCAATCCTGGAGGAATGGCACGATTGCTTGAACAAGCGAATAAAGTATCCAGAGAAGTTGTTGAAGGATTTTTAAATGGAATAACAAATAGCACATTTGCGACAGATTTAGGAAGATGGTTTGAAGAGACAGCGAAGGCAATCGGAAAGATTTTTGTTGACGCATTCGCTGTAAGTTTTGACGATACCATGACTTTAGAAACGGAATGGATGCGACAAAGTTTAATAAAAGCTCTTGAAAATATAATTAAAGGCGTAGATTTCTTTAATATGCTTTTAGGGATATCCCCTCCATCTTCGAGTCTTGGAGGAACTGGTTCTGTAAATATTGGGCCAAATCTATCAGGCGGCGGCTCATTCGTCGTCCCGTCAGGTTTCCCAAACGACACATTTCCAGTAAACGTCACATCCGGCGAAAAAGTGACAGTTGACAAAAATGGTGGACAATCCGCCCCGTTCGATTACGATCGCATGGCTTTATCCTTCCGGGACGTCTTGCTTCAGGTGCAAAAATGACTTGTACAGCAGTTGAACGACCGTCCAGTTACAAGCTCTATACCTATGTGTCTGCCACATGGACAGATATCACGTCTGACGCAGTGACCGATAACATATCTTCAAATTGGGGCATGAAAGGATATGGCGAGAATGACCGGCTGGCCGGCACAGGTCAAATGACTTTCACGCTCAATAATACGGCCAATAAGTACATCCCCGGAATCGTCGGAGTGCTGGCTGGATGGACAATCGGCGTACCAGTCAAGGTAGTCATCACTTACGACGGTGTAGATTATATCCGTTTCCGTGGATTTGTTTCAAAACTTGATCCGGTTGCAGGTGCTCATGCAAACGAAGCACGCGTAAAAGTGACCGTGTTGGACTGGATGGATTATGCCGCCCGCTATCCGCTCGTCTCTCCAGCGATCCAACTCAACAAGACTGCCGACGTAGCCTTGACGACGATATTGGCGAGTATGCCTATCGCACCGCAGGCAACGGACTTCGACACAGGGACGCAGACGTTCCAGGCGCTTTTTGACACCGTCACAACCGGCACGAAGGCGTACACGGAATTCAATAAACTCGCGCTGTCTGAACTCGGCTACATCTTCCTGAAAAAGGATGCAACATACGGGGAAACATTACGCTTCGAGAGCGCGACTTATCGCAATGGAAGCCGAACGGTAAAGCAGGTTGCGGTTCCGTCGTGCGACAGCGGATTCATTCTCAACGAAGACGGTTCATATCTACTCAACGAGGACGAGAGCAGGTTATTACTCGACGAAATTACCGATGTAGAAATCATCGACGCTATGCTGAATATGTCAGTCGTGTACGGAAAGAACGTCATCAACCGCGCAACTGCTCGGGCGCACCCGAAAAAGACGGACACGTCGGCGGTTGTGCTATTCTCGCTCGATACACCGCTTGCAATTGCAGCAGGTGAAACAATTACGTTCAAGGGGAATTATTCTGATCCATCTGGTGGCCTTTCTGTTAATGCAATCAGCGATTTAATGATTAATCCGGAAGGTTTAAGTTATACTCAGCCGGGGGGAAACAGCAATAAAGATTGGATATCTGTATCTTCTGACTCAGATGGAAGTAATCTAATATCATGTGCGGTTGGCGGACGTCTTTATACATCACTTGACTCAGGAATTAACTGGACTGAACGACAACCGGCAGGAAATTTTGATTTGAATTGGACATGCACTTCTTCTGACTCAGACGGAAGTAACTTATTAGCTGCTATATCTCTTGGCCGTCTCTACACATCATCCGATGGCGGTGCAAATTGGACTGAAAGACAACC
>ERZ869921.1065-NODE-1065-length-12723-cov-15.933928_pt1 | contig 12723 bp, 14 predicted proteins | sample MGYA00579310_ERZ869921 | MGnify/ENA primary metagenome ERZ869921 (study PRJEB32216, sample SAMN09231816) | wastewater metagenome | place: USA: Maryland | collected 2016-06-21 | study: EMG produced TPA metagenomics assembly of the PRJNA472060 data set (Reclaimed...
GGCGGTGGCCTCGGCCTGGGCCAGGGTGAGCTTCGCCTGGGCGTTGGCCAGGATCTCGCCCCCGAGGTCGGTCTGCACCACGGCCTCGGCCTTGGACAGCTCGACGCCGGCCGACTGGGTGGCGGCCAGGTTGGCCTGGGCGTCGTTGACGGCGGCGGTGGCATCGCTCAGCCGGCCCTGTGCCTCGGCGATCTGATCGGCCGCCGCCTGCTGGACCTGCGCCTGGGACTTCTGCGCCTCGGCCAGCCGGTCGGCGGCGGTCACCTCGCCCTCGGCCGCGGTGGCGACCGCCTGGCGCGCAGCGACCACCTGCGGGGTCTGGTCCAGGCCGGCCTTGTCGGCGGCGACCTGATCAGCTGCCGACTCGGCCGCCCGGCGCCGGGCGTCGTCAAGCGCGTCGAGAGCCTCCGCCACGCGCAGGGCCGCGTCCTCCTGCGCGAACGGGTCGTCGCTCGGCTTGGCGGCAAGCTCGGCCTGCGCCGCCAGCGCCTTCCGGTACGCGAGATCAGCACGCTCGACGGATCGGTTGTTGTCGTCGGTGGCCTCGGCAAGATCCTTGAGGTACTGCGCGCCGTCGATGTAGGCCTGGTTCAGGCCTTCCTGCGCCACCCGGCTGGCCTCGGCGGCCGTCACGGTCCCCTCGCGAGCCTGGGCGACGCGCTCCTCGGCGGCCACCATCGCGTCGGCCGTGGGCAGGGCGGCGGCGTAGGCGTCCTCCAGCGCGTGCTGGGCCTCCGCCTGGGCCTCCGTGGCCGAAGCCACCTGGTCCGACGCCTGCTGGACAGCCTGGGCGTGCTGGCGGATCGCGTCGGCGTTCTGGCGGGCGGTGTCAGCGTTGCGCTGCTGGACCTCGGCCGCCTCGCGCTGATGGGCGGTGAGCGCCTGCGTGCTGTCGTCGTAGGCCTGCTGGGCCGAGAACACGTCGAGTGCGCGATCGGTGTAGGCCGCGGCGGCCATCTCGGCGAAGTTGATGCCCTCGCCCAGCCCACGGAACGAGTTCGCCGCCTGGTTGCCCATGTCGGAGAACGCCGCCGCCACCCGGCGGGCCTGTGCCTCAGCGCGCCCCTGGGCCTTCGTGTTGCCGTCGAGGGCCTGGGTGAGGGTCTCGGTCTCGCCGGTCACCGGGTCGATCACCAGGCCCAGCTCGTCGAGCGCCTTGCGCTGCTCGTCCGTGGACGTGCGGGCACCGTCGAGCTGTGCGCTCAGGTCCCGGAACGTGATGGCGAGGGCGAGTCCCTTGGACGAGTCCATGCCGCCGGCGGCCGCTATCTGGGCCTGGGCGTAGCGGTTCCACTCGTCGCCGCCGGCCATGAGCTTGTCGTTGAGCTCGCCGAGGTCGATGCCCGCCTGCTTGAAGAGGCCGGAGGTGACCCCGACCGAGTCGGGCAGGGTGCTCGAGGTGAACACCGACTCGACGGTGGCGCCAGTGCGCACGGCCTCATCGGCGATGCCGGCGATGGCGGCCTGGAGTTCCTGGGCACGCCTGGCGGTCTTGGCCTGCTCGTCCTGCCAGGCGTAGAGCACCGCACCGAGACCGACGACGGCGAACCCCGCAGCGGCGGCACCGACCGAGATGCCGGAGATCGCCTTCTCGAGGCGGCCGCCCGGGCCCACCGCACCCGACATCGACGACTTGAGGGCCTCGGTGGCGGCCTGGGTCTTCGTGATGCCCCGGGTGGCGGCGACACCGTCGAGGCCCTCCGAGAGGGTGCGCCAGCTCGTGAGCGCCGAGCCCGCAGCGGTCGAGATCCGATCACCCCACCGGGACCACGCCACGGCTCCGAGCGCGGCCACCACCACGAGCTGCTGGGCGGGGGCAGGCAGGCCGCCCAGTGTCGCGGCGAGCCCCTGCGCCGCGTTGGCCGCCAGCTCGAGGCCGGGGGCCAGAACGCCGCCAGCCGCCTCGGCGGCGTTCCCGAGTGCCACCTTCATGCGGGCGCTCGACGTGACGGCGGCCTCGGCCTGGCCACCGAACTGGGTCTCCAGCTCGGCCAGGATCATCTTCTGGGCGGAGGCCTTGTCGCCGACCTCGACGAAGTTGCGGATCTGCTCCTTCTGGGCGGCCGAGAACGAGACGCCGGCCCGGGTGAGCGCGGTGATCCCCTTGAGCGGGTCCTCAAGCGCCTTGCCCACCTGCATCGAGGCGGTCTGCAGATCGGTGCCCAGGGCAGCCGAGAGGTCGAGGGCGGCGGACAGCGCGCCCTCGAAGGTCTCCTGCCCCTGGATCGACTTGAAGGTGCGCAGCACGTTCGCGCCGCCGGCCACCACCTCGTCATCGACGGCCGCCAGGTTCGAGAGCGACTGGACCATCTTGTCCTGCTGGGCCGCGGTGACGCCGGCCGCGTTGCCCGTCGACTTGATGACCGCCTCGGTCTTGCGGGCGGTGGCCTCGGCGTCCTCGAACTCGGAGATCGCGAACCCGACGCCGGCCGCCAGGGCGACGCCACCGAGCGCCGACTGGAACACGCCGCCGGTCTTCTTGGCCTGGGACTCAGCCGAGCCGAGCGCCCCGTTCAGCTCGGAGATCCCCTTGCGCGCGGCCGAGGTGTCGGAGGTGAAGACGACAGCGAGCTTCTTCTCAGCCACGAGCGTTCCACCTCCTCGCCTTGATCGCGTCCATGAACTGGTGGAGCTCGGGCTCTGAGAGCCGCTCGATCTCCCATGGTCTGATGCCGAGGGCGGCCAGCTCGACTACTTCGCCGAGCAGCGCCGCCCTCAGGATTGGGGGTCCGAGAGGTCCTGTTCCTCGGCGGGGACGATCCGCGACTCGATCTCCGCCATCGTCAGATCGGCAGGCCACGTCGCCTGGTGGACGACCCACAGCAGCTTGCGGTTGCCCGCGGCCCGGCGAGCCAGCCACACGAGGATGGCCACGGTGGTGATGTCGGGCTCGACGCCGGACTCGCCGGTCACGTCGTGCCACGGCACCCTCGCCTGGGAACGGACCTGCGCCTTCTCCTCGAGCGGCACGGCCCGCCACGCCAGCCGGTACGACTCGCCTCGGAACGAGATCTCCAGGATCTCCTTCGACTTGTCGACCGCCTTCGCCTGCTCCTCCGCCCCCTCGGGCAGCGGGCGCGGGGCGGTGGCCTTCTTGGGCTTGGTCATGATCCTCCTGGGAACGCTCCGCGGGTGACCTCGTCGATCACGCCACGCATGCGGGTCTCGATCTCCACCGAGCGGCGGGCGATCTGGTCGTTGATGGCGTAGGGGCCCTGGCCGGTCACGCCCACGTCCCACGAGGTGCCGATCCAGTTGCCCTGCGCCTTGGTGCCCCAGAACGCCGGGTTGGCGCGGGCCTTGCCCTTCGGCGTGCGGGGGCCGGCCACCTCGATGCGGGCCTCACGCTGGGTGGCCCGCCCCGTCAGGGCGTTGGCGAAGTGGGCCTGTTGACCACCCATCGACTGGGCGGCCGACATGCTGTAGCCGGCGAAGTCGCGGGCCACGTCCCGGTTGAATCGACCGAGCGCCTTGGCCCACTCCTTCTCGCCCTCGATGCCCCGGAGCGTCTTGCGGAACGCCTTGAGGTCGGGGATTCCGACGTCGAAGGCGCCGGCCATCAGGCCACCGTGGAGTCGCCGTTCACCAACACCGCGGTGATGGCAGCGGCGTCGGTCGAGCCCAGGCACTTGAACCCGAGCGACTGGCCGACGATGCCAGGGCCGCCCACCTGTGGGGTCTGGCCGGGCTCGTAGCGGGCGTTCGTGGTGATGGTCAGCGAGTAGGAGCCGACCGTGAACGCCAGCACCAGAGCGAAGGTGTCGCCAGCCAGGTAGCGGTTGTACTGGGTGAGGTCGTTGAACTCGACCTCCACCGACCCGGTGTAGGTCCTCAGGTTGGCCTCGAGCGGGGCGAGGATGTTGCGGGTGCCGAGGAACCGGCGCTCCACGTCCAGGCCGTTGTCGCCGGCGAGGGTCGCCGACTTCACGGGCACCGCCGAGCCGCCGATCGTCACGGCGCCGTGGTTGAACTTCACCAGCTTGGCGCCCGACGCGTAGGACGCCGTCGCGAGCGCCTTGCCGATCACGATGGTCAGGCCGGTCGCGGTGGCCGTGGCCGCCGCGCTGATCTCCACCGAGGTGGAGGAGTTGATCGAGGCGATCGTGGCGCCAGCGGGGATGCCGGTGCCGGAGATCGACTTGCCGACATCGGCCGCCGTGAAGGCGCCGGAGGTGCTAGTCACCGTGGCGTCGGTGTTGGTGGTGGCGCCATCGGTGACGGTGCGCGAGCCGGTCTGGGCGTTCATGCCGGCGAAGGTCAGGCCGACCGAGGCCACCGCGCCCTGCTCGACGGCGAGCTCCCACGAGGCGACGTACATGCCGCCGAAGGTGAACGGGTGGACGGTTCCGGCGGTGTCCGGCACGCCCTTCTGCACGGTCAGGCTGTTGTCGGCCAGGTCGCCCGGGGTGAACGTGTGGGTGTACGGCCCGGAGCCGGTGGTGGCCGCCGTGCCGAACATGGCCTTGAACAGCGACCCGAGACCGCGGTCGTAGAGGTCGTGGGCGACACCGCCGCCGACCGTGGTGGGGCCGCCGTTCCACATATCGTCGTCGAGGACGCGACGCCCGGCGATGATGGCCTCGGACTCCAGGCTCTCACGGTCCTCGGTCAAGGACTCGTCGCGGAGTGGGACGAAGATGGTGGGGGTGACCACCGTGCCGGGCGTGGTCTCCACGCCGTAGCCGAGCTGCGCGGCCAGGCCGCTTCCGAGTGCCATGGGTCAGGGCTCCTTCGTTGCGGCCGCGGACGCGGCCTTCTTGGTGGTGTTCGGGGACTTCTCGGCCGCCGCCTTCCATCCCTGGTCGACGAACTGGTCGGCCACGTCGTCGGGGACCTCGGCGGAGCCGCCACGCTTGACCGTGAGGCCGAGCGACGGGATGGACACGGCCTCGAGCGGGCCGGGGTAGGTGAGCTTCACGAGCTGCTCCTCAGTTGGGCGAGATGCGGGAGTGGATCTGGACCACGGTGAGGCCGTGGCCGATGGGGCCGTCGGTGGTGTTGGCGACCATCTGGAACCGCTCGGTCACCTCGGCCGACACGACTCCGTCGAGGTCGCCGAGCGTGTGCGTGCCGGTCACGATGGCGTGGATGCCAGCGTCGATCTCGCAGGTGCGAGACATGGCCTCGTCGATCGTGGAGCGACCAGCGACCCGGATGATCCAGCGAAGGTCGAAGATGTCGTCCTGGTCGAGGGTGCCGGCGCGCATCGTCGGCACGTCGACCTCGCTGGACATCATCTCGTCGAGGTACAGGTACTCGGCGCCCTTCACCTTGAGCTCGCCGGGGAACCCGACCTCGACCTGGCAGCCGTCGAGCTCGGCGCGCCCGGCGAAGAGGTCGGCGAGGTGCTTCGCTGCGACCCACCGGATCGGCTGGTCGGCCATCAGAAGACCGAAACCCGGTAGTCGGGCAGCGAGTTGAGGAGGCGGTCCACCTCGAGCCACCCGGTCGGGCGGCCAGCGGACCAGTCGGGCGTCGAGTAGCGGGTGGTGCCGGCGTCGGTCGCCTCCGACAGGGTGTTGCGCGAGACGCCCGAGGCCCGGGAGCGGGCCACGCACAGCACGTACTCGGTGCAGGCCGTGAGCACCGTGGCGGGCGGGTCGTCGAAGCCGTGGGTGTAGGCCACCACGATCTGGGTGCCGTACCAGCCGGCGCCCCGCTCGAGGGCGCCCTCGTCGCCCCAGATGGTGACGTCGGCCAGCTCGGACTCGGAGAGCGCCGTGCCGTCGATGGTGATCGACTCGACCGCGCTCACCTTGAGGTGCGGCAGGAACAGGAAGCTGGCGGTGGTCCCGCGCAGCGTGGCCGTGGCGTCCCGGGGGGTGTAGGCCACGCCCCGGTACTCCTCGGCCTTCTCCTCGAAGTCGGCCACCCCGTTCTCGATCACGACGTCGGTGAGGTCGGCCAGGCGCGTGTCACGCGCCCGGGCGGCATCGGCGTCCAAGTACGGGGTGGCCGGCATCGGAGATCAGCCCTTGGACTCGGCGGCCTTCTTGGCCACCGCCTTCTCGGGCTTGGGGTCCTCGGCCACCTCGGCCACGTGCGCCACGGGGGCGCCGGAGCCGAGTCGAGCGGCGCGGCGCTCGGCCATGGTGGTGTTGGCCGGCGGCTTGTCGGCGGGGCGGCCGGTGACGGCCTTCGCTTCGTCAGACATGGGTCACGCGTCCACGTCGGCCGTGGCCGAGATCGAGAACGTGAACGACGGCGTGTCGGTGGCGGTGCGAGCGGCCGAAGCCACCGCGGCCCCGCCGCCGAGGGTCTCTGCGGGGGTGATGTAGCGCCCCTGGGAATCTTGTGCGGGCATGTGGGCTCCTTGCTCACGTTGGGCCAGACCGCCAGGGCCCGAAGGCCCCAGCGGTCCGACTACCGGGGGTCAGGTCAGACGGCCGTGACCGAGCAGAAGGCGTCCTCGTCGAGCACGCCGACGGCGAGCCGCTCCTCGGCCAGCACGGCGAGCAGGTTCCGGGCGAACCAGTCGTTGTGGCTGTCCGAGACGTAGATCGTCGACTGCTCACGGTCGGCGACCACGCACTGCGTGAAGTCGCCCACCAGGAGGGTGTTCTCGGTCTGCGCCGGGGTGACGACCACGCGGAGGCCCCACAGGCTGTTGAGCACGTCGAGGCTCGCCCGGGGGTCGCCGATCAGGTAGTTGCCGGCCGTGTCCTTGGCGAGCAGGAACCCGGTCGAGTACCAGTCGTTCGGGTGGATCACCATGGCGGTGGGCTCCCGACGGTCGGCACGGATGGTGCGGATCGCGTCGACCACGGCATCGAGGTCGGTGCCGGCGGAGCCGACGGTCGAGATCGACTGGTCGAAGATGCCCGACAGGTTCGGCGAGGTGCCGTTGCCGTTGAGGATCTGGTCCTCTTCCTCTTCCTTGAGCCCGTACAGCAGGAACGCGTCGATGAGCTGACGCACCTGGGGTGCGTCGGCGGCGGCGCGCCGCGTGAGGGGGATGAGGTGGGCGATGGTCTCCACGGGGGTGGACACCACGGCCAGCGTCATGGCCGACTCGGGCTTGACGCCGTGGGTGGCGTCGTAGGCGCCGACGGCGACGTTGTTGAGGCCGGGGGTGGCCGAGACGGTGGCCTCGGGCACGGTGGCGGCGTTGTTGGTCTTGCCGGTGATCTTGACGAACTCGAAGGTGTCCGACTGGATCGAGATGTTGGTGCAAAGGTCCCGCACGGTCAGGCGACGCTCACCGACGTTGTCCGACACCGGGCCATACCGGTACGGGGTCACGAAGGCGCCGCCGGACGTGGCGGAGTCGCCGGTGACCAGGGCGGCCTTGGGGCCGTGGAAGCCGGGGAAGTCGATCGAGGCGGACTTGATGCCGTTGCCCTTGATCGAGCCGTCGGCGCCCTTGAACTGGCCGAGGAACTCGGCGTATGCGGGCGAGTTGGTGACGGCCTGGCCGAGGGTCATGCCCTTGGGGTTGATGATGCCGGACGCGGACACCTTGGCGGTGTCGGCGTCGGGCTCGGCCGGAGCGCCGGCGAGGTCGCCAAGGAACGCCTTGGCGACGTCGAGGGTGCCGGAGGCGGTGGCCTCGGCCTTGATGGACGCGACGAGCTCCTGCACGTCGGCCGCCATCTGGTTGAGCTTCTGGACGTCCTCGGCCGAGGTGGCGTCCTTGGCGTCGCACTCGTCGGCGAACGCCTGCATGTTGTGGACCAGCTGCTCGAGCTGCTCCCGCTTGGTCTTGGCCATGGTGTGCCCTCCTGTGGGCGCGTGGGGTCGGCCGCTGGTGCGGCTCGGCCTCGGTTGTGGGGGTTCTGCTGGTCAGCTAGCGAGCAGCAGGGCGGCCTCGGCCATCGCGGCCTTGGCCTTCGCCACGGCACCGTGCGCCGGAGGTGAGGCGGCGGCGGGAGCGGCGGCCTCGAGGTCCTCGGGGGTGGTGGTGTCGGTGGACTGGCTGGCGACGGCGCCGATCGGCTGCACGTCACGGGCGGGGGCCGGCGCTGCGGCGCGCCCGGCGTAGGTGAAGATCGAGAGGTCGTGGCGGTTCTGCGGGCCGGCGGGGGCGGCGAGCTCCTGGACGCTGTCGGCCAGGCCGGCGGCCACGGCCTCCTCGGCGGAGTACCAGGACTCCTTGGCCATGGCGGCCCGCCAGTCCTCGTTGGAGCCGCCGGCCTTGGCCGCGTAGATCGAGGCCATGTTGTCGGAGATGTGGTCGAGCATCTCGGCCATCTGCTTCATCTCGGCGGCGTTGCCGACACAGAGGCCCCAGGCGTCGTGGATCATCAGCTCGCTGTTCGGCGCCATGATCGTCTCGTCGGCGGAGGCAGCGATGAACGAGGCGGCCGATGCGGCGATGCCGTCCACCACGACCACGACTCGGGCGCTGTGGGCGCGCAGGGCGTTGACGATGGCCACGCCGTCGAACACGTCGCCGCCAGGCGAGTTGATGTGGAGGCGGATCTCGGTGATGTTGCTCGGCAGGTCGTCGAGCGCCTGGGCGAACTCCTTGGCCGACACGCCCCAGAACTCGCCGTAGCTGTCCACGGGGTCGTAGAGGCGGAGCACCGCGGTGGTGCCGTCCAGGGTGGAGGTGGGGATCTCGGCGCGCACCGGGGTGGCGTCGGCCGTGCGGGTCTTCATGGCGGCCAGGCGGGCGGCGAAGCGGGTGGGGTTCATGGTCAACCTCCTGCGAGCGCCTTGAGGCGGTCACGGAACTCGGGGACGGACTCGCCTGCGGCGGCGGCCAGGAACAGGGCGGTGGTGACCACGAGGGCCAGATCGGCGGGCAGGCCGGCCGTGAGCGTCTCGCTGTCGACCTCGGCGAGCGACTCAGCGCGCGACAGGCGGCCCATCACCGAGCGCATGGATGCGGCGGCCGGCGGGGTTGGGGAGGCAGCCGGCGCCAGGTCGGGGGTCGGGCCGAGGTCGGCGGCGCCGTCGTTGAGCGGCTTGATGGTGGAGTTGACCAGGAGCTGGTCGGAGCCCTCGATGAAGGGCAGGTTGCGCGCCCGCCGGACCTCGGCCGGGGTCATCCAGCCCGAGTTGATGGCCTTCTGGAAGCCCTCGGCCTGGGCCTCGAAGTCACCGCGCAGCACCTCGTCGAGGAGGAACTCGGCGTACACGTCGTCGCCGAAGTCCGGGCCGTTGGCGCCCGGGCGCACCGAAGAGCGCAGGTCGTGCTCGAGCGTCTCCTCGATGCTCTTGAGCGGCGGCGCCATGGTGTCGCGGTACATCGAGCGCATCTGCTCGGTAATGTTCGAGAAGGTCGCACGGTCGAGGATGTGGACCACCGGCGGCGGCATGTCGTAGCCGGCGCACACCTCCTCGCGGTTGAGCTTGCGCGACTCGATATACTGGGCCTCCTCGGCCGAGATGGTGAGCACCTCGGGCTTCATGCCCTCCTCGAGCACGACCGTGGTGCCGGTGTTGTCGGCGCCAGCGGCGATCTGGTCCCACTGGAGCTTGAGCCGGGCGGAGGCGGCGTCGGAGATGTTCTTCGGGTGGGTGAGGGCCACGCCGGGGCGGGCGCCCTTGCGCCAGAACGACGACTGCGCCCGCTGGGCTGCGTCCTCGAACTCGAGGGTACGACGAAGCGGCTCCAGCGGGGACAGGCCACGCAGCAGCGAGTCGGGGTTGTAGCTCTTGAAGATCACGAGGTCGGAGCGGCGGATGCCGGCCACCTCGACCTTGCCGTTGCGGAACGTCCAGGTCTGCTCGGCGCCGGGCTCGACGTTGTCGAGGTGCATGGCCGTCGGGTGGAGCGGGACGAGCTCGATCGGTCGGCCGCCGCGGTCACGGACCTTGGCGAGGAAGGCCTCGCCGTAGATGTCCTCGGTGGCCTTCACCCACTCCCAGAAGGCGAAGCGGTTGAGCTTGCTGGATGGCTTGAGAAGCAGGTCTCGGTACGGCGAGCCGACCGCCTCGGGGCGGTTCATGTCGTCGCGCAGGTACACCTTCAGCGGCAGCCGGGCCGTGGCCCGGGCCCGCTTGTTCACGACCACCGAGACCCAGAGCTGCTCGCGGTAGAGCTGCGAGTACGAGGCGTACCGGTTGCCCATGGCGAGGGAGGACAGCCCCTGGAACGAGCGGGTGTCCCCTTCCCAGAGGGTCGTGGTCTGGGCCTTGACGAGCACACCACCGGGCGACTGGATCACGAGCAGCCTCCTACGGCAGTTGCAGGTAGGCGATGTCCGGCCGGAGGATCAGCGCCTCGCCGTCCACGGCGACGTTCTCGGACCGCGCCCCGTAGGCCACGGCCACCGCCTCCCGCAGCACGATCGCATCGCGGTCCACGGCGAAGAGCACGCCGGAGAAGGCCTCCCCGGTCTTGAGGGTCACCAGCACCCGCCGGCGTCGACGGCCGGCCAGCAGGCCGGTGGTGGTGGAGCGCCAGACCACGACGGCCAGGGCGACGGCGCACACGATGAGCAGGACCAGCAGCAAGATCATTACAGCGCCACCATCCCTCGCTCCTCGTAGACCGAGGAGGTCTGGAGCTCCACGTGCTCGAGCTCGATCTTCACGGCGTTGGCCAGCGCGGCCAGGCCGTCGATGCGTGCCCCGGACTTGGAGCGGTCGGGCTTCACCAGCTTGATCCGGTCGCCGTCGTCCCGCTTCACCTCGGCCGAGTCGACGTTCCACCGGGCCACCGCGTGGCCACCGTGACCGAGCAGCACCTCGCCGGGACCGGCCTCGGCGTCGTGCTTGACGAGCCGCATGATCTCCTTGAGCGCCGCCGACACGCCGAAGCCCTGCGGCACCGGGGCCACGTCGAGGCCGAGGCGCTGCATGAACTGCGCCGTGGCGGTGGCCTGCGCCTGGTCGTAGCCGACCTTGAGGATGCGGAACCAGCCGTGGTCGGCGGCGATCTGTGGGTGGATGGCCAGGCCCGAACCGGATCGGCCGGTGGTTGGGTCGCCCTCGTAGTCGATCCAGTCGCCCTCGGTGGCGGTGAGCAGGCCCTGGGCCACCCACGTCGAGGCGGCCCCGGCGGTGTAGCGGTCGAGGGTGCGCAGCTGGGCCTCGGGGGTCCAGAACCGCCACAGCACCGCCGGCGGCTTGCCATCGGCTGCGGGGAAGCGCAGCACCCAGGCGGCGAGGTCGGTGGTCGACGCGAGGTCGAGCCCGGCGAAGCACGCCCGACCGACCAGGTCCTCGGGCACCACCAGGCCGGCGCCGGCGTCCCACAGGGGCAGCGGCATCCATCGGGTCACCTGTGCGACCCGCTGGTTGAGTTGCAGCTGGCGGAAGGCGTTCTCCTTCTCGGGTTCGGACTGAGCCTCGGAGGCCATCGAGCGCATCTCGGACAGCGACTTGAACGTGCCCAGCGCGGGGTTCGGCCACCACCAGTTGGCCTCGTCGAACGGGTCGGCATCGATGGGGGTCTTGCGCACCCAGGCGAAGATGTGCGGCGCCCGGGCCGGATCCTCCTGGGTCTTCTCGGCCTCGTCGATCAGGTCGGCGCCGAACGACTGCGGCACGTTGGTCTCGGTGGTGATGGCCACCATCAGCGCCTGGGCCCGGGCGCCCAGGGCGGTGCGCATGGCGTCCCACAGGGTGCGGTCGGGCATGGCCAGGACCTCGTCGAGCACGAACCCGTGCGGGTTGTGGCCGAGCTCGCCAAGGGCGTCGGCGGGGATCACCTCGTAGAACGACCCGGTGGCCTCGTCGAAGATCCGCCGGGCCGCCTTGTTCTCGTCGAGGCGCTTCGACAGAACCGGCGACAGCTGCATCATGCGGCGCACCGGCTTGAACACCTTGCCGGCCTGGCGGGTCGTCTTCGCTGCGCCGTAGACCTCGGCGCCCTCCTCGTCGTCGCCCACCAGCAGGTACAGCACCAGCGCCGCCACCAGGGCCGACTTGCCGTTCTTGCGGGCCATGACGATGTAGGCGATGCGGTAGCGCCGCACGTAGCGGCCCCACTCGCCCGACCACACCACCTCGCCGAACAGCGGCCGGATGATCTCGAACTCCTGCCACGGCTCGAGCACGAACGCCTTGCGGGCGTAGGGCCCAGTGGTGTGCACGAGCAGCTCGGCGCAGAACGCCACCACCCGATCCGCTCGGGGCTCGCAGTAGTGCGCCCCCCGCTTGCGGCAGATCTTGCCGTCGAACACGTACCCGCAGACCCCGCCGGCGCGCGACCGGGGGCGCCACCGATTCGCTGGATCCGGCGGCACGTACGTTGAGCGCTTCGAGGTGGCCGCCCCCCGAGCGGCCGGTCGATCAGGAGAGGAGCCGCTCCGGGTTCTTGTGGTCGCCATGGGCACCTCCACCAGCAGCAACCCCGGTGCGATCCGAGGGGGTCAGGCCGAAGCGGGCCGCACGCCGAGCCGACACCTCCAGGGCCCGGGACTGGATCTGCACCCACTCGTTCGGGACCACCCGGGACCCGGTCTCCTTGCCGTTGCGGTCGAACACCGCCCGCTCGACCACGTACCCCTGGCCGGCCAGCTCGGCGGCCGCCTCGGCGATCGTGGCTACCGCGTCGCAGTACTCCGCGAAGGCCTGCACGTCCCAGAACGTCAGCACCTTCTTGGCGATCAGGTCGGGCGCCAGGCGGGCCCACTCGGCGAGCGCCTGGTCGCGGGTCAGCCAGGCCGGCGGGACGACCTCACCCTCAGCGGGCACCGGCTCGGTCGCCGGAGGCTTGCCGCCCTTGAGAACCGTCAGGTTCGTCGGCTCCTTCGCCGGTCCACGCTTGCCCACGGCGGCCTCCTTGGGTACGCGACGCCCGGAAACCTCCGTGCGAGAAAGCAAGCG
>ERZ869921.1066-NODE-1066-length-12709-cov-15.361546_pt1 | contig 12709 bp, 20 predicted proteins | sample MGYA00579310_ERZ869921 | MGnify/ENA primary metagenome ERZ869921 (study PRJEB32216, sample SAMN09231816) | wastewater metagenome | place: USA: Maryland | collected 2016-06-21 | study: EMG produced TPA metagenomics assembly of the PRJNA472060 data set (Reclaimed...
AGCGGTGAGGGGAATCTGGCGGACGGCAACAGCGCTACCTTCGTAGCTCTTGAGGACGTTGAACTGGTCGCCGTAGTAGAAGCGGCAATACCAGGCGTAGGACGCGTCGAACTCTTCGCTGGTCCAGTGCCAGCCCAACTGCAGGCTGGCCTTCACGTTGGCGAACAGCAGCGCGGCCACCGGGCGCGACGGCAGCTCGCCGCCTTGCTCTTCCGCCCAGGTCTTGGCTTTCTTCCAGGTCAGGTCGGTGCCGCCGCCAGGCAGCAGGACCACCGCGCAGTGGGTGCTGTCGGGCTTCGTGGTGAGGCCGGCGAAGATGCCGCCGTCGAGGGCTGCGCCGATCGCGGGCAGGCTGGCCAGGCTGATGGTGCTGGCCGGTTGGGGGTCTTTGGGCATGAGGATCTCCAGGTTGTGTGGCATGGCCACGGAATGAAAAAGGTCAGAGGGAAAGGACTTCAACATCCTGCGGCCGCCGCCGGCCCGCGTGGATCTCGCTGATCCGCCGCTCCGTCTCCCGGTGGCACATCACCATCGTCCGGTGCGGCAGCTGCTCCAGCGCCGCGGCGTAGTCTTCCAGCACGGCCCGCACGGCCTGAATGCCCGCGCCGTCCAGGCGGATCGCGCCGCCCGCAACGTGCCGCCGGCCGGCCATGGCCAGCGCGGTCACCGCGTCCATCAGCAGGCCGCTGGCGTCCTGGACGTACCCGCCGGTGACCAGCGTCTCCATGAGGTTGACGGCATCGCTGCAGACGCGCCAGTCGTCGGTGGTCGGCGCCTGGTCCTGCTCGATCGCGCGCAGGCCGTTGTACATGCGCGTGAGCTGGTGCAGCACCTTGTCCCGGGGCGTGGGCTCGGTCGGGCTGGCGGTCATGACGTCGAGCAGGGTGTAGGTGCGCCGGAAGGTGGGGCGGTGGCGCGGTTTCATGCCGCCACCGCCGCCTTCTTCTTGTTCGGCATCGGCCAGGCCGGTACCGGATCCAGCGCCTGAAGGGCCTTCGCGATGCCGGCCTGTGCGTCCTCGGAGGTGGTCACCACCTCGAGCTCTGCCGCGTCACCAATCGCGATGTCGCCAAGTTTCACGCTGAACCGCACCGAGTAGACGCCCCGCTGGATCCGCTTCTCGATGGTCCCCACGCGGCCGGAGCACTTGCGGATCTTGCCACCCGGGCCCTTGAGTCCTTCCTTGAACCGCACGGCCGTGCCGACTGCCAGGGATCCCTCGGCGGGCTTGTCGTCGGCCTGGTCTTTGACCTCCAGCGCCTCAAGGGTCCCGCCGGAGCGCAGCAGGGCCTTCACCCACGCCGGCTGCTGGCCGCGGCCCGTCCAGGTCTCGCCGTTGGGTCCGCGGTACTTCACGGCCGTGCTGTCCGCCTTGCTGGCCTTGGCCGGCGCCGCCTTCTTCGCCTTGGGCTTGATCGCTTCCTTGGCTTCCGCCCGCACCGCCTGCAGGTCGACCTCCAGCTGGGCCGCGATCGCGTCCAGGTGGGGCGTCTCCGTGGCCTTGCCGTGGTAGTCGATGATGTGGTTGGTGTCCTGCAGCGCCAGCAGCACCATGCACACCAGGTCGATCGTGTCGACGTCCGCCGCGCGGATGTGATCGCGGATGCCGTCGGCCTGCGCCACCTTGCCGATGCCAAACAGCTCGCCGTAGATGGCGCGCTCGTCCTGGCGCAGCGCAGGCACCATGCGCATGGCCAGCAGCTTCTGCACGTCGACGTTCAGGCCCTCGATCGGCTGCGTGCTGCCCGCGGCGTACACCTTGGCCACCGCCAACTTGCGCCAGGTGCGCTCGAACTTCTCCTGCAGCGCACGCGCAGCCTGGGCCTTGTCCGCCCTCTTGTCAGCCGCGGCCTGCTGGCTGGTGATCAGCTGCAGCTCCTTCAGCCGCTCGTTCACCGTGTCGGTCGGCAGCACCGCCACCAGCTCACCGGTGCGCGGATGCGCGATCAGCGTTGGCGCCGGCAGGTCCTTCCCCAGCACCTTGGACAGCGGCTTCTTGCCGTCAACGCGGTAGTCGGGCTTGTCCAGTCGGATGAAACCGTCGATGTCCGAGTGCTCATACCCCCACAGCTTCTTGGCCTGCTTGCCAAGGATCACTTCGGAGCCGTTCTCCTGCGCCTGGCGGATCACGGCGGCGTCGTGCGCCTCCTGCTTCTCGCTGTAGCACTTCGGGTCGGTGCACACGTCCGCACCATTCACGTCGCTGAACAGATCCGGGTTCGCGCCGGTGCGCTTCGGGCAGGCCCTGCAGCTGCCGGCCGCCGGCACCAGGTTCGCGTCGGTGATCTTGAAGCGCGCCTCGGAGAGCTTCAGCATCACGTTGGACTGCGCCCAGTTCAGGAATGCGCGGTAGCTGGTCGGGGTTCCCTGCCAGTCCTTGCGGCTGGCCTCCTCCAGCGCCTTGAGCTGCAGCTGGGTGTCCGGGATCCGCGCGATCACCAGCGCGCGGCTGGCATCGATGGTGCCGGCGCGCAGGGCCGCGGCCGCCTCGGGGCACAGGTCCAGCAGCTTCAGCCGGCCGTAGACGTAGGTCCGGCTGCGGCCAATCCGCGCGCCGATGTCCTCCTTCGCGATGCCCGTCGCGGCGATCAGCGCCTGGTAGCCATCCGCCTCCTCCAGCGGCGCCAGGTCGTCGCGCTGCAGGTTTTCCACGATCTGGACCTCGATCACCTCGGCATCGGTCATCGGCTTCACCAGCGCGGGGATCGAGGCCAGGCCGGCCAGCTTGCACGCGCGCCAGCGCCGCTCGCCGGCGATCAGCTCGTGCGTCGGACGCACCCGCTCGCCGGACGTCTCCGCCACGCGGGAGCCCGGCAGCGGCCGCACCAGCACCGGCTGGTGCAGACCCGCCGCCTTGATGCTGTCGGCCAGCTCTTGCAGCTTGGCTTGGTCGAAGCTCTTGCGCGGGTTGGTCGGGCTGCTGACGATCGCGGCCACCTGCAGGACCTGGAACACAGGCGCCGGCGTCGGGTCGGTGGGGGCGGCGTCGTCGACCGCCTGGCCGCTGTCGGCGGCGTATTCGATGAGGGACATGGGGACTCCAGTGATCAGGTGAGGGAGGAGGGTGCGGCGGTCTGGTCCGCGATCGCAGCCGCGAGCTGGTGGTAGCGCGCCTCGAAGTCCATGGCCCAGTCGACCCACTCCATGCCGCGCAGCGAGGGGATCGGTCGGCCATCGGCCTCCAGGCCCTGCAGCCACGGCCAGGGCTCGGCAGATGCGGCCGGGTGCATCAGGTCGCGGCGCTCGGTGGCCAGGCTGATCAGGTCCCAGCGCTTGACCTGGGAGGCGTGAGCCTGCAGGTGGTGCAGCGCGCCCAACTGGTGAAGCACGGCAGCCTGCAGGGTGTTCTCGACAACGCGCAGCGCGCTCAGGCCGCCGGTGCGCTCGAACACCGCCGCCTTGAACGGGCTCGGGATGTCGCTGCAGTAGGCCTCATGCGCATCGTGTAGCAGCGCGGCCAGCTGGGCGGCAGGGGATGCGCCTTCGGCCTCCGCCAGCGCGGCGCAGTGCAGGCTGTGCGCGGCCACGCACCAGGGGTGCTGCGTGGCGCCAGCGAAGCGCGGGATCCGCGACAGGTGCGTGGCCACGTCGGTGATCGAGATCTGGCCCGGGCCGGGCGCGGGGATGTCCACGCGCCGGCCGGTGTAGGTGATCATCCAGCTCACAGGGCCACCCGCGCGATCTCGGGGTCCAGCCGCACGGGCTTGGCGCCCTCGAACAGGCCCACCGTCAGCCGGCACAGCGTGCGGGCCACGCTGGCCGCGCCGTTGGCGCCGTCCAGGTCGCCGGAGGCCGTGACCAGCACGCCATCGGGCGTGTCCAGGATCTGCAGCGTCACAGGTGCAGCGGGTGGATTGGTGCCGGTGCTCATCATGCCGTCGGCCCGTAGACCCGCTCCAGGAAGGCGTGCACCCGCCGGGCTTGCAGGTCGCTCAGCGTCACGCTGGCAGCGTCGGCGTTGATCTGGATGCCGGCGAGCACCACGTCGCCGTCGTCCCACAGCGCCGCGATCGCGGCCGTGGCCACCGCGGGCTCGGCGGCTTCGACAGGTGCGGACTCTGCGCGCTGGCGGGTGTTGCGCTTCTTTCGGCTCTTGGTGGCCGGCGCGACGTCCTCTGTCGACACGGTCGCGCCCGGCAGGTACCACAGCGCCTTGCCGCGGCCGCCGGCCAGGTAACACACCAGCCCGGCTTTGACCGCTGCCTTCGCGCTCGGGCCGATGTTGTTGGCAGGGACGCCCAGGGCCTCGGAGGCGGCGGCGGGTGTCATGGATCCGCCGGCCTCGTGCAGCGCGGCGATCAGCCGGGCGGCAACAGTGCCCTCGGCGGGTTGGTAGGTGCTCATACAGTGGCGTCCTCGGTGGTGACGGGTTGCGGGCGCTGCTCGGGCTGAACAGCATGGATGTGGGCGACGTGCGTGGCGCGCAGCGTCAGCCAGGCCAGTGGCGCCTGCACGCGCACCTGCTGGCCCTTGCGGTGCCGGTGAGCTGCTGCGGTGCAGGCGTCAAGGGTTGGGAAGATCTGCTCCACGCGCAGGTGGTTGCAGGTGGCGCACTGCAGGCGCACGTCGAGGATCAGCACCGGCTGCATGTGGCCTTCGCGATCGGTCGGCTGCATGCGCGCCTGGGCGTCGGCCATCACGGTGCCGGTCAGCTCGACCATAGGCGCGGCGACGGGTGCAGACGTGTTCACGGAATCGGCCACCAGTTGCCGCCGCCCCGATTCCACGGCAGCGGCTTCGATGCTGTAGGGCGGATGCCTGCTGCGAGATCGTCGCGGGCAGTGATCGGTGCATCGCACTCGCTCATGGTGTCGGGCGGCAGCTGGCGCAGCCCGATCGCCGTGACTGCCACGAGCATCACCATGACCACCAGGATGGCGATCAGAATCGCAGCGACTACCGGATAGGCGGCAATGAATGCCTGCAGCGCCACGATCATGGCGACACCTGCACGGTGATGGTGGGCTTGCCGTACTTCGTGCGGCACTGCACGCTGCCGTCCTGCAGCTGCTGCCACGCCGCCTGGGGGCCGCATACGGCCTGCGCGGCCACGGCGAACTTCTCCTGCCGGATCGACTCGTTGATCGCGTCCTGCAGGGTGACGGCCTGGGCGTACTCGTCGGAGTGATCGTCCAGGCTGGGGCCGAACCAGCACAACAACACCAGCGCGGCCAAGGCAAGGGCGGTGGTCTTCAGCATGGCATCAGCTCCAGCCGCGCGCCACAATGTCCGCCTTCCGAATCGAGGGCAGGTCCTGAGGCGCAATGTTGGTGAGGTGCAGTGCGCCAGGCGTGATGGGCTGCGACGGGTCCCAGTCATCCACCACGGTGCTGCAGCCATACTCAGCCTGCAAGCGAACGGCGTCTGTGGTCTTGCCCCAGGCCTGGGGGGCGGTCAGAATCACGGCTTTGGGGGTGCTATTCATGGCTGCAACGGTCTCCAGCTTCAGACAGGTTTTCTTGCCGTACTGCCTCATTCGGCAGGACGACGGGAGCTACGTGATCACCAACCGGCGATACAAGCCCGTGGGAATGACCAGCACCGACCATGTGGACTACGACGCCCACCCGGTGCGGGTCAAGTTCAAGCGCTTCACGGCGGCCACCGCGCGCAAGCTCGATTGCAAGGGGCGCGACGATGTCAGCCGCGTCTACCTGTACAACGATGGGTGCGTGCCGACCAACAGCCAGGCCGACTGGGATGCCTACTCCGCGCGGCTGCAAGCGCTCGCGAAGCTGCAGGTGACGCACGTGGAGTGATGCCATGCGGCGCGGGATCGCGCGGCTCATGCCAGCCACCTGCTCAATGCCGCGAAGATGACTCCCGCAAGCACGCCGGTAGCCAACACCCTGGCCGCCTCAGCCAATAGCGTGCTGGCCGGTTTCGGAGGTTCCTGCACCATGACCAAGCCGCCCTGCTGAAACCACTTGCCAGCGCGGCCACATAGGCTGTCAGCCGTCCGCGCGGTTTCGCACTCCACCATCGGCAGGCCGTTCACCAGGTCGATGGCCAGCTGGGGGTTGTTGCAGTCGCCTGCGTCGAAATAGCGGCAGTCTCGGCACTTCGGCAACGCGCGGGACGGGTCCTGGTGCTTCTTGTGCCACTCGTGCGCCCCATCCGCGCCCACGCGCTGCTGCTGGTCGTGTGTGAGCTGCACCATTACGATGCCGCCCCCAGCATGATGCCCAGCATCGCGCGGTCGGCCTGCGCGTCGTCGTGCCGGCGCTGCAGGATGATCTCGGACTGCAGTGCAATCTCGCGCACTGTGCGTTCCGCTTTGCGTGCCGAGGATTCACAGTGCGCGGCGGAATGGCCCTTGACCGGCGCCGCCTTAAACCGGCGCCACATCAGGGCCTGTTGTGCCCACCATGCGGCCCGTTCGAAAACCGCGGCGTCGATGTCGTCGTCAGCGCCTGTGTCAGTAGGTGCGCGGGCCAGACTTGCCGCCGGCAGCATGGCCGCGAACCGGGCCTGCTGGGCTACATCCTTGAGAAGTTGCATCCTTCACTCCTTGCCGGCGGGGTGCCGGGTTGGAGTGAATTATTAGGCATTAGCTAACAACGTGTCAAGGCAATGCCTAAAGTGGCCTGTTGTCGATCAGACCCATCCAGAGTTGTTCCGAGACGATGGCAATGGGGTGACCCGCGTACTTCAGGTCAACGGCTTTCTGGATCTTGCGTCCGTATGATGTGTTCGCCCAGTGCGGTGATACGTTCGTGCCGACGACCAGCAATGTCACCTTCTTGGATACGCTGTCAGCGATGATTCCTCCGGCCTGCGTCGTGGCATAGGCGCACTTCAACCGGGTGCCGTAGATGAATTCGCCGGTCAGGCACACTGTTGCGCCTGACAGCGTCACGCGCACCGAGTCATCAATCGGCAGTTGCATTACCTCTGCCGAGGCAGATCCCGTATTCGCAAAGGAGTTGATTGCGAACTGCTGAAGCACATCCAGGAGGTGAGCCCGCTCCGGCTCCGTGATGACGCCGTCGGCAAGCACATCGGCCAAAGCGCGAGCCACTGCGGAACCTGGCCAGTGGGCTGTCGCTTCGGCGTTGCTGGACAACCAGGTGCTCAGCATCTTCACCTCGAGGTCGTGCAACTGCTGGTCAGCCACGATCCCCGTGACAATCCCGAGGAGCAGCTCCGACGCCCGTGTCATCTCACGCCGTTGCTGTGCCGTCTCCTCGTAGCTCATCGATCTTCATCCAGCGAGTCATCAGTCGCCAAGAGCCGCGCAGTGTCCAATGTGAACAGCACGGCGACGCCAGTGCGGGAGCAGAACAGCGTGACCTCGCCTGCGGTGTCGAGGTCGAGATCTTCCCCGCGCAGGCCCAACCACTGTGCGAGGTATAGAAGGCTGCCGATTTTGATCGACTGATTTTTCAAAGGCTTTGCAACACCGCCTTTGAACCCCATGACGGGCAGCTCTCCAGCGCGTGCTCGCTCAGACAGTGAAGGATCTTCGATCGCCTTTTCGAAGCCTCGGAGCCAGGAGAAGACCAGCCCTTGATCGGGACCCTGCCAGCGATCGGCAAAGGTGTCTGGCGTAGCCGGCCGGGCTGCTGCGAGGTGCCGCACTCGCATCGCTAGGGTGAGCGACGGGGAAAGGGAATGATGAGTGCAGTCAAAAGCCGCCTCCGGTACCGTTGGGCTTTCCCAGCTCGTGGGCATGCTCGTGAGCGTCGATCATGCCGGCAAGGTAGCCGTCGATGCGGCCTTTGTCCATTTCGCTGAGTGCGCTGTAGCGCTCAAAGCTTCGGCTGAATGGCCACGCTGTCTGTGCCTTCAGGTCGTACACCTTCGTCGGTTCCTGAGCCCGCAGTACTGTGGCTGGTTCTCGCATAGGCCACACATCTTCAAGGTCGAACCACCAGTGAAGCGAGCGACCAGACCACTCGACGAGTTTGCGGTACTTGTCTTTGCCAATGCGAGCATGGTCGATCCAGTCGTACACCGAGGGAGTCTTCACGCCGAACGCGTCTGCGACGGCTTTGTAGTCGCCGTCGATCCCCTTGGCGTGCATGACCTCATGGAACTTCACCCCAATCGGGTTGGTCGTAGCTCGCACTTTGGTCGGCTTAGGCATAGCCTAATGTCGGAGATTGCCTATATGGAGGCAATGCCTTTACATGCTTTAGGCAATGCCTTAAGATGGCGACATGAATGCAATCGAACGCGCTTGTGAGGCTGTCGGCGGAGTTGGCAAACTCGCTGGACTTGTTGGTGTGGCGCCCCCGACTGTGACCCAGTGGTGCCGCGGTGCCCGACCGGTTCCGCCGCGCAAGGCAGTGTTGATCGAGACGGCCACAGAGCGCGCTGTCACGCGCAAGGATCTCTTCCCGGACGACTGGCAGGAGATCTGGCCCGAGCTGGCCACCCACCAACCAACAACCACGGAGCCCGCTGCGGCGGGGGTGTGAGATGTCGGATCCGATCACTGGAGTTGTGACGGCCGGTCCAATGGTGGGTTCTCTGCGAGAAATTGGGACCACTGGGCAAGCATGGCCCGCACCGATTCGTGCGACCCAAAAATCCACGGCGTCCAGTCTGTGGTCTCTGGTTGCCCCGGCGCTCCGGCTCTGCGGATCTGAAGGCGCCATTCGTACCCGGCAACCGGCCCTTCCGGGAACTGGTAAGTGATGCCGCGAATCTCCTGCCCCTCGATCAGTCCCTGCAGTACGGCGGGCGAAGCGCCCTTCAGTTGCAGCTTTGCCATGGCTAGCCCTCCAGGTGGTGTGTGTGTCAGCCTCCATCGTAGCCCTAGGCTGGCTGCCAGCCAGTCCAACAGAACCACGGAGCCCGCTGCCGCGGGAGCATGAAATGCACCTTGCCGATGCCCTCAATTCGGGCCCGATTTCTGCGGAAAAGCTGGGCGCAAAGATCTGCGACGCGCTGGGATTGAAGACCAGCTCCATCGTTTCGATGTCGCTCGATCTGGTCGCTGGCCAGCCGGCCATGCTGCATGTCCGGATGGCCCCTCCGGCGTCGGCCTTCGATGAGCTGCTGGAAATCTTGGCGCAGTCGTACCTGATCGCCGACGGGCCACCTGACTCTGCTACGGCTGAATCTCGTGCTCCAGCGTCAGCGTCAGGCCCGATTCCACGACTTGCACATGTCGGGAGTCCAGCACGTTGACATGCTTTCCCGCCAGCTTGAGTGATCGCGTTCCAGCGGTTTTGTGTGTGAGCCCGTCCAGGGTCTGCACATGCATGAAGCGGGTGTATACGTCGATCGAGTACTTCGCGCCCGCACTGTCGTGCGCGAGCAGCGTGCCGGTGTGTTCGGTCACATGTTTCATGGGCGGCCCCTTTGTGAAATTGGGTTGGGTGAGATCTCCCAATGTAGTAGCGAAGCGGGCCGCTCGCCATTTGCAGTTGCCGTCCGACAGCGAGTTTGGCCGGCACGTTTCCCGCTCGGGTTGGCACTCCGGCGCTGATCGGGCGGGCTTTTTCTTTGGTTGTGGGCATGGCGCTCATTTTTGCCCTGCGATGCCTCTCAACACCACTCAACAAAGTTGCGAAGCATGAACACACACCAGCCCGGGCTGCCCCTGGTGGACCTGCGGCCTCAGGAAATCACGCGCGAAAAGACCCTTGGCGGCGCCATTGGCTTGTGCGCGAAGGCGGCCGGGTACGAAGGAAAGCAGGTTCAAGGCTTCCTGCACACGGACAAGGCGCAGTTCAGCCGCTGGGAGGCTGGCACCGAGGGGGTCGTGTGGCCCAAGCTCGCCGCGCTGATGGACGTGTGCGGAAATGACGCACCGGTCCTGTGGATGGTGCATGCCCGTGGATACGACTTGCATTCGCTTCGCCGGCTGGAGTCCGCCACGGAGCGTGAGAACCGGTTGTTGCGCGAGGAGAACGCTGCGCTGCGAAGGGTTCTGACAGGCCAGTCCCGCTGATCATGGACAACTACCAGCAGGTGGTCCACCAGATGGAGGAGTTCGGCGTCGTCTGGGCGGCGAAGGATTTGCCGCTGCAGATCGATGCGCCCAAGCGCAAGGGCTGCGGCAAGGCGGGCAAATGGTGGTATTGGCTGCGCTCCTGGCGTCCGGATGCTGGCGGGTGCTTCGTAGTGGGCCGGTACGGGAGCTACAAGACCGGCGAGTCGCGCAAGGTGCTGGTCGACTGGCGCCCGCTGGCCGATGCGGAGCGGCTGCGGATGTCCGCCGAGCGCGCGGCCGCCAAACTGCGGGCGGACCAGGCGAGGCAGCGGGAGGCGGAGCTGGCAGCGCTTGGGGCGGCAGATCTGTGGCGGCGTGCCGCGCGCACCGGGCACAGCCCGTACCTCGAGCGCAAGGGGGTAACGCCAGAGGCCTGCAGGTATCTGCCTGATGGCTCGATCGTGGTGCCATTGCTGCGCTACGACATGCCGCGGGCGGAGGCGTTGCGAGGGGTACAGCGGATTCTCCCGGACGGCTCGAAGCGGTTCACCAAGGGGTTCGCGAAGTCGGGCTGCGCGCTGCGGCTCGGCGAGGCGCGGCCGGGCTACGTGGTGCTGGTCTGCGAGGGATACGCCACGGGCTTGACGCTGCGCATGGCCACGGACCACCAGCTCGCGGTGTACGTGGCACTCGATGCCGGCAACCTGGCGCACGTGGTGCCGATAGTGCGCCAGCTGCACCCGGACTGCCGTGTGCTGATTTGCGCAGACGACGACTACCGCACCCGCAACCAGGCCGGAGAACTGGCCAACACCGGCCGCACGGCTGCGCGCGCGATCGCGCGCCAGGTGGTGGGCTGCGACATCGTCTGGCCTGCATTCCCTCGACCTCGTGGGCCGAAGGACACGGACTTCAATGACCTGCAGCAGCTGCAGGGCTTGGCCACCGTCCAGCGCCAGCTGGCCGGCGTGCTGCAGGCGATGAAAGCGCACTACACGCATGGTTGACGACGCATCCGACATTCCACCGGGCGAGGACCTGCCGACAGAGGGGGACGCGACGCCGCCACCGGCCTCGACTGCGCAGGTTGTCAGTCTGAAGGCGGCGGCGAAGGCGCGCAAGGGGACCCCCGATGCCTCTGCGGGTGCGAATGCGTCCGATGCGGGGGCCGGGGGTGATAAGGCAGGCGGCAAGCCGCAGAAGCCCGAGAAGACGATCGACTGGGGCGTCTACAACCACCTGCTGGAGAACTTCGCGCTGATCTACGGCACCGACACGGTGTGGGACGGCGGGCAGCGCCTGATCATGAAGCTGGCCAACATGGCGCACGCGCATGGAAGCGACCTGGTCAAGATGTGGAAGGGGTCGCCGAAGCGCCGCACCGTGCTGCAGCAGAACGTGGTGTTCGATCCTACCGGCAAGGCGGATCCGGAGATCTGCGTCAACCTGTACGACGGCATCGCGCTTGTGCCCAGAAAGGGCCCGGTCGGCCCCATCCTGGACCTGATTCGCTACCTCACCAGCCGCGCCGCGGAGGATGCTGAGGACTGCGACCACATCATGCACTGGCTGCTGCAGTGGCTGGCCTACCCGTTGCAGCACCCCGGGGCGAAGCTGCGCACGGCCATCGTGATGCATGGGGATGAGGGCGCCGGAAAGAACTTCCTGTTTGACCTGGTGGCTTCGATCTACGGGAAGTACGGTTGCCTGGTGGGCCAGGACGAGCTGGAAGACAAGTTCAACGACTGGCGCAGTTGCAAGTGCTTCGTGGTGGGCGATGAGGTCAGCAGCCGCCAGGAGCTGGTGCACAACAAGAACCGGCTCAAGGCCCTGATCACGTCGCCGACCGTCCAGATCAACCCCAAGAATCTGCCGCGGCGGGAGGAGGCCAACCACATGAACGTGGTGTTCCTCTCGAACGAGATCACACCACTGGCCCTGGACAACTCCGACCGGCGCTACCTGGTGATCTACACCCCCAGGGCGAAGGATTTCACCTACTACCGAGCGCTGGGTGTGTGGCGCGACTCGGGCGGCGTGGCGGCGTTCTACGACTTCCTGCTGGAGTACCCGCTCGATGGCTTCGATCCGTACGCGCCGGCACCGGTGACGACGGCCAAGAAGGAGCTGATCGACATCAACCGGAAGTCGCCCGAGCTGTTCTGGCTGGCCTGGAAGGACGGCGAGATCGATCTGCCCTACAGGTCGTGCGCGGTGGCCCAGGCCTACCGAGGGTACCTGAAGTGGTGCCAGCGCACTGGAGACCGGTTTCCGTTCAAGCAAGGCATGTTCACGCGCACGTTGCTGCGGATGGCGGAGAGCCACGATCCGCCGGCCAGAGAGAAGGTGATGAAGCTGACAGACCCGTCGCAGCCGAACCGGTGCATGCGAATGCTACTGGTGACGGAGCCACCATCCGACGCGCAGGGCGCCTGGGCGGCTGACTGCTTCTCGGCGTTCGAGCATGACCTGCGCAAGTTCTGTGGGGACTTCCCCCGGTCCCCTGGGGATGGTGCATCGGGAGACGAGGGGTGAACGGGATGCTGGCGAGTTACGCGGTTACAGGATGGCGTAACCCGCAAACCCAATGCTGGCGCGGGAAGTTACGCGGTTACGCGGTTACGGATGGTCTCTATACATGTGCGCGTGCGTACAGGTGCGCGTGTGTGCGCACGCATGCATGTATGCGCGGGAGTGCCGTAACCGCGTAACCGCGTAACTCTCTAGGCGTGGCGCGGGTTTCGTGGTTACGCGCGCCTGTAACCGCGTAACTGGTGGTTGTCTTTTTTGAAAGAAGGAAGGAGGGTGGTGATGGGAGTCCAA
>ERZ869921.1067-NODE-1067-length-12702-cov-6.543054_pt1 | contig 12702 bp, 8 predicted proteins | sample MGYA00579310_ERZ869921 | MGnify/ENA primary metagenome ERZ869921 (study PRJEB32216, sample SAMN09231816) | wastewater metagenome | place: USA: Maryland | collected 2016-06-21 | study: EMG produced TPA metagenomics assembly of the PRJNA472060 data set (Reclaimed...
TAATCTTTACGACCTGGCTCCTGATGCGGAGGATAATGATGAATTTTCAAAAGGTGGAGATACAAAGATGAAGAAACAAGGTTTTGCCGCTGGCGGCGGAGTGGATGATAGTTATCTACGTTCAGAGAAAGCTAAAATTGCTGCTGAGCGTGCTGAGAACACTAAGCGTTTAGGTGCTACTAGAGCTGACCAAATAGCTAATCAGAAAACAGAGCGTTTGAATGTTGCTATAAAGGACTTGTTAGCTCAACAGGCTAATGACCGCAAAAAAGCAGAGGTTGAATACAATGCTGCTTTAAGAGATTATGAGAAGGTTAAAAAGTCATACGAATACACCCGTAAGCCGAACAAGACCATTCAGGACAAAGAAGAAGCTATGCTTAGCGGGTATCAGCAGCCTTATTCGTCTAACCTTACGCCAGATCAAAAATTGGCTGAAAGTGAAACAGCCTTGAAAAGACTTGAAACTCAAAAGGCTCGTTTAGAAAAAGCTAAGAAGGATTACGAGTTCTCTACTAATGAATCTAATTACGTTAACACAAAGAACCTCACCCCATATATTGCAGGCACTAAGATGCAAAGCACCCCAAGGCAAACGGCCTCTTCTGCTAATGACCCTTTTGGTATTTTAGCGGCGGGTAAAGGAGAGACTAGTGCAGGTGTCACTATGGGTGCTGATCCTTATGGCGTGGCTAAAAACAAGCCTGCTACTGCGGCTAAGCCGTCTGATCCTGCAACAAGTCCTCTTATTGCTCCTGCTCCTGCAACAGGTAAGAAGGCAACCATTGCAACTGCTGGTGCTAAAAAGACTTTAGGCACAGACTACAACCCAATGATGTCTGATACCTTTGACCCTAATGCTTTTGCATTTGATAATCAAGGGGAGCTTCCTGAAGCAGCACCTACAAGTCCTACAAGTCTTGCTGATGCTGCTTTATCTTTAAAGCCTGATGTTAAAGCTATGCAGCCTATTATTCCTGATGACCCTACATTAACTAAGGACGTTCAGGATGTAACAAACTCAGGCAAGGTAAATCCAACGGGTTCTAAGTTTGGATGGCAAGACGGGTTAGGTGCTGCTATTAATTACGGACTGCCACTAGCGCAATCTATCATAGGTTTTAATCAACTGCAAAAGGTTGGAGACAGACCTATTGATAAGCTGGATACTGATTTAGTAAGTGCTTTTGATACTACAAGAAATAATGCAACCCAAGCAAATTTAGCTGCTAGATACGGGATGAGTCCTGAGGAAATGGCATCTTTAAGAATGCAGAATGCTGCACTGACTAATACAGGCCGTTATGCTGCCCGTAATTTCTCAGGTGGTAGTAGTGCTAACGCTTTAAACATGGAGCGTAGTGTTATTAACGATTCTTTTAACAGAGCATTGCAGGCTAAGGTGGCTGATAAAAACTTACAGATGCAGAAGCAACAGAATGCTTATGGTATGCAAAATGCCGTAAATTCGCTTGCTCAATACAAGCAGGAGGCTAACCGCAGATTGTTTCAGGATGATTTGACTGCGTTTCAACAAAAAACTGATGCCGCTGCTACTTTGATGGGGACAGGGTTAAGTAATTTATCTGATATGTCGGCTGCTGATAGAAGAATGAGAGAATTTAAAAAATTAAATAGCAAATAAGAAATGGCAGATTTTGGTTTATCAAAAGGGCTAACATTTAAAATACCCGCTAGTGAGTATGTCGATCGTGAGATAAATGACATGAAGTATGCGGAGCAGATGCGCCGTCAGCAAGAGGCTGTGGATATGGCTAAGGCTAAGTTGCTTGCTGATGATTTTGAAATGATTGCAGGCTCTAATCCTGTGGATGCTGAGATTATCAGAAACAGCTTTTATGAAACAAGCAAGAGGCTAGGAGATATTGCGAACAAGAATCCAAATTGGCACACTGACCCTAATTCGCTTATGCAGGTGAATGCTCTTAAAGGAGCATATAAATCTAGCGATGATGTTATACGTTCTACTATATATAAAAATAGTATGGATAATTATATAAAATTTAAAGCTGAGGCGGCCAAGAATCCAACACGATACAACATGGATGAGTTGGCTGTTTTTGAAAACGAATTAAAGAGCTACAATGGCTCTAAGCCACTTGTTTTCACTCCTCCAAGAGAGCTTCAGGATTTAGATAAAATAGAAACTGAAACGGCTTCTCAGATGGACCCTGACGAATATAAACGTTGGAACAATGGTAACAAAAATGGTTACATAGGTAGTGTTAGTGATAGAAATCTTTACGAAAAGGCAACAAGCATTTACGCTAACAACAAGTCTGATTATGATTACCGATATAAAGGGGAAAAGGATATTATTGGCTCTATTGCCAAACGGCTTGCGGCAGGTTCTAAAACTGACGTTCATTATGGTGAAGTGGATAAGTTACAAGAGGCTAAGGAACTAGAATTATTTAAAGCTAGATTAGCTCAAGGACAATCAAACAAAGCAGAGAGTCTTTATGATAAATCTTTTAGAAACACCGCTTACATTAGACCTGGACATGAAATATTGGCCGAGGTTTATACAACAAACCCTCCTGCTTATTACATTGATATTAATGGTAAGAAGGTTGATATTTCTGATGACCCATTTAATTATAATGGTGTTTTAGAAGATAAGGGAGTTAGGTTTGATGACGATAGGAATGTTGTTGGTGGCGGTATTTCAGGGATTAAAATAGCTCCTGGACACATTAACAAGCCTCTTGATTGGGCTAAGCAAAGTGGATATATTTATGATCCTGTTGGTCCTAGCGGGCAAGGTAAAACGGATTTTGAAGTTAAACCTGAGCATAAGGGTAAGGGCGAGATTGCTTTTGATAAAGACAACAATCCTTATTTTAAACTATATGCTACTGCTGAAATTGATGGTAATTTACCTGTTTATAAAAACAGGGTTGATAAAAGGATGACTGCTAATCAGAGAAACGCAGCTGGTATTGAGACTGAGGGAGAATCTTCAACGCAAGAGGTTTATACCAATAATAAAACAGGAGAGAAGTTTATTAAAACCGGTAATGGTTATCAAAAAATTCAATAACAATGGGTAAAAAGCAAACGTTTAATTCGTTGCCTCCGGGAGACTACTCGGTTGAAAGCATGCCTGTTGATGCAGGCTCTGGAGGAGGCGGTAAGATTTTATCTGAACTTCCCGAGGGGGATTATTCTGTACAGAAAAGCCCTATAACAAAATCTTATCAGGTTTTTAAGCCATCGGTTGTAGACCAAACTAATCCTGACCAACTTGAGAACACTCTTAATGATTTAGACAAGACTGCTAAAGGAGGCGGAGGAATTTCAGAATCTGGAAGAGAGTTGCTCAGAGGTATATTAACAAATCCAAGCATCACACCTGAAGAGGCTAGGGATGCTATTATGACGGTTCAAGGCTACCACCCAAAGCAAAAGGACTTTGAGTACAATGGGGCTTATTATGTAAAGAATGAGAATGGTAAACTAAAGCCTGTACCTCTTTCTTATGGTGAGCGTCCTCCTGAGGGATACGATGTTGCTAGGTTATTTGGAAGTAAGGAGTCGGCCAAGGATGACTCTTGGTATACTGATTTAGCTAAGAGTGTTTACAATGGTGCCTTATTGGCTGCTGAGGGAACCTTTGCGCTTGCTCAGCAGGCTTACATGGGTACCACTAACGAGCAGTCTGATTATCTTAATAGGCTTCGTAATGTTTCTGATTATTTAAAAATTAACAAGAATGAGGATTTAAACAAGTCGCTTGTTAATTTAGAGGGTATTGATGAGGCTTCTGACCTTTTAGATAAGGATAGATATGACATTAGCCCAAGTTCTATTTGGGGGACACTAACGTCTCTTACAGAAACACTTGTGGCTATGCGTGGAGGTGTTGGTGGTGCTAGGGCTGTTAGTCCTGAAGTTGGAGCAAGGGCGGCCACTGTGTTCGGCTCATACCTTACTCAATTAGGGGATAACTTAGACAAGAACACTGAGATGGGTCTTGACCCAAGAGATGCTGCGGCCTTGTCAGGGTTTCAAACGGGTGCTATGGCATTATTAGATGCTATTGGCCCTGACGCTGCTCTTGTCGGAGGCGGTAGTTCCGCTGCTAAAAATGAGCTATTTAAAAAACTAGCCTCTAATCTTGAGGTGGACGACTTAGGTAAAATTACTAAGGAGTCATTTGCTAAGATGGCTTCCGACCTTCCTGAAACATATGTGACAACAATGTCACAAATGGCTAAGGAATTTGCTAAGGATGTGGCTATCGAGACTACTACCGAGGGTGGTCAGGAATTTGTAAGACGGTCTGCCGAGCAGCTTTGGGATAAGTTAAGCAACGATGACAAGGCTAAATTTGGAACCGATGTAACAAGTCCTGAGTCATTTGGTGCTTACATGGAGAGTTTATTGGCTGGTGCCATAGGTGCAGGTCCTTTATCTGCTGCATCTGCTAGGTCAAAAGCTAAGTTTGAAAACGAATCCCGTAGTGTTTTTGAGACCGTAAAGAAGGGGGATGCTGCTGTTGTTGAACTAAAAGAGAACCTAAAGATTGCTAGAGATGCTGGCAAACTGAGTGAGCAGGAATTTAAGAACGCTGACTTTAAGGTGGACGCTTTCAATAATTACTATCAGCAGGCTAAGGATTTAGAAGGATTGGATGACGCTAAAAAGAAAGAGCTTTTAGAATTATCCTTTAATATTGATGCTTTAAAGGCGGAGACTGATTTTAGCAATGAGGATTTGGATAAACTAGATCCTATTGCTAAGGGTAAGATAAATGTAAAGAAGGACTTAATTAAAGAACTTCAAAAGAGTGTAGACCAAATTGTCAAGGAGAATGAGGTTCAGGTAGAAACGATTGTCCCTGACAGCATGGTTGAGCAAATGGCCAAGGCACAGGAGAAAGCTAAGGGTGGTAAGTCTTTACAGGACCTTATCAACACTTATAAGCCAGGTGCTAGTAAGGATGTTGTTCCCACTCAAAAGCCAAAAGAACGGGCAAAGATTAGTGATTTTGATACGGATGGTTTTAATAAGCTATCATATCAAAACCCTATGGAGGCTAAAAAGATTGTCCAGGAGGCCTTAAAAACTACCGAGAATAATGAGATGCCTGTTACTATCAGAAGTGGTCAGAATGGGGTTCTTACGCTAGATATTGGGGACAATAAGCAGGTAAGATTGGCTCAGAGTGTTCAGGTGGAAGGTTTACCTAGTTTTTTAAGAGTAGAGAACATTGGCGGTAATAAGATAGAGGTAGACAATCGTGGTGGGGATGCCAATTTGGAAAACCCTGCAATGAAGGAGTTTTATTACGACACCCCTGCTGTTCTTAAACGTGTTGAAATTGACCAGTTTGACAAGGAGGGTAATCCCGTGGTGGATAAGGACGGCAAGCAAATGCGCAAGGCTGTTCTACCTGTTTACAATAAAGAGACGGGCAAGTTCATTGGGTTTCAGAGGGAGCATAGAAGGGGTGAGAGTAAATACACCCCAATGGAGCAAGAGCAATTAGCTCAAATTACTGAGTCCAACTTTTTAACGGATGAGATTGCTCCGTTTTTATACAAGGAGGACAAGGGTAAATACTCTCCTGATATGGCTCGGCCTAAGTCGGCACCTAAAGAAAAGCCAAGTGTTGCTAGGCCTGTATTGCTTGAGGCTCTTGAACAGGCTAAGCGTGACCTTGAGGTGGAAATTAACTCTGAGTTTGGCAATCCTGAAAACATCCAAGCCATCCAAAACGAGATTGCTGACATTGAGGAGCAGTTAAAGCCTAAGATTAGAAAGGCTGCTAAGGAAAAACAGGCTCCTGAGACTAAAACTAAGCCTGCGGTAAAGCCTGTTGAAGCGTCTCTGCCTTTTATAAAGGATGTTAAGGCTCTTCAGCAGACTGTCACTACTGAACAGGATAGTGAGTTTAAGGGTGAGCGGGTAAAGGCTGCAAAAGTTCAGGCTGCAATACGGAAAAAATTAGGTATTTTAGAGCAATTATCTAAGTGTGTAAATAGTTAAAAAAGTAATAATGAAAAAACCAAAATCTTTATCCCCAAAAGCTGTTGAATTATTTTATCCTCTTTTGGATGCTGAATACGAGGCTTTTTACTTTTATAAAAACGCAGCCAATTATTGCAAAACTACTGGCTTCTTTAAGGCTCAGAAATTTTTTAATGAAGAGTCGGCGAGTGAGTTAGGACATGCTTCCAAGTTGCAGGATTTTCTATGTGATTGGAATGTATTACCTGAGCTGCCTAAAATTGATGAGCCAAAAGACTTTAAGGGTCTTATTGACATCATTGAGTCGGCTTATGCAATGGAATATAAGTTATACGAGGCATACGACTCTTTTAGCATAGAGGCTTTTAAAATAGGGGAGACCTCTGTTTTTGACTTCTTTCAAGAGCTTAGAGAAGGTCAAACAAAATCTGTTGCTGAGTATAGCGACATGCTCAGTCTTTTAGAAGGAGTTGAGGATGATAAGTTTAAATTATTATTGTTGGAAGAAAAGTTGTTTTAATGGCTAAACTAAAAAAATGTTTATCGGAGTTAAATGGGCTTCTTTCACAAGAGGAGGAGAAATTCCTAATTAAGACTGAGGAGGATAGTCAGATTGGCAATGATGTTCAGGCTGCTAACTTTGCTATAACTCAATACTACAAGCAATTACACGATAAGTTAAACGACCTAAAGACTAAGGTTGGCTTACCAGCCATGCCTTATCCTGACTTTGTTTTGGCTAACGAGGCTGTTCCTAAAACAGAATATAAGCCAAAGTTACCGAGCGAAAAACAAGTGGCATCTGCTAAAAAAGCTATGCGATATAAGGAGGCTGAGAAGGCTTTTTCTCTTATTGGTCGGTATAAGTCTTTAAGTAGGGCGGCCAAGCGTGGTAGTGTAGGCTCAGCCATTATGAGTGCCATTAGGGATGAGGTTGCTAGAATTAACGCAGACATCCTGTTAACTAGCAGGGGAGTTAAGGTTATAGAGAAAGATGGTTCTGTTGTAAGTAAGCCTCCTGCAAGGTCGTCTGCTGATTTTGTCTCTATGCAAAATGAGCGTAAACAAATCCTAAAGGATGCCTTGAATGCCGAGCCTGATACTTTAGAGTATGCGGTTATTCAAGACATTGCTAATGGTGCGGTGTTTTCTCTTGAAAGTTTTAAAAAATATACTAAGTTAAAAGGAAAGGAAATTGATGCTGCTCCTTCATACTTAATTAATGACAATCCTAATAGCAAGAAACTTGATCTTTACACTCGCAACGAAGGTATTTTTGCAATAGACGAAAAATCTTCTGCTGAACTAATTGCTGAGACTTTACAGAATTACTTTACTAAAAACGCTCGTGAAAGAGCAGCTATTGATTTAGTTGCTATGTATGAGGATAGGTTTCTTGAGAAGAAAGAGCAGGGTCGCAGTAAAGAGGAGTTAAAGGAATTAGAACTTTTAGAACTTGAGAATGAGGAGTTGTTAAAGGCAGTTGAGGACATCGAGGCTGAGATTGCTGAAATGGCAAAGAAGGACTTGGATGCCCAGGAACTAATGGAGGCAGAACAACGGGATATTCTTGAACAGGATAAGATGAATGACGAGCTTATTAAGCTCTTAAACATTGGATACGCTAGAGAATCCGCTCAGGCACAAGTCAATAAAGAAATTGATGCACGTGTTGACAGGGGGGAATTATCTCCTAAAGAACTTTTAAATAAATCCTATTTTTTCCAAAAGAAAAACGAGACCAAGGGAGCTGAAATTATCGACAAGGTTGTTGCTGTAATTAAAAAGGCATTGCCTAAGGTTGCCATTGAGTTTGATGATAATTTGGTTGATGATGACGGATTGCCTGCCGCTGGTCGTGTTAAGGGTAATGTTATTACAATTAACCGTAACTACGCTAGCAATGACACTCCTATCCATGAGGCTGGTCACATCCTAATTGACGCTATTGGTTACAACAATAAAGTGATTCAGTCCGCCATTGCAGAGCTTAAAAAGACTCCGCTTTGGAAAGAGACTAAAGAGGCATACCGTGAACTTAGCGAAGAGATGCTAGGTAAAGAGGTGTTGGCTGAGGCCATTGGTCGTGAAGGAGCAGGGATATTTGAGACTGAATCTCAAAAGAGTAAGTTCAAGGCTATGCTGTCTTACATCTTTGACCGCATAAAGCGTTTGTTGGGCATTGAAAAGAATGTAGCTAAGTCTCTTGCTAAGCAGATTATTGCTGGCATTGGAACTAAAGATTTAGTTGGAACGACAGCTCAGGCTCAAATGGCTAAAAGAAAAGTCCTTAGTGACGCTCAGGCTCAGGTAAAAGAACTTGTTGATGCTATCGCTGAAAACGAAGATTTAAGTTCTATTCCTTACGAGGAATTGCTAGATGTTTACAATGCCATCAATGCTCAGGATATTCCTGGCAAATCTAAATACCTAAGAGATGTGAAAATCAGAATAGGTATGAACATTTTTGAGAGGGAAAAGACTAAACTCCAAAAAAATAAAGACTTCTCTGCTGACAGGGCTGCAACAAAGGATTTAAATGCCAAGGAGGTTAAGTTTAAGGTATTGTCTCATTTTATCGATGCTTATCCTGAGTTTAAGTCTTTGAGTGAGATGTGGGATGCTGCTTACTTTGCTAAAATAAAGGAATCTCGTGAGGGGAAAAACACCAATGAGAAACTAGCTATTGAGGTGATTAAGGACCGCAACTCTCGACTAGGTATCACTCAGCGTGCTATCGAAATGGTTCAGAGTCTTTTCACAAGTGTAAACTATAAGTATTTTTCATTTTTAGACAACGGAAAGGGTAAGTTAGTTACTCTTAGCGAGGCTAAAAAGAAAGGTTATAGTAAAGCTCAGATTGAGTATTTAAAGTTTGTCCGTGACTTGATTGCTAGTCGTAAGATTCTTATGGATTCTGACGACATCTACAACATGGACATGGAGGTTCTCAAATTAGACAAGGGCTTCTCTGAGGCGTTTAAGACAGATGGCTTGGCCCAAGCGTTTGGTAACTGGCTATCATCATCTGACGGGCTTAGAGAGACTCAGATTGAATTTAAGAACCCTATTACAGGTAAGACTAGTATCACTTCGTATCAGAATGCTGAAACTGCTTTAGTTAAATATGGTGAGAAGGGGCCAAAAGAAAAGGCTCAATCTATTGCTCTTATCTTAAAGTACAACTTTGCTGCTCGGAGAAAGAAGTCTGATGCCGAGAACAAGCAACGTGGTACCTATTACTTAGATGAGAACGGACAGTTAAAGAGCAAGTTTGATAGAAAGCGTCCTCCTGAGGCAAGCTACTCTACGGACTTCTACAAGGCGGTTAGTGAGTACATTGATGACAATGCGCATATCACCCATATCAGTCCTTTGATGCCTGTTATTGAGTCCATTGAATACCTGAACAAAAGGGGTGTATATGAATTTGATGACGATGGCAATAAAACTCCTATTCATGCTAAAAAGCCCAATGTCGTTAAGTGGATTAACGAATGGCGGGATTTGCACGTTTTGAGGCAAAAGGATGAGGGTATTCCTGAGTTGGATGCTTCCTTAAAGTTTTTAAGATTCCTGACTAGTGCCACTACAATGATGTTTAACATACCTGCGGGTTTAATGAACATCGCCATTGGTAACTACAACGCATGGAGAACGGGTAACACTGAGATGGTAGCCAAAGGTAATGCTAGGTTGTTTGGAGGTAAAAAGAAGTTTAAGTCCGACTATGGTTACGGGCTTATTAATCCTATTGCTGTGGACATTGCCCGCAAGTATAACGCTGTAAGTACGGACATTGATTCTAATCCAATTCAGACCCTGAGTGGAATTATGTCCAAACTTGGTCATGCTATCACTAAATACGGGGAGTTTCAAATTCAGGCAAGTGGATTACTTGGCCTTATGTCTGATGAGGATTTTAACAGTTTTGAGTACAGAAAAAATAAGTTTGGGGTTGATGAGTTGGTGTTTAAGAAAAATGTGCCGCCTCAGAAGCAACTAGAGATTGAGTCTAGGATTCTAAAACACATAAACACCGTGTCCGACATCCAGGGTAAGTATAGCGAAAAGGATCGCCGTAATATCCAAAATAACGAACTAGGAAAGGCTTTGATGCAGTTTAAGGTGTATTTACCTGACTACTGGAGAATGCGCTTCGGAAAGGATGTGGGTAGCTGGTATATCATGCTTAACGGCGGACTTAAAGAGTTGAAGAAAGATATTAAGGATAATGGTCTTAAAAAGGGTCTGTGGGATAACGAAAGCAGGGAGGCTAAGGCTTTTATGAGCAATCTAAAAGGTACCGCTGCCGTGGCTTTATTTATGATTCTGAGTCATTCTGATGACGACGATGATGAGGGAGCGGTAGCATTTGCGGAAAAGATGCTTTCCAACTTATTGGGCATATTTGATCCTGTACAGCTCAAGTTTACCTTAACTAGACCTATTGCGGCAATGGGAGTTGTTGACAGATTCCTGACTGCTGTGGAGCATTTATCCCTTTGGAGTGAGGACGCTTACATGAAATCTGACTCTAAATACGGGGAAAAGGGAGATGCTAAGATTCTTAACGATATCAAGGGATTGATTCCTGGTAGAAAAGTGGCCGATGCTCTTGATATGTTTTCAGAGGATGAAGAATAATTATTATTATATTTAACACATAAAACGAAACAAAATGTCTCTAAGTCTTGAAATACAGTTATATACCGAAAAAAGTTGTGACGACTTGTTTTTGGAGGATATGACGGGATTGTATGTTGCGGGAACCAACGAAGGGGGTTATGGGCCGCTTAATGTAACTATAAACGATATTACTCAGGTATTTGTCGAAGTTAACTATACTGCCCTTGGGGTGTCCACCTTGTTTACGTTTGACGTAACTAATGGATTAATTACTTCCGCAGGACTTAGTTTAGACGGAGGAGCTGTTACAGATATTTATCCATTTATGACTAGTTATGATTGGCCTTTTACTAGCACTAATCCATTGAACCTGACTACACATATTTGGACAAATACGCTTCCAACATTTGATGACATGGTTTATACCGTGGAATACAGTGTGGTGTATACTCCAGGTTCAAGTCCTGTAACTATCACCACTGAAAGCTCTTCTTTGATTGATTGCAAGACTTGCTGTTGTGTGTCTAAGAAGTCTGTGACTATTGACATGAACAACACGGAGGCTTTAGTGGCCATGCTCGTTCCAACCGCCTACCTTCAGACCGCTAAATTTGCTGCTGATAATGGGCTGATTGAAAAGGCTAATGCCTATATCCAAAAGGCAAAAGATATATGTGACCAAAATAATTGTGGTTGCGGTTGTTAAACATTTAAACTATAAAAAACTATGTGCTGTTGCAGTTCAATAAGAGGTCCTCAAGGTAAAGAAGGTATACAAGGGGAACAAGGTATTCAGGGTATCCAAGGTATTCAGGGTGATAAAGGTGATAAGGGAGACCAAGGTGATAAAGGAGATAAGGGAGACCAAGGTGTTCAGGGTCCACAAGGTCCTGCTGCTTTCTTTAGACAGGCAAATGTTCAGATAGACCCTTTTAGTGGCGATCAGACCGTACAAATGACTACCGCTTTAGGTTCTCCTTTGTCAGTTGCTTATCATGGCGTTATTTGGATTACTTGTGCTGAAAACGTTGTTGCTACTGTTGTACCGTATATTGATGCGGTTCCTCAAACAGGTTATCAAGTAACTGTTTCTGGCCATAAGCACGGAAGGGTTTGTAATATAGCCGTGCCTGTATCGGGCATATTAAACGTTTCGTCTACTGAAATCATCTATTTAAAGGTGAGTCTTGACGATTATACGAATGCGGCTGTTGCAGATATTAAGTTTGTTTATAATACATTCTAATGAATTTAAACACGCAAATAAGTAACGCTATATCTTTAGGTAAGGACACTGCTATTGCTTGGGCAGACGGCTACATCACTCGGGAATCTTTGGGTGACCAGTTAGGCTGTTGTGAGTTAAAGTTAGCTGTCCTTACCAAATGGATTTGCATGCTATCGGAATACTTAGAGGATTCTTTTAATGAGGATGGCTCTGTTATTGAGGATGCAGTAACCTGCTTAACGCATGAGGAGGCAATGGTGCTTGTGGGTAAATTAACTGCTCTTTCAGCCTGTTAATCTTCATACACAGGCTCTACATAGATTTTCTTATTCGATGCCATGCGCTGCTTAACAACTCCATCTCTGAAGGTGTTATTTAGGTGTATTCTTATTATGGCTCTTGCATTTGATATTTCGCTATCTGTTGGCTGAATAATGCCTGCAAGTATTAGTTCTGAGATAAGCAGATTAGATTTCTCCATTTCTTAATTTTTGTTTTAATTCTTCTTCTAGTTTAAACATTTTATCCCACATAGGATCTGTCAGGGTGCTTCTAGGTTTAGTGTCCCAATCTGAGTGGCATCCATTTGTTGGTGTTCCATCTCCACGATTAACAGCGATAATGCTATGGCACATTATTCTAACGTTTTCAGGGTGCAATCTAAGGGATGGGTACTTGCCTTTAGGGAGGACATGAGCAAAGTTGTTATGTGTTACAACTGATATCTGTTTTCCGCACACAAAGCAGCGTGTAGGGCCGTCATAAGAGATTTCATCTAACACCTCCTCAAATACATGTTTCTCTCCTGTGGCCTTAAATTTAGGCTTTATAGGTGTTCTTTTAAGGGG
>ERZ869921.1068-NODE-1068-length-12684-cov-11.019400_pt1 | contig 12684 bp, 13 predicted proteins | sample MGYA00579310_ERZ869921 | MGnify/ENA primary metagenome ERZ869921 (study PRJEB32216, sample SAMN09231816) | wastewater metagenome | place: USA: Maryland | collected 2016-06-21 | study: EMG produced TPA metagenomics assembly of the PRJNA472060 data set (Reclaimed...
AAACAGTTACTTATAACTTTTTAAGTGCGTATGTAAACACACAAGATTATAAAAAATTATATCCTCAATATCCTTTTAAAGTACAAGGTCAATTTATTTTAAAACCAATATCTTATTTTAAAAGTTGGGTAGGCTATCCTTTTGATATTACATATTACGATGGGGAGTTTGGTGATTTATATTTTAATGTAAATGGAAACGAAAGTTTTTTATCAAATGACAATCGTATAAACAGAGTTGTATTTTCAAATGGAAATGAAATCGTAGCTTTACAAAACGGATATAATTCAATAACAATAATCGGAGATGAATTTTATATAGAACAAATTTCAGATGCTTGCGACGGGCATTATTTAAAATGGTTAAATTCATTTGGTGGCTGGAACTATTGGCTATTTAATAAAGGAAACGACACACTAAGCACAAAAGATTTAGGTACAATTTTTAATGATTATAATGACGTTGTAGATACCATTTCTCCTTACGTGGCTATTGGTAAAACTTCTGAAAATAATATTACCGTAAGACAAGATAATATTACACAAGATGAGTTTTTAATTCTTAACGATATTTTAGAAAGTCCAAAAGTATATTTATTTACAGGAGTGCAAAATGAAGTAGTACAAGCAAATGATTGGTTAGAAGTTACAATTAAGTCGGGAGCTTTTAGAGTTTCAAACGCAAAAGAAAAAATGACTAACTTAAATTTAACGATTGAATTACCAGCTAATAATACAAAGACTTTATGAGACTAATTATAAACGGATTTGATATTGAACTGGAACCGGATGAAAAGATTGCTAGAACTTTGCAGGTTAATGATATTTTAACTTTAAGCAATAGGCAGTCAAATTATACCAATACTTTTTCAATACGTAGAACTGATAAAAATAAGCAAACATTTGAATTATTGGGCGTTGTTGGCGCTACTTCTTTTTTACCTTACCAAAAAAACGAATGCTATCTTTATACAGATGATGGCGAATGTATGGTTTACAAAGGGTGGGCGGTTATTCAAAGTACTGACAAAGATTATAAGATTAATCTTTACGATGGTAATATCGATTTATACAAAGCAATAGAGAATAAAAGTTTAGGAGATTTGGACTTGTCAGAACTAAATCATATTAAAAATTTATCCAACGTAGTAAATACATTTACAGCAAATTTACCATATAAGTACATAGTTGCAGATTACAACGGTGAAATGGTTTACAATACCAATAGGATAAATATTGATTACATAGTACCAAGTGCAAAGGTTAGTTATTTGTGGTATAAGATATTTGATACGTATGGATTTACTTACGAGGGTAGTGTTTTTAATACCGTAGATTTTACAAATTTGTGGCTAACATATCCTAAATTTACAAATAATAATATACCGCCTACAGCAATATTTCAAGGTACAACACAAACTTTAACAGGCGCTACAGCAACCGTTCCATTAAAATTTAATCAATCTATTGTAATTGATAATATACAAGATACAAACAAACAGCAATTTATTATAAGCGCAGATGGTGGGTATAGAGTTGAATTAAATAATAATGGTGGTGGTATTACTTATGAAGTTTTAGTATATAATCGTTTTGGTAATTTTACAGCTTATCAAACTTTTACTTATGCAAACATTTATAAAAACGGAATTTTAATTGGTTCAAGTCAAGATGATTATATTGATTACGAATTTACAATAGGAGACGTTATTACTGTACAATTTCAACCAGTTAGTTTAGGAATATACGATACATTAATTAGTACAACTTATAGCGGTGATTTCACTTTAATTATATCAGAATTTGTAGGTCAAGCAGTATCTTTTACAAACGAATTAAAAGATTTTAGTATTAAAGATTTCATTACTGAAATACTTAATCGTTTTGGAATAACACCATTCAAAGACAAATACGAAAATCATTACAAATTCTTAACTCTACAAGAATTACTACAATACAATGAAGTTATAGATTGGAGTAGAGAACAAAATAAATTTGTAGAAAAAATATCTGAAAAATATATTTTTGGTTCGTATGCTCAACAAAACGACTTTACATACAAATACAATGATATTGAAAGCGATTATTATAATTCTAAAATTTTAATTGATAATAAAAACCTTGCAGATAAAAAGACTGTAGTTAATTCTAAAATTTTCGCTCCTGAAAAAGACCAAACATTTTTAATACACGATTTAAAAACTAACGTTTATAAAATGTGGGATAAAGAAGTTCAAGATAATGGAACTGTACAATATAAAGGTTTGCAAAAACGATATTATTTAATGCGTGAACGTTCGCACACGTTTACAACCACAACGCAAATAGGCAGTAAAGTTTTAGGAACGCACCAAGCTATTACAACAGTACCTGCTGAAAGTTTTTATAATCTAGGAATGGAGGATATTGTAAGAAACTACTATAATACTATTGGTGCTATTTTAAATTACTCAAAAATAATTGAAGCTACAATTTATTTAACCGAGAAAAACATTTCAGATATAGATTTCAGTAAATTGTATTGGATTAAAGAATTGTCTAGTTACTTCTTATTAAACAAAGTAAACAGTTTTACTAAAAAAGGAGTTACAAAAGTTGAACTTATAAAAGTGGATTACGTGCCAAAGTTTAGTGGGGAGTTTTTAGTAAACAACGGAATTAACTTATTAATCGATGAAGTAAAAAAATTAGTGCCTAGAATACATTTTGGTTTTGGTCAAAGGGAAATTACAGCAAGTGTAGGGCAAACAATTACAATATACCAAGATACAATATACAATCCTGACGTTTATGATTTACCAATTCAACCGACAGGAAGCACATTAATATCTTCAGAATTAAATAAAATACAAATAAGCTATCCTAGTACTGGAGTTTATACAGCAAATGTTAGAGTGCAAACAATAGACAAAACTACAGGAATAGAAAACACTTCAAACGATTTAAAAATAACAATAGTATAATGGGAAAGGTTGTAATAGCAGAACTCGAAATAGATATGACAGCGCTTTTAAAATCTACTTCAGATTTGAAAAAGGAAATTGACGCGCTTAAAAACACTCAAAAAGATTTAGCTGCAAGTGGCGATAAGTCAAGCGAGGCATTCGTACAAAATGAAGCGGTTTTAAAATCTTTAAATAGCGCCTATGCTTCAAATGTAAAAGTAATACAAGAAAGTGGACAAGCAACTAAAACACAAGCAGACCAAGCGCAACTTGTAACTATGGCTTTAAATACAGAAGTAACATCTATTGCTGAGGCACGTCAACAAAATCAGTTGCTTAATAAAATGCGTAACGAAACGAATGTTACTACAAAAGAAGGACAAGCGCAACTAACAGCATTAAATGCTAAATTAAATCAAAACAACGATTTTATAAAAGAAAATGCAGATGCTTATTTAAAACAAAAAATAAATATAGGTAACTATTCGGAAAGTATAAAAGAAGCCGCAGGGAGTATAAACCCTTTGAATGGTGGATTAGCTGGATTTACTGAAAGAGCGCAAGCTGCTGGAGGTGCGGGGAACTTATTAAAAAGCGGATTATCTGGTATGATTACTGGTATGATGGGAATGGTAAAAGCCTCACTTGCTTTTATTGCAACTCCTATCGGTGCTTTATTGGCTGTTATTGGTGTTGCTTTAGGTCTTTTAATTGGTTTGTTTAAAAGTTTAGATCCAGTAATGGATAAAATAGAACAAGGATTTGCAGCATTAAGCGCAGTTGTTGATGTTGTTAGACAAACATTTTTAGCATTAATTACGGGCGCAAAATCTTTAAAGGAAGCGTTTAGTGGGTTTGGTACTTCAATGGCAAACGCTGCTAAAGATGCGGCTAAATTAAAAGAAGCTCAACAAGATTTAAACGATGCAATGCGCTCGCAAGAAGTATCAAACGCAAAAGCATCACAACAATATGATGAATTAATTGTTAAGTCAAAAAATAGAACGCTAACAGAACAGCAAAGAATTGCATACATTCAACAAGCGCAAAAAATTGAAGAAGCAAACTTTAGACAGCGTAGCGCGTTAGCAGATGCGGAATTAAAAAATGCTATTGAAGCAGCAAGAATTAAAGGACAGCTTTCAGACCAAGAAGTTGCTAATTTAAAACGCAACACAATGGCTTACGGTAATTATTTATTAAATACTGGTAAGATTACAGAAGAAGAATTAAACGCTTTAAAAAACGCGGAATTAAATAAGATTAAAATTAAAGATGAATCTACAAAAAGATTAGAAAAATCACAAAATCAAGAAGATAAACTTGCTGAGGCTGCGACTGCAAATGCAGAAAAGGCACAACAACAAAGAGAGGCTTTAGCTGAAAAAGAAAAAGCAAGACGCCAAAAAGAAATTGACGACTTAATAGCAAAGTCAAATATTCAAATTGAATTATTTAAAACTACGGAATCTGCTAAACAAAAAACAGCATTAGAAACCGCCGATTTTAATAAGAAACTTTACGAAAAAGAAACTGCAAATTTACAATTACAATTTGACAAAGGTAAGATTTCAAAAGAGCAATACGAATTAGAAAAGTTACAGCTTTCACAAAGCTATGCAAAACAGCAAGCTGATACGCTTTTACAATTTGCAAACGCTGAATTGAATTTATTTTTAGAAACTAACAAATCTAAACTTGCTGGAGCAGAAACTTTAACAGCTGAATTAGTAGCAGAAGAAGAAAAAAGGTTAAAACTAATTGAGCAGAAAAGAATTGAAAATTTAGCAAAAGATAAAGAAATTGATGTTGCTAAATTAGAAGCTAAAAAATTAAATAACGAACAATTAACAGTTGCTGAATTAGAATTTGAAACTGAAAGAATAAAGATTGCAAGTGAAACCGATAACACTATTCAAGCCAATAAGAAAACGCTTGAGGAGCAAATTAAAGCGCAAAAGGCGGAGCAGTTAGCAATTGATAAAGAATTGGAACTTGCTAACGCACAAACAAAAGCGGAAGAAGACGCAATAAAAGCGGAGCAAGACTATCAAACTGAAATAGCAAGGTTTACAAAACTTTTAGAAGGTAAAAAAATTACTCAAGAACAATTTGATGCATTTAAAAAAAATGCAGATGATAAAAAAGCTGAATTAGATAGACAAAGAGAAATACAGCAAGTGCAATCAGCTTTAGGTGCATTAAATAATATTGCTGGTGCTGTAGGTTCATTATTCGGTCAATCAAAAGAATTAGCATTAGTTCAAGCTGGTATTAATGGTGCAATGGCTATCACTTCTATTTTAGCACAATATCCAAAATTCGACGGTGGTTTTGCTATGACTGCAGCAATAGTAGCAGCAGGTGCTACAACCGTGGCGCAAGTTGCAAAGATAGCAAGTGCAAAAACACCTGCAACACCAAAATTTGAAAAAGGAGGTATTCAAGAAATTGGAGGTAAAAGACATAGCGCTGGAGGTACTAAATTTTGGGGTGAAGATGGTACTCAATTTGAAGCTGAAGCAGGCGAAGGAATAGGAATATTAAACCGTAATGCGTTTGCGTCTTTTATGGACTTTAATAACTCACATATTAGCGGTAGAAGTAATGGCGGTTTCTTTGCAGGTGGTGGAATTATTACGCAAGGAGTTCGACCTGAAACTTTAAATATCGATAGCGTTGTAGATGCTATTGCGAGTATGCCTGCTCCTGTTGTTGCAGTTGAGGAAATACAAACTGTAGGCAATAGATACACACAAGTTGTAAGCGGTGCTAATTTGTAAAATAAATTTTGTATATTTGAAACGTGAGTAAATTATTTAACATATTAAACGGTTGGGGTAACTTCATTGATAAAAGCGAAGTTACTGAAAAGATAGCTGAACAGCGTGCCGAAATATGTGTTAAATGTAACGAGTGCAAAGATGGTAAACTATTGGCACTTATAAAAGATGACTTAAAAGAAATTGAAGGACATTATTGTGCATTATGTTATTGCCCTATAAGCGCAAAGATTAGAAGTAAATTAGAAACTTGTCCAAAAAATTTATGGTAAACTACGACTTTTTAAAAGCTATTCCACAAAGCCAATTTTTAGAAATGGTTAGACGTGGAATAATACACGTGAAAGTAATGGATTGGTTAGTAGTGTATGAATTTTATTTAAACGAATTGAAATCACATAAGAAATCGGTTTCAGTAACTTATACTTCTGAAAAATATAATTGCTCAGAAAAAACTATTTTGAGAATTATTAACTTTATGATTAATTAATATATTATTTAATTGCTTTTCAAACTCCTGATATTCGGGAGTTTTTTTATACGCAGGTGTTTGCATTTTCTTTATAGCTCTATATCCTTGAACACTCAAAGAATAAACCAACGCAATAAAAGAAACTAAGATTAAAATCATACTCAAATTTACTTATTGATACATAGTAATTTAAGACATTTTTATGTCTAAATGTATTGACTTCTTATACTTAATTTTGTACGTATGGAAGGAACTATTTTTATTAACGGTCAAATCGGAACTAATGAAACCCAAAAGGGCGTAGAGTTAATCGATATAATCCAACAAGTCAAAGCACAAGTTGGAGCAACTTCTTTTCGTGTGCATATCAATTCAGAGGGCGGTGTTGTAGATACTGGCTTTGATATTTTCAATTACTTAAAATCTTTACAATTACCAATTACAACCGTAGGGAGTGGTTTAGTCGCTTCAATTGCAACGGTTATTTTTATGGCTGGTGATACTAGAGTTTTAACAAGTGGAACGCAGTTTATGATACACTCGCCAATGGGTGGAATTGATGGAACTGCTGACGAAATTGAAGCGTATGCACAAAGTGTAAGAGATTGCGAAACGAAACTTATTAAGTTTTATACCAATCAAACAGGATTAGGAACAGATGCAATCGCACCACTTTTACGAAATGAAACGTGGCTAACAGAAGACCAAGCAACCTCGCTGGGTTTTGCTACTGCATTAAACGAGCCTATCCTTGCAAAAGCGTATCTTAATTTTAAAAATGATAAACCAATGACTAAAGAAGACAAAAGTTGGATTGAAGAGAAATTCACTTCAATTTTAAACGCATTCAAAAAGCCGATTGTAAATATAGTTTTACAAGACGCTAACGGTGTAGCTATAGACTTTGCCGAAGTAATGGAGGGCGAAGAGCCTGCTATCGGTGCAATAGCTACAGTAGACGGACAACCTGCAGAAGGTGAGTACATTATGCCTGACGGTAGTACTTACGTATTCGCTGCTGGAGAATTAACACAAATTGTTGAGGCAATTGATGACAAAGCTAACGAAGAGTTAGAAGCATTACGCAAACAACTTGCTGAAAAAGAAGCTGAATTACAAGCAAATGCTACAAAAATAGCTGAGCAAGAAACAGTTATCACTAACATCGTAAAAGAAGTAAAAGAGTTAAAAGCTGGTATTACTTCTCGCTTTGAGGGTGAAGAGAAAAAAGACAAAGACAAAAAAGGTGAGCCTGTTACAAACAGCGCTTTATCTGCATTAGAAAATTTAAAAAACAAAAGACGTAAATAACTATGGCATCAGAAATTACATCAAGTTTTGCTTTTAACAGAGAGGAACTTAAAGACTGGTCAAAAGTAATTAATGAATTAACTTTTGGCGACCCTGCACTTAATGAATTACACGACATTGAGCAAGGTATTAAATACAATCAGCAAATCGTATTCGCTGGGCGTATGGGATTATTAGGAAAAACCGTTACAGGTTGTACACCAAATGCAGTAGCAGGTGTTGCACTTACTGAGAAAACGTGGACACCAGTAGACAAAGACTTCAGATTAGAACATTGTTCTGCTGACGTAAACGCACAAGACAAATTGATCCGTCAAATGGCGAAAATGAACCCTGACTTTTACAATGTAATTGAAGGTTCTAACAACGTAGTAGGTAACTTCTTAGTTGCAAAAGTTGTTGAAGGATTTAACGAAAATTTAGTACGTGAGTCTTGGTTTTCAGATACAGCGGCTGCTTTAACTAGTGGTGGAGGTGTTTTCAAAGTTGGTACTGATTTAGGATTCTTTAATTCTTACAACGGATTTTTTAAACAAATCTTTACTGAAGTTCCAACTACAGATGCTAAGTATGTAGCAATTACTAAAAATGCTGCTGCTTCTTATGCTTTACAAGCGTTAGCTTCAGGTGATGCAATTGCAACTTTAAAAGCAATGTACGCAAAAGCGGATTCAAGATTATTAGATAGTGGTTCTGCTAAATTCTACGTAACTAGAACTTTATGGGATGGTTACTTAAATGATTTAGAATCATTACAAAACTCTGGAGCTGGTAACACAATGATTAACGAAAACGGACAAGTTTCTTTAACTTACAGAGGTATTCCTGTTGTGAAAATCGAAGTATGGGATAGAACAATTGCAGCTTACCAAGACAATGGAACTAAATGGAACTTACCTCACAGAGCGGTTTTATCAACTCCAATGAACTTAAAAATTGGTACTTTATCAACTGACGACTTTGGTACGTTAGATGCTTTCTACGACCAATATCACAAAGTAAATGTTATCGATGCTGTTTACACTATCGATGCTAAACACTTAGAGAAATATATGACAGTAGCGGCTTATTAATTTAAGCCACTACTTATTTTTAACTTTTAAAATATAAAGATATGCCTTGCGAAGGATTAATCACAGCAGATATTTTATTTGATTGCGCAAACCCAAGTATTGGAGGTTTAGAAACTGATGTATTGTTAATCAATGCAGAAGATATAAACATAGCTACTACAACGGTAAACAGCACGAATAAAACATTAATTACTAACCTTGCGTTGAAAGCTACTAAAGTAGGATTTCTATTGCAAGGCGTAAAACAAATCAATGGTACAAGTTACGAATTGGTTAAAAAAGAATTTGGACCAGATAAATTCAAACATATGTTTACAGGTGTTATCTTAAATCCAAGCGCTGCAAACAAATTACAAGCTACTCAACTTGCAGAAGGTGGGAAATATGTAGTAGTTGTTGAGCAAAAATGGAAAGGCGCTGCTAATGCTGATGCGTTTCAAGTTTACGGATTTAAGTCTGGTTTAGAATTAATGACAATGACTTACAACTCAAAAGAAAACGACGGTACAATTTCATTCACATTGGAAAGTACTGAAGGATTTGAGGAGCCTTTGTTACCAATGACTTTATTGGAAACAGATTACGCTACTACTAAGACAGCATTTGATGCTAAATTCTTATCATAAGTGGTATGAAATGAATGTGGAACTAATTATCGGTGGGAAAACTGCCGATAATGTTCCTTATTTAAAATTATTCTTAATAGATTACAAAACAGAATTTTCTATTGAAACTGTAAACGCAGCTTGTCAAAAGTGTATCGTTGCATATCATAGAGAATTTATAAAAAAGTACAGCACAATGGAAAATACTTCAAATTACCAACTGCACAAAAAAAGAGAGGGTTTACAATTAGAATTTGGCGGCTCACTTTTTATCACAAATGAAAACATTACAGACCGATACGCTGAAAAGTTAATCAAACGCTTCAAAGAAATCAATCCGGAATTTAAAATGGAGGATTTATTTGAGGTATATCCAACAAATATCACTACTGAAGTAGTAGAAGAAGCGCCAAAAAAACAAAGAAAACCACGTAAATAATGAAAGTTACAGTCTTCGACATAGTTAAAAGGCTGGTTACGTGGGATAAAAAATTAGAAATCTATCAAAATGGCGAAGATAACGCATATCCTGAGCGAATAGATAGAATTATAAACAACTCCGTAACCGCTAAAATGGCATCTGAAATGATGGTGCAATACTTAATTGGAAAAGGTTTTGGGGAGTCTGACAATTTTCAAATTAATGACAATCAAAAATTAATTGAATTTGCTATTGATGTAGCAGATAGTTTAACACGTCAAAGAGGTGTGGCTATTCATTTTGATTATAACTTAAATTTTGAAGCGGTTAATCCAAAAGTTATTGATTTTACAAAAATTCGTTTAGGTAAAAAAGATAGTAACTTCTATAATGGTAAAATACTGTTTAAAAACGATTGGAATAACGCAAAAGAAAAAGAAATAACTTTTGACGTATTCAATAAAAATACAAATGTTGTAAAATCACAAATTGAAAAAGCTGGATCTATTGAAAAGTACAAAGGTCAGGTTTTATATATCAATTTAGATACTAGATACTTTTATCCACTTTCACGAATAGATGCAGTTTTAAACGATTGCGATTCTGAAAGTCAAGCGGCTATTTACAAAAATATGATTTTGCGTAAAGGTTTTTTTGGTAAGCAAATTATAATGACGCCTCCGTTAGTTTCAAATGATGAACCTGAAATGGTTTTGAATGATGCTGGAGCTTTGGTTAGAAATCACGCATTTGCAAAAAGACAAGCTGAAGCGGATGAGGTTAAAAAAACAATTGAAAGTTTTATAGGCTCTGAAAACGCAGGAGGTGCTTTAATGATTGAAAGCCCTGACTTTATAAACGGAATAGATACGATATTTAAAATTCAAACTATTAGTTCAGACTTAAACGATAAAATGTTTGAATACACTGAAAACTCGGTTAGTAAAAATATTCTTATGGCTTTTAATAACTTGCCTATCGCTTTGGTAAAATCACCCGATAGTGCAATGTTTGTCAATAGCGGGGCAAGTTTATTAGAAGCAAAGAAAATGTATTGGGAAAACACGTCAAAAGAGCGTAATAAATTAGAAACTATTATAAACGATATTGTTCAAAATCTACCAACGTGGAATGGTTCTTATATTACTGTAATTTCATTATTTGAAATTGATGCAGAGCAATCAATAGGAGATATTAAACGCATAGAAAGTCAAGCAGCGTTAAAAGGATCAGTTGGTGGAGTACAAGCGTTATTACAATTACAACAAGCGGTATCTGCACAATTAACAGACTTTGAAAGTGCTGTTACAATTATTGAGGAAATTTACGGAATTAATAACGAATTGGCTCGTAAAATGTTAGGAACTCCGAAATTAGGAATACAACCTTTAACACCAGTAGTATGATAACAACTCCATTAATCACACGTGGCGAAATACAACAGTATAAGCAGTTAAGCAATTCAATTCATAACAATAAAATGAATGAATTAATATTGCAATCGCAAATGGTAGATTTATTACCTTTGCTTGGTGAGCAGTTGTATTACGATATTTTAAACAATACAGAAAATTATACCGAGTTATTAGATGGTAATATTTACGAATACAACGGAATAACTTATACGAATGTAGGTTTAAAAGCGGTTTTAGTGCATTATTTTTATGCAAGGTATAGTTTGTATGGCGACGTTATAGACACAGCGTTTGGCTTAAAAGAAAAGCTAAACAGCGACGTTTCAAAACAAGTGGACTATCCAATGAAAAAAACGTTATACGAACACAATTGTAACTACGCTTTTAATCTTTGGTTAAACGTAGAAAAATACATAATGAGAAATAATATTGCTTTGTATATTCACTGCAATAGCGAAGTAAAAAATAAGAATTTCAGAATTTCAAGAATAGGATAAGATGAGCTGTACAAATAACAATTTTTTCAAAGACATAAAAAAAGGCGATACTTTTACGGGTTTAAAAATGACTTTTTATAACGGAACCGGTACAACTAAAACCGCTATGAACTTAACTAATTGTAAAATTATAATTCCATTCAAAAAAGGTACAGGACAAAATGCAACGTTTTTATTTTCGAGTGAAGATGGAACGATTACAATTCCAAATCCTGCGAATGGGCAAATATTTTTACAACCTAGAGATATGAATTATCCAGCTTTTAATTATATCTTTGATGTGCAAGTTATAAACGGATCAAACGTTAAAAAAACCTACTTTACTAACTATTGGAAAATTTGTCAAGATGTGTGAAGATGATGTAACGGTTATTATAGAACCTACAGAAAATTTAGTTACCATTGTAATTGATGACAATTGCGAACAGGTTACTATTATAGCTGAGGGATTAGGGGCGCAAGGTTTAAGCGCTTATCAAATAGCGGTTGCTAATGGCTTTGTAGGAACGGAAGCACAATGGCTAGCTAGTTTAGAAGTAAAGGGCGTACCAACAGGCGGAACAGCAGGAATGCAACTATTCAAAACAACCGCTACTGATTACGCTACTCAATGGGGGTTTAGTTGGGAGTATTTAGTTGCAAATTGGAGCGTAATTCCTACATTAAACGCAGCTATAACAGGTGGCGATGTTTATAATTACGAACTGAATGGAACTTTAAGATATAGATTTGTGCCAACGACATACACACCAACGCAAGATGCTTTTTATACTTCTTTTAATGGTACAAGTGTTACGGGTTTAATAACTAAAAGAGGGTAGGTATGAAAGGCGGTTATGGTGGCGGAACAATTATCCGCAAGATATTCAGAAAAATATGGGTTTTAATATTATTAATTTTAGATAGAAGATAATGGCTTGGAGTTTTGATGTAACAAGTAACATACCTCGTATTACTCAAAGTGGTACAGATGCAAATCTTGATGGTATTCTGACTGCAATAAATGCAATGGGTACGGTTGCAAGGTCAACTGCTTATACAGTATCACAAATGATTAAACCGCCAACCCCTACGGGTTTTTGGTATCGTTGTTCAACTGCTGGCACAACTTCTGGAACTGCTCCTGTATATGGTACAACATTAGGTGGAACAACCACTGATGG
>ERZ869921.1071-NODE-1071-length-12665-cov-4.802062_pt1 | contig 12665 bp, 12 predicted proteins | sample MGYA00579310_ERZ869921 | MGnify/ENA primary metagenome ERZ869921 (study PRJEB32216, sample SAMN09231816) | wastewater metagenome | place: USA: Maryland | collected 2016-06-21 | study: EMG produced TPA metagenomics assembly of the PRJNA472060 data set (Reclaimed...
TTCACCGCGGTGTCGGTGAACTCGTCCGCCGTGACGCCCGCGGCCGAGGTTCCGAGCGTCACGCCCTTGACGTAGCGAAGCTGGCCGATGTCGGCCGCCTGCGTCGTGATGTTGCGCAGGCCTTGCGGCCGAAGCAGCGTGCAGTCCTCGTCCGCGCCGTGGTCACCCATGGCCCATTCGGTGCCGAGCTGGCCGCGCAGGAGCCTGGAGAGCTTGTAGATGTTCGGCTCGGTGCCGGTCTGCGTCGCCGTGACGAAGCGGATGATCTCGGAGCCGACCCGCAGCGCGTTGATCGTGTTGTCGTTCAGCACCGCATCGCGCGTGCTGCTCGCGAGCTCGCCGAACCCGACGTTGACCGTCAGCGTGTTCGTCTCGTCGAAGGTGGCCGAGCCGCCGTCGAAGTCGGCCAGGGTCGTCGTGCAGACCCCGAAAACCGCCGATTCGTTGATCGTGGCCCCGACGTCGAAGTCAGTGCCGTTGCTGGACACCTGGATCTGAGCGCCGGGCCACGTCGTCGAGACGCCCTTTGCGGCAGCCAGCCAGCCCGGCACGTCGTCGGCGTCACGAAGCAAAGGGATGTCCAGAAGCTGCCACAGCGTCGGGCTCGGCTTGGCCACCGTCGAGCCCTCGGTGTAGTCGTCGTCGGTCTCGCCGGCCGTGGTCTGCGTCGATGCGTCGTCGCGCACCGCCTCGAAGGTCATGACGCCGCCGGCATCAGTCTTGCGCCCTAGGCGGAAGCGCAGGGCCTCGCCGTCGGCCGTCGTCGGCGCCACAGCGTCGCCGGGCTCGAGGTAGGCATAGGCCATCGGCAGCGCGAGCGTGGTGGTGACCAGGCTCATGGCTGCTTCAGCGTTGAGCCGGTCCGCGACCGCCTTCGCCTCGGCCGGCGTCATCGCCAGGCCGAACTGAACCTGTTGCGTCGCTACCTGCGACGACAGAACGAGCCGGTCGCTGAACTCGGTCCCGGTCTGGTAGTCGTTCGATGCGTTGAAGAACTGCACGCTGATCTGCGGCGGCAGCTCAAGGTCGGCGGCCACCGTGATCGGCAGCGGCTCATCAGCCGCCGCCTCCTCCCCGGCGCCGAGGTCGGCATAGGGAATCGTGACGACGGTCGCCGCGCCGCGAGGCCGGAAATAGAGCTTGTCGCTCAGCACGCACTCGAAGCCGTGCACCGCGCGCAGTTGCTCGAGCAGACCGCGCACGCCTTCGACCTGGGTCATGGCGGCCGAGCGCACCGGGGTCGTGATCGTGGCGAGGCCGCTGGCATCGTATTGGCTGCTGTCGAGGCCGGCGCGCGCGCACAGCGCCTCGACGGTCTGTTGCAGCGTGGCCGGGGCCGCGGTCAGCGTGATCGGCGCCGTCCAGGTCTGATAGAAGCTGCTCGTGCCTGGGTTGAAACCGCTCACGAGAAGCGAGCCGACGACGCCGATGCTCTGGCAACGGTCCGAGGTCTGCACGTCGTCGGCAGCGATCGTGCCGGCGAGTTGCGTCCAGGTCGTGCCGTCGGCGTTCAGCGTCCAGGCCTTGTGCACGCCGGCCCCGGTGTCGTTGCCGATGAGCATCAGTTGCTCGTTCACCGTGGTCAGCATCGCCCACTCGTCCGGGGCCGCCCCAACGCTGTACGATGGCCGCTGAATGGTCGCCTGCAGCGTCATCGTGGCGAGGTCGAGCTTGTAGACCTCCTTCGTGCTCTTGGTGGCCGCGTAGAGGTAGTCGCCGACGATGGCGAGGCCGTTGACGAAGTCGGTCATCACCGCGCTCTGCGCGACCTGGGCGCCGACGCCGAATGTGAAGAGTCGCAGCCGTTTCGCACCGAAGCCGGTGGAGCCGAAAACCAGGTAGTCGCCGCGCTTGACGAAGCGCACCTGCGAGGCGCCAAGGTTCTCGCCGACGGTGTAGGCAACCCGGGCGCCAGCCGGCACGGTGTACACCGCGACCTCGGTGGACGAGCCCTCGTTCTGCACGAGTAGCGGCTCGTCGCTGTTGCCATGCCCGGCCGTGACCGCAGCGGCAGACACGTTGAACGTCCCCGCCGAAGTGACCGGGGTCACGAAGCTGCCGAAGCCGTGGCCGTTCACGAACGTCTGCACCAGGCTGATCCGGTAGACGTTCACGACGGTCGTCGAATAGCCGCCGTCCCATGCGCCGATGGCAATGACGTATTCGTCGGTGTCGTCGTTGTTGATCGCGATGGTGCCGGCCGTGAAGTACTCGGCGCGCGCGATCTCGACGTCGGTCAGCGAAGCGCTCTCGATGCTCGATGCCGCGCTCGTCAGGGCCTCGAAGGTCAGGAGAGGCAGTTGCCCGGAGCCGTCGAGCTGCAGGCCCTCGATGAACACTGTTCCGCGCCCGCGGTAGGCCGGCGCGTTGCCGACGCCGACCGCAGCCTCATAGGTCGGGTCCGGCAGTTGGTCCGGGTGGCCCGTGTACACCGTGAGGCGGCGCCACAGGTCTTCGCGGAAGACGTTGGAGAGCGTGTCGGCATCGGCGCCGGTGAGGCGGTTTCGCACGAGCTTGCCGAAAGACCAGATGCGCGAGATGTCCACGAGGCGCGTGCCGTTGCCGTCTTCCTCGTTGATCCCGATCAGCACGTCGATCTCGTAGGTGAACGTCGTCACCTTCGGGCCGCCGCCCTTGCCTTCGCGCGTGGTGGTGCTGACTTCGCGCTTGTCGCTCGCCCACCAGATCGAGCCCGGCACGCGCTGGTTGCCGATCATCCAGACGATCGGGTCGCCGTACTCTGTGCCCGGGGCCTTCAGGTCGGAGATGCGCGGGCCTTCGATGCGCTTCTTCGACATCTCATAGGCGCCGCCCAGGGCCGCGCCCGCAGCGAAGCCGGCCTGCGCGCCGTAGGGGTTCCCGCCGGAGAGGTAGTAGCCGGCAACCGCGCCAGCCGCGCCGAGCACGAGTTGCGCCATCAGGCCACCCCCGGGAAGCGATACACCCCCCGCCGCTTGAAGTTGCGCACGAACATGATCCGCGACTCGACGACGCGCCGGCTGCCGGCGTTTGTCGCGTGGATCAGGCTGAAGCCGCCGTGCAGGTAGTCGCCGACGATGCCGAGATGCTGCGGGTCTCGCTCCGTCGCCACGCACAGCACCGCGCCAAGCTCCAGATGCGGCACGGTCTCCAGGTGCTGCGCGAGCAGCGGAAGCATCGAACCGTCCGGCGTGCGCGTGTAGCCGGTGACGTCGAAGTCGGCGGGGACAATGCCGAGCTCGCGAGCCACGCAGATGACGAGCCCGGCGCAGTCCAGCGCATGGCCCCACATGCGGCCCTGGTGCACCCAGGGCACGCCGATCTGCGTCCGCGCGCAGGCCACGACATCGGCCCCTGTCATACAGACGCCTCCGGCACCGCCGTGATCGCATCGACTCCCGGCCGGTGCGGCTCGCCCTGGAAGTTCAGCACGTTGTCGAACTTCGTTTTGCAGTCGTCGAGCAGGCGCTTGCGGCACCCGGCAATGGCCGTGAAGGTGTCACCCACCTGAACCGTCGCCGGCATCGGCTGCATCAGCGTGAAAATGGCGCCGGTGCTGTTCACGTGCGTCTTCACCTTGGCGAAGAGCCCGGCGTTGTTGCCGGTCAGCCACTCCACCTCGCCCTCGCCGAAGTAGTCCGAGGCCTGCGACAGCGCGGAGTCCTTGAACACCTGCCGGCTCGTCGCCGTGGTGACGGTGCCGCTATGCGTGAAGCTCGCGAGGTCCTTGCCGCAGCGCGCATCGCCAAGCCTGGCCCGGCATGTCTTGCTGCTGATGCTGCCGACCGACTGCTGCAGGTACTGCTGCAGGCCGCGCAGCTCGCACACGATGCTGCCGTCCTTGAGCGTGACGTTGCCGATGGTGCCGGCGAGCAGCGGCTCGATCCCGTCGCTCGGGCTCGCCCAGTTGTAGCGGAAGCACAGGAACGCGGCTCCCTGCCAGAGCCCGCCGAGCACCTGCGCGCGCGTGAACAGGCTGCCGTCGTCGAGCGTCTTCAGCTCGAGGTTGTCGACCCCGAAGCCGGCCGAGGTCACGATGCCGGTGACGTCCAGGCCCTGCCCGGCCTCGTACAGCACCGCGCTGATCGTCACGTCCTGGTCGTGCGACGTGAAGCCGTAGACCTGGCCGTCGCCGCGGGTGATCTTGAGGGCGTAGGCGGTCGTGGTCGCGCCCCCGGCATAGTGAGTGCCGAGGGTTCCTAGCGACTTGCTCACGAGATGCGGACCTCTTCCAGCTTGATCGACGGGCAGATCAGCATCGGGCCTGCCGGGCTGGTCTCGATCTCCGTGAGCCACTGGTCATCGGCGAAAGTGACGGGCACATTGAAGGTGCCGGTCCAGTAGGCCGGCGTGCCGCTTGCCAGGGTCACGCGCCCCGTCGTGCTGTCCTGAAGCGTCACCGTGAGCTCGGATCCGCCGGCGTTGAAGACACGCACCGATGCGTCGGGCCGCGTGATGCGGCGCACGAAGCTGATGCTCGCGTAGGTGTAGACGCGATTCAGTTGGTAGATGCTGCCGCTGACGAGGCTCAGCGACGTGTTTGCGGCCGTTGCCTGGTAGTCAGACCAGTCGCGGAACAGGAACCCCTCGTAGGGCGTGAAGTTCACGACGTACCACATCGCGCGCAGGCTCTCGACGTCGGCGGGCGACTTGATGCCGTGCGACACCTCCCACTCCTGCAGCGGCGCCGACCATCCAAACTGCTGCTTCAGCGCGCCGCCGTAGGTGTAGACCTTGCGCCGGCCGCGGTTCACGGGGCCGCCTTGCGCGCCGCGCTCGATGCGCGCATCCAGCCGTTGCTCGAGAAAGGCCATATCGGTCAGTCGTTCCGGCTCACGGCCAGCGAGACACCGCGCCCGGCCGCCGCGGCAACCTGCTGCTGCGATCGGCGGTCCACGGGTCCGGGGAAGTGGAAGTGGTTGACCTGGCTCACGCTCTTGCCGCCGGTCTTCTGTGGCATCACGCGGCCGTTCTCGGCGGCGAGCAGGTACTGCTTAGAGCCGACGTTGAGCAATTCGCCGGGGCCGCCCTTCTCGTTCACCGGGAAGATGCCGCCGCGGGTCACCGGGCCGCCGCTGGCCGCGCCAGCGCCGAACGCGGCACCGATGCCGGCCCCAAGCGCGGAGCCGACACCGCCTCCGCTGCCGATGGCGCCCACAAGCGCGTTCGCGATCTGCTGGCGGATGATGATGCGCAGGATGTCGGCGACGATGGAGTCCGCGAAGCCCTTGAAGTCGGCCTTGCCCTTGGTGATGAACGACACCGCCACATCCTCGGCGCCGCGGAAGGCGCCGCTGAAGAGTTGCTCGGTCTGCGCCGCGGCATTGGCAGCCGCGGCGACGTAGTTCTCGAAGGCGCGATTCGCGCCGTTCTCCCACCGGGACTCGGCCAGGAGTTTGGCGTCGGCCGTCTCGTTGAAGAGGGCGATCTCCTTGGCCTGGAACTCCTCCGTCAGCGCGACCTCGCGGTCATACAGCTCGCGCTTGCCGCGCAGGCGCCCGTTGGCGAACTCGGCGTCGAGGCGCTCGCGCTTCTGGCCGTAGCGTTCCTCGATCTCGAACAGGCCTTGCGCGCGCTTGCGGGCCTCGTCCCCGCGGCCGACACCGGCCACGTCCAGGCTGTCGCCGCGCCGCGCCCGCTCGATGAATAGCTCGGCCTCGATGCGGGCCTCGGTGTAGGCCCGCGTCAGCGCATCGACCGCGCTGCGCTCCTGCACGTCGAGGACGACGCCCTTGGCCGCAGCCGCGGCGCGCAACCGCGCGATCTCGGCCACGTTGCCGGCGATCTGTTTGTCGGCGTCGAGCCGCTCCTTCGACGTGCGCACGCTTGCGGAAATGGCCGCGTTCTCGGCCTCCAGCGCCTGCACCCTGGCAGCGGTGTCGGCCTCGATGAATGCGCGCTTCGCCGCGTAGAAGTCGCGGTCTGCAGCCAGGCCGGCGGAGCGCACCGCGTCGAGGATCAATTCGGCGTTCTGGAAGGCGCTGACCTGAGCGTCGAGCACGTCGCGGATGCTGGAGAGCGACTTCTCGAGCTGCGCGCGCCGAAGCTCGGCGCCGCCGAAGCGCTCGAAGATGTCGGCGAGCACCTTGGCCCGGTCCGCAGCGGAGGCCCCGGCCGCGTCGGCGAGCTTGTTGGCGTCGGCGAGCGCCTTCGTCAGCTGCTCCTGCTTCGTGAGGCTCTGCTCCTTCAGCTTGTCGAACTGCGTCGCGGCCTGCTCGCGCTGGGCACGCTCAGCCGCGGCAGCAGCCGAGCGCCGCTGCAGGCCGAGCGTTTCCTCGATGGTCTTCTGTTCTTCGCGCAGGTTCTCCAGGCGTGCCTGAGTGGCCTGCGGGCTGCCGGTGCTGCGCCGCGTCTCCAGCGCCTTGATCTGGGCCGCGATGGACGCGAGGCGCTCCTCCGGGGTCTTGTCGCGCCCGATGGACAGCAGCGCATCTGCCGCGCTGCTCACCGCCGACTTCAGGGCCAGATAGCCGCGTTCGAGCGTGCCGACCTTGCCGGCAGCCTCGGTGAGCCTGCCATTCAGTGCCGTGAAGACCGTCTCCAACGCCTTCTGAGACTGGCCGGTCTCCTCCAGGCGCTTGATGTAGGCCAGTTGCGAGGCGCTCAGGAAGTTGTATTGCCGGTTCGCCTGCTCGGCGAACTTGCCGACCCCATCGGCTGCGCTGACGAAGCTCTTGAGGATGTCCTCCGCGCTCTGCCCTGTCACCTTGGACATGAGCTGCGCAGCGGTGGCGGCCTGGTTCAGTGCCTCGCCGCTGAATCGCCCGCTGGCCACAAGGCCCTGCAGCGTCTCGCGCGTCGATCCGATGGTCGTCTTCGTGGCGTCGGCGATGGACCGCGCCATGGAATTGAACTGGCCCTCGGTGATGCCGGCCGCGTTGCCGGTGAGGATCAGCGAGCGCTGCAGCGCCTGGCTCTGCTGCTGCCCTTCGTTGAAGGCGTAGGCCAGCCCACCGACAACGGCCAGCACGCCGCCGGCGGCCACGCGCGTCGCCGTGAACACGGTCCCCAGCGCCGCCAGCGTGCCGCGCAGGCCGCCGAAGGTGCCGCTGAGCTGCGAGCCCTGCTGCACGAGCGCCGTGACCGGGCTTTGCCCGCTGGCGATCTGCACGAACAGGTCGTTGAGCTGGAAGCCGAGCTGCTGCGCCTGGTAGGCGTTCAGCTTGGTGGCCGCCGATGACCCGCGCAGCGAGTTCTCATATCCCTTTTGCGCAGCGGCCACCTTGTCCTGAGCGGCCTGCGCCTTCAGGGCGGCCGCGGCCTGCCCGGTTTGCGCCAACTCCAGGCGCACGAGCGCCTGCGCGAGTGCGGCCGCGGTCGGCGGCCCGGCCTGCAGGGTCGCCTCGTACTGGTCGTTTGCCCTGGCAAGGCGCAGCGCCGATGAGGCGGCCTGCGCCGAGGCTCTGTCGCTGGCCACGAGCGCGGCCTGCAGGGACCGCTGCGCGGCGGCCGTGCGCGAGGTCGCGGCCTCCGAGGCGGTCGCGCCCTGTGCCGTCTGCGACAGGGCCGAGGCACTGCCGCGCGCCGCTTGGGCGAGCGCATCCGCAGACGTCGCCGCCTTGCCGCCAGAGGCGGCCATCTTGTCGAGCGCCGCATCGGCCGCCTTGACCTGCGTCGAGTCGACCGCCAGTGACAGGCGGCTTACTTCGTCAGCCATTGCGGGCCCCCTGCATCTTCTGGCGGTGCGCCATGTGCTCGAGCGCGGCGCGTTCCATCACGCGCACGTCCTCAAGCACCTGCGGCCACTCGGCGGCACGGATGCCGGTTGCGAGGCGTATCTCGCGGAACGCTTCGGAGCGCAGGCCGAGAAACGCGCCGCTGGGGCCGACGCTCCAATCGCCGCCGCCCAAGGCCTCGAAGAACTGCACCGAGCGCCAGCAGTCCGGCCAAACGTCAAGTGCTGCATCGCGGAAGTCCTCGAGCGTGAGGCCGATCTCGGCGAGCTCTGATGCGGTCGGCTGCGGCGAGTAGAGGGCCCGCGCAGCCGCGATCAGTTTCCCTTGCGGCCCTGGTACAGCGCGCGCCCGTAGGCCTCGGAGATCGCGAAGGCAGCACCCGGGAAGGCGTCGAGCAGCGCGGCGAGCGATTCCTCGCTGTACGCGGCCTCGTCGTGCCAGCGCACGAGGATGGCCTTGACGTTCTCAATGTCGCTGCGCTTGCCGCTCTCGGCGGAGAACGCCGCGAACTCGGCCTTGCCCATGTGCTTGAACTCGCAGTCGAGATCGAAGGCCGGGCCGCCGGGGTCCGGGATCGAGGCCTTGGCGCGGAACGTCGGGTTGGGCTTGAGGCGAAGCATGGGCGTTCAATTCTCCGGGGCTTGGTGGGCGATGAGGAGCGCGGCCGGGCATGCCGCGCAGGGATCAGTAGCGGGTGTGCGGCGAGGCCAGCGAGAACGACGCCACCGTCTTGATGTTCTCGTTGATCGTCATCGCCGGCTCGCCGTCGAAGCCGACATAGACGCCGTAGTAGAGGACCGTCGCGTTCGGCAGCGTGGCGCGCAGCGCGTAGGGCGTCTGCGCGGCATCGGCGTCGAGCAGCGATGTGTGCCAGCTCAGCGTGGGGTCCCAGTCGAGCGTGAGCTGCAGCGCGCGCGCGTTCTTGAACGTCGGGCGCTGGCGCTGGCGGCCGTCCTCCAGGTAGACCCACTGGTAGAACTGCTGCTCGCCGCCGCTGCTCTGCACGTCGGTGATCTGCGACAGCGCGACGAAGCTCGTGACCTTCGAGGCCGTGCCGACGCCGAAGCCGCTCGGGAAGAGCGTCGTCGAGGTCGTGTTGATGCCCTCGAGGTTGAAGTTGTTGGTCGCGGAGCCGCTGACGCGCACCACGCGGCCGTCGAGCTTGGCCGACGGCATGCCGGCGAGCAGGAGGATGTCGGCGTCGCTGTAGCCGTGCGCCGTGGACGTGGCGACGCCCGGGTTCGCGTTCGACACCGCGCTGATGGTCTTGGTCGCCGCGTAGGCGGTGCCGATCGCGAAGATCGTGCCGTTGGGGAAGTAGGCAGACATTGGGATGCCCTTTCAGGAACGAGAAAGGCCGCTGTCCGCGGCCTGGTTGCGATGCCCTCTCGGGCGAGGAATCGTCAGTAGGTGTCCGCGAGGTAGCTCAGCGAACACGGGATCCGGTAGCGGTCGCGCTCGGTGATCGCGGGCGACGGGCTCAGCGGGTCCTTGATCCACACCGTGAGGCCGCTTTGCACGATCGGTGTGGCCGGCGGGAACAGGGCGGCCAGCGATGCGACGATGACCTCGGCGGGCACCGGGCCGTCACCGAGCGGCATCACGACAGAGACCTGAAACACACCGGCGTAGCGCCGATTCGCGCGCCCGATGTCGGCGCTGATGGTCTGCGCCGGCAGCAGGAAGGCGCGCAGGTAGCGGCCCTCGGGCTGCGTGAATTCGACGTTCTCCCACGCGACGGGAATCGCCGGCGACTGCGCCGCGGCCCATGTGGAGAGCACCGTCTCCAGCGCGGTTCGGATGCGGTCTTGGCTCATGCGGTGGCCCGCTGCACGATCGCGTTGAACTCGGCCACCGTCGTGCGCACCATGCCGGCCGGCGCTTGCTTGCTCCACCCGTTCTCGAGCCGGCGCGCATAGGGCAGGCCGTTGGACAGGTAGGCGATGGTGCCGACCTGCATGGCCAGGGCTTTCGCTGCCTCGGTCTGGCCGCGCGCCTGGTTCGTCGATGGCGTCACGCTGTAGTCCGGGGCGCCGACGCTGAAATTCCAGTTGGCGCGGAAGCGGCCGGTATCGACCGGCGACTTCAGCACGACGCGCGTGAAGGCGTCGAGCGTGGCCTTGCGCACGACCGTGGCCAAGTCGCCCTTGGCCTTCTCGGTCAGGCGCTGCAGCGGGATCGTCCATCCGCTCATCGGCGCACCTGAAGGATGTAGACCACCGCGGTCCCGGCCGGGTTCACCGGCTTGACCGCGACGATGTTGTTCCACGTGGAGCCGATCAGCAGCGTATCGCCGGTGTCTGGCTCCACGGTCATGCCCTCGGCGGCGAGGATCACCTTCTTGTCGCCGACCTGGATGCGGGTCCCGTCGATGACCACGGCCGGGTAGGCGAACACGGCGCCGGTGACGGTGTGGTCGGCGTCGGTCTGCGTTACCGCCGCGCCCGGGGTGTAGGTGCCCGGCGTGCGCTTGCGCAGCGTCATCTGCTGGCCCTTGTCGCCGAGCATGCGCGCCGCGGTGGCACTCATGCCGGAGTAGAAGGTGTTCATCGCCAGACGCCTTCGGCGTAGCCGATGCGGTTGACCTGCGCCACCATCTTGCCCACGGCGTAGCAGAGAACCTCTTCGCCAGCCATGCGGCCCAGCGAGACGCGGTTGAAGCGCGCCCAGGCCATGCCGGCGTGCGTGCACTCGTGCGAGACGATCTCCGATGGCTTGTCTCGGAGGTCGCGCCGGTTTAGGTAGACGCGGGCGATGACGCCGCCAGGCCTGACAGCGGGTCGGCCCGTGATCTTCGAGTGCCAGCTGCGCACCAAGCCCATGCACTCGGGCTCAGGAACCGCCTTCGGCCCTTCCATGCGGGCGATCTCCTCCCGCATGTGGCGCCTGTTGCGCGCGAGGCGGAGCTCGACCCTGAACGGGCGGCCGGGATCCGGCAGCACGCGATGCGCGCGCGCTGGATAGACGCGGAAGGCGTTGGTCAGCCTGTCCACGCGCGCGCGCTGTCGCCGCACCGGCCGCTTCGGGAAGAGCATCACGCCCGCAGCACCTTGATCGCCGACGACCCGGAGCCCGTCAGGTACGGCGCCAGCATGTTGTCCACCGCCCGGAAGCGGGTGTGCGCAGGCGCGAAGCGGTCATATTCGACCTCGATGACATCAACCTTCTCGCGCACGGCCCGTCGGGCAACGTCGGGGGACAGCTCGCCGAAGGCCGCGCGCCAGGCCAGCTCGGCGCAGGCGTCGATGACCTCCTGCGGGATCTCGGTGTGCAGCACGTAGCCGCCGCACTCGCCCATGTCGGGCCGCGGCACGTCATAGCGCGGCCAGTCCAGGGCCTGCGTCGTGCTGACGCGGCGCCCGGCCCAGCGCATGCGGTAGGCCTGGCGCATGTAGTCGGTGGCACGGCGCAGGCAGCCCTCTTTCTCGGTGTCGCTGAAGCCGGAGTCGGCCCACAGCGTGAGATTGCGCGCGGCGAAGTAGGCGTCGGCCGTCGCAACCGACAGGTAGGACTCGGCGTTCGCCAGGCCTGTGCCGTCCTCCACAACCAGACTCATCTTCGCGGCTCCTTCAAGGCTGCTGCTCGCCCTGCAGCGGGTAGGTCTGCGGGTCCGCAAGCTCGGCGGCCTGGCTGCGGCCATACAGGGGCCATGTCTGCGCGCTGCCGCGCAGCGGGTGCCCCTGAGACATGCCGCGCAGGGGGTAGGCCACGTCTGCCTCGGCCGAGCCGGTGGCGGCCAAGGTGGCGTCCCCAAGGGTCGCGGCCAGCACGCCGACGCGCGGCATCGACCCGGCGGCCGTCAGCACCAGGTCGCCGAGCGTCACCCCCAGCGTGCCGGCGATGTCTGCCCGGCCTGTTGCCGCGAGCGTCGCGCTCTGCAGCGTCGCCGAGACGGTACCGGTCAGCGCGACGGTGCCGGCCGCGGAGAGCGTGGCCGCCCCAAGCGTCACCGCCAGGGTGCCGGCGTTCTGCGTTCCCTCCCCGGCCGCCGCCAGCGTCGCGGCGCCCAGGGTGGCCGAGAGCGTGCCCGCCAGCGGCAGCACACCCGTGGCCGCCAGCGTTGCCGCAGCCAGGGTCGAGGTCGACGCCCCGGCCAGGGCCAAAGTTCCGGCCGACGACAGCGTGGCGTCAGCCAGCGTCGCCGAGAGCGATCCGTTCGCACCCGAGGTGCCAGTCGCGCTCAGCGTGGCGGCACCTAGCGTCTGGCTCAGCGTGCCGGCCAGCGCCACGCCGCCGGTGCTCGAGAGCGTCGCAGCCGCGAGGGTCTGCGTCACCGTCCCGGCCAGGGCGATCCCGCCCGCGGCGCTCAGCGTCGCGGCGGCCAGCGTTGCCGAGGTCGTCGCCGCCAGCGCCACCGCGCCCGTTGAGGACAGGGTGGCATCGGCCAGGGTCGCCGTCAGCGCACCGGTCGCGCCGTTCGAGCCGGCTGCCGATAGGGTCGCGTCTGCCAGCGTGGCCGATGCGGCGCCAACCAGCGGCAGCGTCCCGGCCGCGATCAGGGTCGCGGCGCCCAGCGTGGCAGACACAGCGCCGGCCAGGCTCACGGTGCCGGCAGACGATGCGGTCGCAGCCCCCAGGGTCACGCTCAGCGTGCCCTGCACCAACACGCCGCCGGTCGCCGCCAGCGTGACGGCATCCAGGGTCGCCGTCAGCGCGCCTGCGTTCGCCAGCGCGCCCGTCGCCGCGAGAGTGGCCGCGCCGAGCGTCACGGCCGACGTGCCGACGATTGGCAGCGTCCCGGCAGCGCTCAGCGTGGCCGCGGCCAGCGTGGCGCTCGTGGTGCCGGCCAGCGGAAGGACGCCAGTCGACGAGAGCGTGGCGGCTGCAAGCGTGACCGTCAGCATGCCAGACGGAACCGCAGCGGATGCCGTCAGCTCATCCGCAAACCACTTCTCGACCCCCAGCGGCGCCGTGCCCCACTGCCCGACGTCGACCCGGAACGACGAGTTGCGCCTGGCGTTGCGCTGCCGCAGCTCGAGGCCGAGCATGCTGTAGATCGTGCGCAGGTCG
>ERZ869921.1072-NODE-1072-length-12664-cov-4.792291_pt1 | contig 12664 bp, 11 predicted proteins | sample MGYA00579310_ERZ869921 | MGnify/ENA primary metagenome ERZ869921 (study PRJEB32216, sample SAMN09231816) | wastewater metagenome | place: USA: Maryland | collected 2016-06-21 | study: EMG produced TPA metagenomics assembly of the PRJNA472060 data set (Reclaimed...
GCAGGAGATATTACTTCTGGATCTTTGGCTATTGCAAGAGGTGGTACTGGCGTTACGACAGGTGCAGGACTAGTTCCCATTATTCCGACAAGTGTTTCGGTGGGATCAGGAAGTGGTAGCGTGTCTGTAGATGGAACGATTACTTTTAGCAATGCTTCAAATGTTTCTGTTGATGGTGCTTTTACAACTGCTTATAGAAATTATCGTGTGGTCATGACTCGTATGATAGCTAACTCTGGTGCTTTTATTTTGGCAAGGTTTAGAGCAGGGGGTAGCACACTAACTGCAACGTCATATTTTACCGCAGCAGCATTTCAACTTGCTAGCGGCACTGGTGGAGTTTATAGTGGTTTTAATGGTATAAGCTATACGGAACTTGCTCCAGTTACTGTGGAAACTGGTTGGACATCAATTACTTGGGATATCTTTCAGCCAGCAATTTCTGATACACATACTTCATCATTATTTGCATCTACTGGATACAATACCTGGATTCAAAATCGAAATGGGGCTGTAATGTATAACTCTGTGTCTGCAATTGATGGTTTTCACCTATATGCTAACATTGCTACCAACATGAGTGGTCTTATTAAGATTTACGGATACAATTAATTAGGAGAATTATGCAAGATATAACGCCGTCAGATTCAATAGTACCAATATATTTGGTGCCACCAACGAAAGAAGAAATTGCAGAACAAGAAACACTGGTTTTGATAAATGAACAACGCAAACAAGAACAACAGGCAAAAGAAGATGCAAAGATGTCGGCCTTAGAAAAACTTTCCAGTTTGGGTCTTACAGAAGAAGAAGCAAAAGCAATAGTTGGCCTATGATAAACTGGATTAGGAGACTCCATGACTATTGCTTCTAATTCGTATGCCGAAAAAGTGTTTGCAGAACACCCCATTGCATTGTGGTCCCTTGATGATAGTGTTGACTATGTTTCGCTAATCAATGAAACACAGCGTGAAATTTCTGTAGGCAGTGGATGGACTATTTCTGGAGCTACCGCTGCAATTTATGGATTAATTGAGGGAGAACAGTTTCCGCTACCCCGTTTTGAAAACAGTGTTATAAACAAGTTAACTCTAGGTACCTCCCCAAGCTCTCCAGCAATCATCAATCTTGAAGGGCCAGTAGCGGTTGGCGATGAGGCAGAGATTGACACAACAATCGACAATATCACTATTGGAGCATTTTTTTATCCCTTTAGTGAGGTAGTAAGCCTATCTATTGGAATTGAGTATACAGATAATTCCTCTGGTACCCCCATTACAGGTCAGCGTCAAGTGCAAGGGTATCAAATTGATAACGCAGAACAATGGGCATATATATCAGGAACGTTTGACCTACCCAGTAGCTTTTCAGATCTTAAACCAGTTATTGACATCTCTATTCTTAATGCAAATGCAACCGATAAAGTGCTGGTGCACGGTCTTAGCTTGGCACAAAACTCTGAACAGTTTAATGTAACAAGTTTAGGGGTAATCCCACAAGATCTTCCAGACACCTTGGCAATTATAGGCAAGGGTGTCCCAGCTGCTATTTACGGTTTACAGGATTCAAACGGATACTACCTTGCAGATAAAAATATTATGACTGCTAAAAATTCTGGTTTGCCAATGGTTTATGGAACAGATACTAGCACCGTTATTACGCCAAACACAGTGGTTGTCGAAGATGCTTTAGTTAATCATCCTTCTTTAATTTTGCCAGGGTATGGATTCTTAAACTCATATGGACAAGGATCAACACTAACATGGGAAGTATGGCTAAAGATTCAATCATCCGCAACTACCACAAAACGCATCATGGGTCCAATTGCTTCTGAAGACGGTCTATACGTAAACGATTCATTCTTGGTTCTTAAGGTGGGTCCCTACAAAGACTCATACTATGTAGGTGAATGGGACAGGCCAATGCTTGTTGCAATACGTATGTCTGCAGATAAGGCAGAGCTTGTTATCAATGGAGAAGAAGTCTTAGAGCTGTCGATTAAACAGGACCAAATCGATTGGCCATCTAGATATGATGAAAACGGTAAAGATCAAGACTACATTGGTTTTTATGCTTATGACGATGTCCCAGTAATTGAACTAGACTGTGTAGGTCTTTATCCATACCTTGTTCCAAACATTGTTGAAAAGCGTAGATGGATTTACGGTCAGGGTGTACAGGTAACAGAAACCTTGACAGGTTCAAGCCTTGGAACAACTGTTTACTTTGACTACACATTTGCCAATTATGCTAAAAACTACTTGTACCCAGACATTGGAAAGTGGAATCAGGGCGTTCCAGAAAATATTGTTGTTGAGCCAACTACACTTTCGTTGCCACAATATGAGTTGCCAGAGTTTGTTTTTTCAAATAAAACTGAGGAAGACTGGATTGAAGACAACGCAGGTTTGACAGCACTGTTTGGAAACTACATATCCTTAAGGCCAAACTCAACCTGGGATGAAACTCAGGGATATCTTTACTTCCCTAGATTTAACTTATTGCAGCAAGACCTTAAGGGATTTTATTGTTTGCTAGAGTCCGACGGTACTACAGAGGAAAAGCAAGCATTGTTCGTAATTGAAAACCCAGTTACAGGAGAATATCTTGAGGCAACCATAGAAGATACTGCAACTACATATTCTTTTGCATACAAATCAATTGAGGGCGGACAGGTAGTAGAAAAAGCAGAAGTCGTATATACGGATAGCTTCCACAATCCTGGAGACTTTTTGTTTGTAGGTTTAGACCTAGACAAGTTTGCACGTTATGCTGGCGGAAGGGTTTCTCAATTCCTGGGATCTAAGAAGCAGCTAAGAATGTATGTTGGTGGAAGACCAAATCTTACACAAACTTTTTCTGGAAATATTTATAGGATTGGTTTTTGTACCGCTAGAAACTTAGAAAAAATTTCAAATGTTTTTTCTTCAACGGGTTTGCCAGTTGGGTATAATGCTATTGACTCTCTAAACATTGCAGATGCAGGCGGATCAATATTTACAAATGACGATCCAGAAAATGGTATTTACAACTGGGATCGCTACTTTGATGGCGGAGATCAGTATTTCGGAAACTCTTCTACTATTTATGAAGAGATTATTGATGGTGGTGGAGTTTACAGTCTTCTGGTGAGTTATATTCTTGCTCACGTTGCCAGCTATACCCTGACACCAAAAGTATTCTTAGGTGATTTTATGCTTGATGTAGGGGTCAACAGTTACTGGCAAGACTATGTTCCACTAAGCTATTTTGCAAAGTTTGTTACTGATGGAACAACAACTGATGAGGGCGTTGCTAACAAATACCTAGATGTTGACTTTATTCAGATAAACGTTGACTATCCAGCAATTAACAAATTCTTAGCTAATTCTTATGACACTACAAATTCAATTGTAAGAACCTATGTGTCATTCCAAGAACTCAGTGATGACCCAAATATCGGGGTATCAAAGTATTACAAGATTGTTCTTCCACCCAAGAATGGAGTAGTAAACCCTATCGCTGGCGAATGGCAAGTTAAAGATAGTGGTAACACAACATACGCTAAATACGAAGTTGTAAACGACACTATTGTTTATCCCCCACAAGATATTGAGTTTAGCAAGCTTGGGATTGTTTTGCATATTGAGATTATCTCTAACGGAATTGTAGAAAACCCAGTTAAGATAAGATCTTTGCAAATGTCTTCTCAAGCACTCAATGCCTTTGTTCCCAATCCAGTTGGTACAAGGTTTGGAACTAATGTTTTCCCTTATCGTAAATCTTCTGAGCTATATGACTACAAGGGTCGTAATCCTTTTAGCATTTCTAAGAAAAGCAATCCATACTTCTATCTCACATCAAACAGTGGCATGAGGTTAAGAGGTTTTTACCCAGGAGATGTTGAACGAGGAATTGAGATGCCAATCAACCCAAGTGCCACAGAGTTCTACAAGGCATCAGCTTGGCAGTTTGCTTTGCGTTATGACGACGACACGTTCCCAGAACAAGTAACAGAGATTTTTGAAATTTATGCAAAGTCTGCAACAAAAGAAAATTTGGGAGAAGACTATATCCAACACATCAAGTTTTACATGAAGCCAGACGGAGGCAGTTTTAAGCGTGGTCGTATCTATGCTATTGATGCAGAAACGGGACAAGAGCAGGACGGAATTACTTACTATATTAATGGTCGAGTAGTCCATTCTCCAGTTATCGATTCTAGAACGTGGACAATGCTTGGGTTTACTCTAGCAGAACCAATTGACTTCTCTGGATATAGTGGCTATGCAAGTGTTACTGGCCCCATCATATTTAACAGCGTATCTCACTATCAAATTTCAGAAGCAGATGAGGCATCTCGATCTGTATATCGTAAGTGGTTTGCGGTTAAAACTGTAGACGGAACCGATGAAGACTGGGATTACTGGAAGACGCTAGATGCTGATCCAGAAACAGCTGGTGTTCAAACATTTACATGGCAAAAGGTTTTGTTTATTTCATCAAACGAATTTATTGGTATTAACGGAAGTATTATCTACAAGAAGTATGTGGGTACAAACAGGATTGTGGTTGATACAGAAAGCGAATTTAGTATCCAAGGGTACGAATATCTTGGTTACAAGAACATATCTTGGCAGACAGCAATCATCACACCAGCATAATATGGTATACTGATGGTTATGGATAAGATTATGAAGGGCCAACTTGGTAAGACCAAGGTCCAAATTGTAGATGATCATATCACAAATGTGGGAGTATATGTCTGGCAAAAGTCCAACGGTAAGTTTTTTACTGATGGCGACAACAATGTTTTGAACATTCCTGCACGTCGTGATGATCAGTCAAAGATTGACGAACTAACAAAGGCAGCAGCCTACTACGGCGAGCCAGATGGCAAGGCAGTATTTTTTGAGGGTACTGCAAGAATTACAGACGAAGAATACTCAGTACAAAAAGACCGTATGGCACAAGGATATATTCCTAGTGAAAACGATCTGGGTGCTTTGATTGCTGCAAAGAAGACTCAGGAGATGTACGGTAATGAGTAATGATGAATTAGTAAGAGTCCCTATCCTTGTTAAGGATGACTCTTATCTTCAAGAAGTAGAGGACCCTCGTGCAAACGATCCCTTTATGAAGTCTTGGGATGAAATTAAAGACTATCGTGGTCTAGAGCTTAACTTCAAGCGTCGTACCACTCGCATGGAAAAGGCAGCTATGACAGATGCCTACATGGATGCTGCTGGAGCTATTGACTCAGGTCGTGATGATGCTAAGTCTAAAAAACTTAATCCAGGTGCTGTTTATCGTAACGCCTACGGCATCTTTGATATTATTACACCACCTTACGATGTCTATCAGTTGGCTGGATACTATGACACCTCTTTTGCTAATCACGCAGCTATTGATGCCAAGGTAGAAAACATTGTTGGTCTTGGATATGACTTTGTCGTTTCAGATCGCACTACTTTAAAGCTAGAGCTTGCAGAAGATAAAGAAGCCGTTGCACGTGCTCGTAAACGTATTGAGCGTGCCAAGCTTGAACTCCGTGACTGGCTAGAAAGCATGAATTCAGATGAGAGTTTTACAGAAACTCTTGAAAAGGTTTACACAGACGTAGCTGCTACAGGTAATGGCTACATCGAAGTTGGTCGTACCATTAATGGTGAGATTGGATACATCGGACACATTCCTTCCACCACAGTTCGTGTACGTCGTCTTCACGATGGCTTTGTTCAAATCATTGCCAATAAGGTTGTCTATTTCCGTAATTTCGGGGCATCGAACAAGAACCCAATTACTGATGACCCACGTCCAAATGAGATTATCCACATTAAAGAATACTCTCCACTAAACACATTCTATGGTGTTCCAGATATTATTGCTGCTATGCCATCCCTAATTGGTGATGCTTTTGCTTCTCAGTACAACGTTGACTACTTCCAGAACAAAGCTGTACCTCGTTACATCGTAACTCTTAAGGGTGCACAGCTATCTTCTGAGGCAGAGGACAAGCTGTTCCGATTCCTGCAGACTGGTTTGAAGAGTCAGAACCACCGCACACTTTACATCCCACTTCCTGGTGACAATGATCAGCAGAAGGTAGAGTTTAAGATGGAGCCTATTGAGAATGGCGTACAGGAAGGTTCGTTCCATCAGTACCGCCAGCAAGTGCGTGATGACATTTTGGTTGCTCATCAGGTTCCACTGACTAAGCTTGGTGGTGGAGATACATCTAATATTGCAGCTGCTTTATCACAAGATCGCACATTCAAAGAACAGGTCGCACGTCCTGCTCAGAGAAACCTAGAAAAGATCATTAACAAGATTATTCGTGAAAAGACAGATGTTATTGAGTTTAAGTTTAATGAGCTTACGCTGACAGATGAAAACACTCAGGCACAGATTCTTGAGCGTTACATTAAGACTCAGGTCATGACTCCTAACGAGGCACGTGACAAGCTGGGACTTCCACAGCGTCCTGGAGGAGACGAGGTATTCCAAATGAATACTCGTCAGCTGACAGATATGAGAGCTAACACAGCACGTAATCGTCAACGAGATGCCGAACGCACCAATGAGCAGTCAGACGGAAGTGCCACCACCGCTGGTCGTAATGCCCAGGGTGAGGGAAGATCTACAGAGTAATAAAAAATAGTGTATAATAACAAAAGAGTAACATTTCAAAAAAGGGGATTATAATAAGATTAGTATGACTATTCAAAAAGCTCATTGGGACACTGAAGGCGACAATGTTCGCCTATCAATGCCGTTCAGTAAAGTAGATCAGGAACGTCGCATCGTTTCAGGTTTTGCTACCCTCGATAATGTAGACAAGCAGGCAGACATCGTTACAACCGACGCATCGCTTAAAGCGTTTGCTAAATTTCGTGGGAATATTCGAGAAATGCACCAGCCTGTATCTGTAGGTAAAATGGTGTCATTTAAAGAAGACAAGTATTTTGACCCAGAGTCAAAGAAGTTTTATTCAGGTGTATATGTTTCTGCATACATCTCTAAGGGTGCACAGGACACTTGGGAGAAAGTCCTTGATGGCACCCTTTCTGGTTTTTCAATTGGTGGTCGTATGAATAAGTGGGACGATGCTTATGATGAAAAGATGGATTCTCAGATTCGAATTATTAAAGACTACGATCTCGTAGAGCTTTCTCTGGTAGACAATCCTGCTAACCAGTTTGCAAATGTTATTTCTATCGAAAAGGTAGACGGTGTAGATGTTGTTACAGGCATTGATGCAAACACCGAAATTGAAAATGTTTTTTGGGACGAAGATTCTGGCATCGTAATTCTTTCACAGAATGAAGCAGAGAATAGCCCAACCAACGGTACGCCAATGAAGAATATCGGCTTTGTAGAAAAGTCAGATTCAGAAAAGGCAGACCTGATAAAGTTCTTAGTTGATGATGCTAAAGGCATTAGTACAATTAAGATGAATGAGGAGGTAAGTACTATGACAGATGAAACAACAAATGTTGAAGAAACAGTCGAGGTCGCTCCAGAGGCAGATGCCGTAGCAGAAGCTGCTGTTGAGGTCGTTGCAGAAGAGGTTATTGTAACCGAAGCTGCAGAGGAGATTGCAAAAGCAGACGAAGCTAACTCAGCTAAGTCAAAGAAGTCCGATGATGAGGAAGAGGACGACGAAGAAGACGAAGATGGGGAAGAGGATATGAAGCCAGTATCAAAATCAGAAGAAGTAGCTGCAGAAGCAGTTGCCGAAATGACCAATACTCTAACATCAGCCTTTAGCGACATGGCAGCAATGGTAAAGTCACTTAGTGACGAAGTTGCCGAACTAAAGAAATCACTCGGTTATGTAACTGCGCAAATCGCAGATGCAGAGAGTGACTTTAACAATCTTGGGAAGCGTATCGATGCGGTAGAAGCAGATACAGCTTTCCGTAAGTCTGGCGATCTGGGCGAGATCGTACAGGAACCAGCAATGGTTGAAAAATCAGTATGGGGCGGACGTTTCCTCACAAATGCCGATCTACTGAAATAAATTAAAATCACTGGGAGGTGAAATATATGTCGGAAGAAATTATCAAAAATATTCCTGGTAGCGCATTCCCCAACTCAGAGGGTATGTACGCTGCTGGTGGTATTGGTGGTGTAACGGATCCTGCTTTCGCTTACCTTGGTAACGAAGCTGGAACAACTAACGATGGACTGACAACTGGTCCAAACGCAGTTAATCCTTCTTACACCGAAAGCCCTCACTATCCAGGTGCTGGTATCCTGCGTCCTGAGCAAGCACGTCGTTTTATTGACTACATTTGGGATGCAACTACCCTCGCTAACGATGGTCGTCGCGTAACTATGCGTGCCAACACCATGGAACTTGAGAAGGTAAACGTTGGAGAACGTGTTGTTCGTGCTGCTAATCAGGGCGATCCATCCTTCACCAACGCAGGTGCAACCTTTACCAAGGTTGAACTTACAACAAAGAAGCTACGTCTTGACTGGGAAGTCTCAGCAGAAGCTCTCGAAGACAATATTGAAGGTGCAGCATTGGAGGACCACTTGGTCCGCCTTATGACTACTGCCTTCGGTAATGACATCGAGGACCTCGCCATTAATGGTGTAGGATCTGGTGGAGACGCTTTCCTTTCTATTATGGAAGGATTCATTTCCAAAACTCAAGGCGACGGTTTTGCTCACGAGGCGGTTGTCGCACAAGACGACGCTAACTGGACAGTACACGATATGCAGAAGCTGATTTTGGCCCTGCCACGTCGTTACCGTGCACTCCAGACAGGACTTAAGTTCTATGCTGGAACTGACACATTTGCTAACATTGTCAAGAACAACGGTACAGTCTTTGACTCTATCGGTTCTACTGAGGCAGCTCGTGGTAGCTACCTCGGTGGTGTAGACCAGACTGTTGGCGGAGCACGTCAGACTCGTGTGCTCGGTATCCCTGTCCTGGAAGTTCCTTACTACCCTGCGGATTACGTAGACCTTACGTTCCCACAGAACCGTATTTGGGGTTTCCAGCGTGATATCACAGTTAACCGTTTCTACGTTCCTAAAAAGGACACCATTGAGTACACAGTATTTGTACGCTTTGGTATCAACTGGGAAGAGCAGGACGCTATCGCTTACGCAACTAAGCCTGTAGCATCCTAATCGTAGGAATACCCAATTTGTTGGGGGTAGGGACATTTAGTCTCTGCCCCCTTCAATATTTATACTGTATAATTATCTAGAGAGATATAGGAGATATCATGCCAAATTCAGACAATTTGATTAAACCAACTCGATCCCCAAAAGAGGGACCAGGGATGGCACCAGTTGAAGGTGGAGTAATCGGTAGCACAAGAGTTACCAATGCAAAACCAAAACCACAAGTAACAGACCAAAGTACAAACAGCGATGCAGAAAAGGTTGCAGTCTATTCAAGTCGTAACGTATCTTGGGACGGTGTTGGCACGATTAGTCGTGGGTACAACATCATGACTCAGGCAAAAGCAAACAAGTGGTTGACAAGAGATCACACACGTTTAGCTACGCCAGAAGAAGTCGCTAAGGAGTATGAAGTTTAATGGAAATTTTGAGGATTCCGCCATATCCCATCACAACTGATTGGGACGTGCCAGAAGCAAATACAGAGTACGACATTTTTGTGGAGGACTTGGTGGATCACTCATTCGAGATTACATCTCAAACATCAAACGATGAAGCCATTATTCAATACGTCCTTCCACGTACAAAGGTGCAGTTTGATAGGGAATTCCTATTTCGCATCTTAGACAAGACAACGGGGGAAATTGTTGTCGATTCAAACCTTACCGTTTATCGACCATACATTGACCCTAACAAGCTAGCTACCACAGACGTAGAGCTTGAAAAATATAAAGAGCTAGAAATTGTTGCTCGTAAAATCATTGATGCATATGTAGGCGATGGGTTTTACAATCACAAACTAGTTATTCAGCAAGTAGGTCAGGGTACAGACTACTTCCCTATCTGGCACGAAGTCAGCAGGGTACTTAAAGTATATGAAAACGATATCCTTGTGTATGACGTAGATGATACAGAAACACAATGGGAGTATATCTACAAAGCAATGCTAGACAACTCAGCTATTTATCGTTACCCTGCACTTATTGGTGACAACCAGTTTGAGTTTAACAGGTTAGAGTATAACCCAACAAGGACACCAACCGCTATTGGTGACTTAGGTTTCTATGGTAGGTCTGGTCAAGGCGTAGCATTCCCTAAAGGTTATGACTACACTTTTGTTCTAGATGCAGGCTACAAATCTATTCCTCCAGAAATTGAGATTGCCACAAAGTATTTAATTAATGATATTGATTGCGGCAACAACAGCTACTGGAATAGATTTACAACGCAATATAAAACAGATCAGTTTGATATTAAGTTTGCACCAGAATTCTTTGGAGGTACTGGTAATTTGACAGTAGACAAGATCCTTGACAACTACAAGGCTGCTCAAATTAAACCAGGAATAATGTAATGATCCTTAACTGTGAATCCCCATCAATTATTTATCCAATGTATGCTGACGTATACTACCCAACTATTGAGCAGAGTCCCTATGGGAATGCTGTAAAAACTTGGGGTTTGGATAGAGTGGTTATTGGCAACTTCACACCTATTGGTGCTAAGTCAAAAGAAGAGTTAGTCCCCAATGTTAACATTACTCAAGACACCATCATCCTTGGTCGTGTAGCTAAAGATATTCGTATTGGACTAGAAGCTGGTCAAAACTCTTTGACTAATGTTTTAATTACTAATATTAGAGACAGGTTTGAGTCTGAGATTTATTTAGAAACATCTGGTCCCCGATCAGGAATGTCTACTCTTTTTGAGATTGCAACCCAAGAGCCGTTTATTAATCCATTTGGAGTGACAGAATATTACAAGTTGGTTTTGCGTAGATCTGAAAACCAGGGAGGTCTTAATGAGGGCATCAGTTGATAGCAAATTGTTTTTTAAACAAATGAACAATATTGTTGACTATGGTTTGGGCTTTATTGATGGCGTTCAATCTGGTAAGGGTGTTTTGCTAATGCAGCTTGGAGAAGACATTACAGAGCTAATCGGAGAATACATAGACTCTAACGCTAGGGCTAATCCTGGAGAGTTACACCACGTTTATGAGTGGTACCAAACAGGAAGTCCTTCTGGCAGACTGTTTGATGTAGATTACCGTGTTATTGGAAACGCTGGTCTATCTTTTGAGTCTACATTTAGGCAGTCAAGCACTGTCAAGAATGGGTCACGTGTACCTTTTTACAACAAGGCAAAAATTATGGAGCAGGGTATTCCAGTAACCATTCGTCCTAACAGTGCAGATGTTCTTGCTTTTGAAGATGGCGGAGAAACAGTGTTTACTAAAGGACCAGTTAGAATTGATCGACCAGGTGGGGATGTAGCTGGAGCATACGAAGCTACCTTTGAAGAGTTTTTTATTCGATACTTGTCACAGTCATTCTTGGATGTAACTGGTTTGGCAAGACTATTCAAAAACCCAATTACATTTAAAATGAATTTCGCAGCAGGTGCCAGAGGAGGAAGGCCAGTAGGAGTTAGAGCTGGTCAATCCTGGATGGCATCGAAGGGAGCAGTTATCTAATGCCAATCGCATATCCACCAGTTCTTATTAATGAGTACCTTGCAGCAAAGGTGCCAGAGAGTATTCCAAACCGTTTTACAGGGGCATTTAGGTTTTTCCCTACACTGCCAACAGACATTAACGCCTTGACTGAGGGCTTCCCAGAAGCCTCCACAGATGTTTTCGGGGTATACGACAGAATGTTCAAGCTACGTCGTAGACCATTTCCACACATTAAGTCAGAACAATTACTCTATTACTTTTATAAGATTAACAGCGACCCAGAAGGTTTGATTGAAACCTCTCAGGTTATTCAAGATCTTCTTGATCGTGGAGACGAGTCTGCACAGGAAATCAACGAATGGGTTTCTAATCATCCTAACTTTGATGGTCAATACATAACCTTTGGCACAGGCTCTTTGGCAAGATCTTTTAAGCCAGTTTTCTTTCATGAGTTAAAAATTTATCAGCTTGAAGAAACCAGAGACATCATTGATTTTGGTACCGCTAGGACTTATGCAGGTAACAAAATTATTATTGACTATACTTATCACATTCCTCAAGACTATAACAGCGAAAGTTAATAAAAGGCCACTATAATTAGATTGAGGAAACACGCCCACTATTCCATATAAGAAAAAGAGGTGAAAAATTATGGCATATACTCGTGGTACAAGTGCTAACATTATTGTTGGTGCAGCCGCACTCTTTACCTTCGAAGCAGGTGAAATGACCGATGCCGATCTGCCAACAGCCGTTGAAGGACAGGGTTACAAAGAAACCCTTTCTGGCGATGCAGATTTCCGTAACGTAGGTTACACAAGCAACGGTCTTGAACTCCAGTTCCAACCAGACTTCGGTGAGGTGAGCGTTGACCAGGTTCTCGATGTTGCTAAGCTTTATAAGCAAGGTATGCAGGTTAACCTGAACACAGCATTTGCAGAAGCTACTATGGAGAATCTTCTTGTAGCTATTGCACGACCAGCTTCAGACGCAACAGTTCCTACTACAGGAGCTTTTGCAGGCGAGGATGTACTAAATCTTTCAGCAGGTGAACTCGGTGAGTGTCCTGTTGAACGTGGT
>ERZ869921.1073-NODE-1073-length-12648-cov-4.136266_pt1 | contig 12648 bp, 27 predicted proteins | sample MGYA00579310_ERZ869921 | MGnify/ENA primary metagenome ERZ869921 (study PRJEB32216, sample SAMN09231816) | wastewater metagenome | place: USA: Maryland | collected 2016-06-21 | study: EMG produced TPA metagenomics assembly of the PRJNA472060 data set (Reclaimed...
AAGGGCAGAGCCCCCTGCGACAAGCCAAATCAAAGCGAGGACCCGTACGTTTTGCTCTGTGTAAACCAATGTTGCACAGTGCATATTGTCCGCGTAGCGCATCACCTGCATCAAACGCAAACACCCAGCCGCAAGGCTAGGTGTCAGGTGGTGAGGGTCACGCGTGCACGCCCCTTCGTTTAGTCCTCACCGCAGGCTCCGGGGCCTCTTGTGGCTCGCGCCCTGAGAGTTCCCGCCCCCGGAGTTTTACCGGGGCTTCCTCTCGCGAACATCTGACGCGAGGCAGGTCTCTACTCTTAACGAAAAACCCCGCGGTTAGGCGGGGCATTCGCACAACTTTGTACACCACGGATTAGAGCGGGACGCCTGTTGCCGGCACTGGAGGTTCGCGGTTGCTTTAGGCAACTAACTGTCCCGAAAGGACACGCAAACCATTAAGCTGGCAATCAGGGACTCGAACCCCGGACACGGTGGTTAACAGCCACCTGCTCTACCGGCTGAGCTAATCGCCAATATGGTGCACGGTCTTGGTATTGATCCAAGCGGGGCGCTATGCCGTCGGGGTTACAGTCCGATCCGCCTCCATAACGGTCTACCCGTGCAAAAGAGCATCGCACACTTAACGCTCAAGGCGTGGGCCGATGAAGGCATCGCGTGCGACCTCGGCAACCTATCCCCCACACCCCCCCAAACACAACCCCATCTTGACTATCCCCATCCACCCCGTACCCCCGACGCAGTACGGGCGAATGGTTACCGGGTCGGGTGCGGCTAAATAAATTAATTACCAGACGATGCAGCCGGCGGATTGGCGCCGTGAACGCCGGTCAGTTCAAACCTAAGACGCTCAACGTTACCAACCTGATCCATAAGCGTTGCCCACGATCCCTTGGCCTTATTCGTCTTGGCCCTGTCCTTGCGCTCAACATCAATCGTAATCAAAAGCTGATTCATGGCGTCAATCTTCTCATTGTTCGCCTTGTCCTGAGCGGTCAGATTGGGCCCCGTCTTCTTCGGAATAGGCTTGCGGTCAAGTGCATCTAACCATTTATAAGCCAGTTCGATGCGTTGGTCATTGCGGGCATGGTCCTCCTTCTGCCATTCGGCAATAGTAGCAGCCGCCATATTGTCGGCGGCGTAGATAGCGAAGGAGAGAAGTAGAAGGGCGACGGTCTTCATGTTGTAATCTTACCATGTAGTTCGTGCCAAATCTAGCGCATATCGGGTGTGGGTTGCGCATATTCTGCCGGTGTGACCCGTCCCATCCTCTCAATCTCCGCAGCCAGCTCGTCGGCGTCCTTCTCGTGTGCATCTGCCCAATGGTCGAGCATCGACGCGTCGTAATCTTGGCCGTCCTCCTGTTCGATTTGAGATCCGATACGGTAGTCTCGTGCCTTCGCTCGGAATCGCTCCACCATCGCCCTGAGCCCGTCCAGCGAGGGGGCGGCGCGACGGTTCCATGCAACCGTTAGCTCCTCTCTCGTTCGGTCGATGTGCCAAACAGTTCCAAGTTTTGTTCCCGTCCAAGTACTGCCAGGGCGCTCGGGAATCGACATGCGGCATTTGGGGCACTCAAGCCACATGCGACAATCCTGCTCGCAGTTGGTTAACATTTTGATGTGGATGTCGGTACAGCCACACAACGCACACGGCTTCAGCTCCCCGCTCATGGCCGGGCTCCTTTCGTTTGCTCAATGGCATCAATCAGCTTCGCGTATTGCGGGAATCGCTCGGCGCAGCGGCGCGGGCCGTTGAAATGCAGCTCCAGGCTAGCAGGCTCGTCCATGCAGGCTTTGCCGACCGCGATCTCCGCCGCGAGGCGGGCATGCGCCTTGCGGATACGGGCGATGGCGTCTTCGATGTCGTCGCTCATTTCCGTTCCCCCGTGGCGTCGGTGGGCTTGCTCATCGCCCGGCACCGATCTAGCGCGCGATCCCATGTGGCATGCGCCTTCGTAGCGCTGGCGTGCGCCTCTTCGGCCCGCTGCCTAATGCCCTGAGTCAGAACCATGTGCTCCCATGCCGCGCTCGTGGTTTCCTCCATCGATTTCGTCAATCGCTGGATGGTAGATGCGGCCCGTACGCACGTCGCGTCCTTTGGCAGGTCTGCCAACTCGCAACAGAAGAGGTCCGCCTTGTTTGATCCGCGGTAGTAGGCGAAGAACCGAATTTCCTCACTCACTTCCCCACCCCCACCCCATCCCCACCCCGCGCGGTGTCGGTGGGCTTGCGAATCTCCTCAAACTCTTTCGGCGTGTTCCCGGTCAGCCCGTGAACGAGCTTAACCTTATCGAAGCGACGATCAAAATTTCCAAAATCTCTAACGCTGCTGTGGTATTCGTGGGTGCGCATACATGCTGGGCAGGTTATTTCCCCGTCCCACTCCGCAGGTTTCTTGCGCGGAGGGTCCTTGTACCGCTTCCCGCCGCACAGCTTCCCGCAAATATTTAGACGCGCGCCGACCGATATGGGCCCGCCGCAGTGGCCGCGCTCGTGCAATTCTTCAATGCCGTACCTCGCGCAATCGGCCATGGTATCGTCGGAGTCCAGGATCCACGTGAGGTCAGACCCGGCAATTTTCACGTAAGCCGACCATTGGCAGCACTCATCGCCACCCAGGTTAAATGCCGGCTGATAGACGATGTCGGAGGCCTTGCAGATGAATCCCACTTCGCGGATTCTTTCGGCCAGCTTCTCGCGTAATTTACTCACTTCCCCACCCCCATCCCATCCCCACCCCGCTCGGCGTCGGTGCTCTTGGCCGATGCACGCAGGTGTCGCGAGCGCAGGAAAGCGCAGTAGTCGGCGTCGGCGCGGCTGACCTCTCGGGCACCGGCGGCAACGGCCTTATCCCGGTGGGTCTGGTGTAGGTCGTAATGAATGAATCCCGGCAGGTCATGGCGCCATGAGCGCTTTAAGCCGATGGATATGGCGAATGCGTCCAGCGCCGCGATGTCGTAGTCTAAATGGAACAGGTGAGATGCGGTTGGCCACTTCCAACGCGGGCCGCGAATCACGCTCATTTGTACGTCCACGCATATGCGGCTCATTTCCCCACCTCCCCCATCCCGTCCCCGCGCTGCTGCTCGGCGGTGAGGAAAGCCTCGGCCTCGTTCGTCGCCGCAATGAACGCGTCGAAGCTATCCTTTCCGGCGAACTGCGTGCCGACACGGCGCAGCAGCCCCTTCGCCATCTCCAGCCGCTGCTTCGCCTCCCCCACCGCAGCAATCGCGGTGTCGCGTTCGGCGACCAGCACGGCGTTCTCCCTCGTCAGCCCTTCACGGATGGCGATGCACAGCGAGTGCCGGTGCTGGGAGTCCAGTCGGTCCGCCTTCTCCGTGTCGAGCTGCTTGCGGAGGTCTTTCCCTTCGTCGGCCAGCTTGGCTAGCTCTTTATTCGAATTCGCAAGCTGCCGCTTCGGGTCATCGCGTTCGGCCATAACCTTGTCGCGGTCACCACCAGTAACCTCTAGCGCCTCTATTAGATATTTGTTTTTATTAAAGAGAGCTGATTGAGTGTCTGCGAGCTGACTCTTCAGATTGTCGCATTCGTTAAAGATTCGTGCTTTTAATCCAAATATCGCAACGCCCAACAGGTCATCGGGATGTACCTCGGCAAGCCCAACACGTGTCACCGAGGTGTGCTTGAGCATTGCATTGTGCCACTGCTGTACGGTCTTTTCTGATTCTTCCAGCTTCTGCCGCAGCCCGGCGATTTCACCAGGAAGTTGGCATAAAAATTCGTTAGATACATCACTCGTGGCGATTCCGCCGGCAGCCTTAACCGAAGCGATGAGAGCTGACCGGAGCGCAACGGCTTCTTCGCGGTGTTTCTCTGATTGGGCATACAACGCGTCGAACGCGGCCACGGATTTATCGCCATCGAGAGCGCGCTGATTCCTGTTGGACACCTCTTGCCGGAGTGTGGTGATTTCGGCCTCCATCGCTAGCGCATGGGCGGAAACGTCGCGGATCTCAAGCACATGCGGGCCGACAGATGCACACCCCATTGCGTCGCAGTTATGATCGTCGCCCTCGACTGGATCGCCGTAGCGGACCAGTTGCTCACCCTCGTGCTTCCAGGTCTCATCCCCCTGCCCGGCCGCGGCGAAGGCTGCTTCCAGGGCGGCACGCATCATCGTTTCAACAGCGCGGCGACCTTCCCCGCCCAGCAGCGACCATGAAGTGGGGTCGTATGCCGCAGCGCAGGCTCTGCTGACCATCTCCTCCGTCACCGCCCGCCCCGCAGGCGCTGGCGTGGCGTCGAATTCGGCGAGGAGCTTAGTGAGGTCCTCCTTGCAGGCCTGCACGCCATGTGAGAATTGCCCGACCATAAGTGAGTCCTGTAAGTCGTCCCAGTCTTTAATTAGACCAGCCAGCTTTTTCGCGATGTCGTTCATTTGATTTCCTTAGTTTTGTCTCGCATGATTTCGGTGATGATTAGTTTAGCCGCGGTTACGACCGCTTGGCGGTGATGGGGTCTTGGGTCGACCATGTAGGCCACTAGGGCGGCATCGACTTCCATGTGGGCGTCGAGTGCCGCGTCGAAGTGGGGGCGTGGGGGGGGCCGGTCATGCATCCTCCATCCATACCTGGCACTCCCTGCGATACTGCGGATAGAGCCGGCAGATGATCCCGACCAAGAAGTTGAAGCGCCGCCGCGATTCGTCATTCACGGCACGGTCGTGCAGTGGGTCCATCTTGGCCTGGATGCGCTGGAAGATCGAACGATAGCGAAGGATAGCCTGTTCGTTGGCTGCCTGTGTCGTCAGTGACGAGGAGGTGATGAGCGGGTCGGTCATTTCTTATCCTTCAGCGCCTGGAGCACTTTGGAGGGGTAGGGGGGAGCGCCGTTGTAGACGAGCTGACGGGCGGTGTGGATGACGTTGTTGAACCCATGGTTCGCTACCAAGGTTTGGATGATCACGATGTCGCGTCGCCAGGCGTCACCGCTGCCGGGGCTGATATGGACGTTTTGAGCGATCATCGCCCTTTCCCCTTCACGGAGGTCCATCCACCAGGAATCAGGGCCGCCAATCGGCTTCCTGGCCCCGTTCCTGGGCACGGGCTCGACAGGGAGGGCAGGGACAGGGCAGGGCGGGGGATTGGGTGAAGAAAAAGACGAACCATTCGTGGAGGTGTCGGATGGCGTCTCCGGGCTGTTCCCTTCCTCTTCCTTTCCTATTCCCCTTCCCTTCCCTTTCCCTTCCGTTTCGGCAGAATCTAACCGGGTGGTTATCCCATCAGAAACCACCTGGTTATTTTTGGGTTTCACTGGACGGCCACCGAGAGTGCCGTTCTTGCGATTCCTACGGACCTCCTCTTCCTTCTCGGACGGGTAGAAGTGAACGACCAAAGTGTCTCCCTCCCAATGCCACAGAGCACACTTCCGTCGCGACTCCTTCATCGTCACGCGGAAAACCTGCTGCCAGCGACGGTCGCCCCACTCGGGATCGGTGGCGATCCTGCCCCCGTTCTCTTGGCCGATGCAGTAGCGAGAGAGCTTGAGCCACGTTGCCTGGTCAACAGGCTCGCAGCCAAGAAAATCCTCGCTGTCCATCGTGCTGGTGTGGATGTTGAGCCAGTCCATGGGTCAGGTGTCCGATTTCATAAAGACGATCCAATGCGACTTCGCGGTCTTGCCACACCGGTTGCCAAACAGCGGCTTAACGTCGGTCAGTTCCAGGATGGCGGAGACGGGGATGCTTTCTTCATTCCACTTAAAGATCAGCGTGCCGTTAGGCTTGAGCACCCGGAAGCACTCCGCAAATCCCCTGCGGATATCGTCGCGCCAACTCTCTGTAAGGCTGCCGTATTTCTTGGCCAGCCAGCCAGTGGAGCCATTGCCGATCAGGTGCGGCGGGTCGAACACCACGAGGTGAAAGGTGTCGTCCGGGAAGTCCATGCGGGTGAAGTCCCCGACCACATCCGGCGCGATGACCAGCTCGCGGCTACCGCCCTTACTTGAAGAATCCTTAAGCACATGGACCTCTTGGCGCCGGTCCTGGAAGATGGCGGCCGGGTTTGAGCGATCGAACCAGAACATGCGCGATCCACAGCAGGCATCTAGAATCGGCCTTCCCATTTACTCACCCCTACCCATCCGCCACCCCACCACCGCCGCATAACACAGCACCGCGGTCGAGCCGTAGAGGACGAGGGCTAGGGGGCAGAGGAAGATCATTCGGGGACCTCGATAACTCGCTGTTTGTGTAGCTTGATGAGGTTCGCCGCCATCTCTGCGTCAGTGCAGCAATTGAAGCCAAAGCAATTGCGCCAAAACGGCCAAAGCTTGGTCTTGTATTGGGCCCTGTATGGGCGCTGGTCATGAACCCCAATGCATACGATTCTGTATTTCATTCAGGGACCTCGATGATGCGCACACGGGTTAAGGTCCTTTCAATTGGAAGCAGGTATTCCAGTTCACGCCCATACTGGCGCATTACTTTGCAATTTCCGGCCTCCCCTTCCCACAAAACCATCTCCCCCTTCGCCACAACCGGCACCGGCTCACATCCAACCTTCGCCCCGCCAAAGATTACCGAATAGCCGGGGGCGGATTGGGGATTGGGGATGTGTTCGCGCTTGAGGTCACATGAATGATTATTGCCCGGGGAGACATGCCCGTACTTCCCATAAAACATATGGCCATCGGTCCAGCAAAGAACAAGGCCGCCAGCCGGCTTCATCGGCCCGCGGACCTCGCCATTTTCACGCTCGTAAAACTTCCCCTCTTCAATCTGCATGTTATTTCTCCGCCTTCGACGCGGGGAGCGGCGGGAGCAGGACGGCAGTTATCGGAGCACTGGATGTTCCAGGAGCGATCAGCAACACACGCTCCCCTGTCTCCAGGGTAACGACGCGAATTGCCGCATCCGGAAACCCGATTGCCGCTCCTGTTGGGAACATCGCAACGGAGATGGGGCCGAGGGAGACGCCGGGCGAAGGGCTATCTACACCTGAATAGGAGCCGCACGACGACAACGCCAGCGCGGCAGCAAGCAGGAGGAGGGCGGTGATGTTGGGGCGCATGGTTATTTTTCTTCTTCGGTGACGTGGATCACAAAGGGGGTACGAACCTCATTCCGCGGCGAATGCTTATGGCAGTGCCATTTATATCCGTCCGTGGTCGGCGTTCCGTTGCTGCCCTCTTCGCGACATCCAGGCGCGTAGCATGCCGTGGTGATTGTGTTGCTCAGAGTGCGGCACTCCGGGCAGGCAGTCAGTTCCTCGCCGGGGTTGAAGGGATCGGGCGCTCGCAATAGCTCGGATTCCAGGCCGCCCCAACTGCAGTGACGTTCCTGGCACATCAATTTCTGATCGGCGTCCATGGTTATTTCTCCGTGTCGGTAGATGTATTCATTGAATTAAGCAGCTCGCGCACCGTCGTAATCAACAGCCCGGACTTGATGTCTGCCGGAACGAATCGAAGGACGCGATAGCCAAGGATCGCAGCGTTATTCGTCTTCTCCTGGTCCTTGATAAACCCCATGCCGTTGGTGTGCCGGCCGCCTGTCCAAACTCCGCCGTCAATTTCAATCAGCACCTTGTCCGACGGCAGGCAGAAATCCGCACGCCATTTCCGGACGGGGTGGAATCGGTACTCGGCAACGGCGTCTGGACGCAGCGTCTTGAGCATGGGGAGGACGGTGCGGTAGCGTTCGATCATGGCACAGGCCCGTCCCAGGAGTTGGCCACCACCGCGAACAACGCCGCCAACTCCGCCGGAACCTCAACCGTCGTGAAACGGAATCCGCACGCATCGCAGACACGACGGCGCCGGACGGTCGTGCCATCGGAGGATGGGCGCGAGTCGATGACAGAGGTTGTGGACTTGCAGTCTTGACAGATGCAGCCGCTCATCGGCTCACCTCCACATCCGCATCAGGATTGGCGATACATGCCTCCAAGTACTTCTCCACGAACGGGACGAAGTGCTCGTACATGCCCCAGCCGTTCGGTGAGTTAAACTTCTTGAACCGCTCCGGCTCGCCCTTGAGCTGGGACAGACCGCATTGCAGGTCGTGGATCAGATTGCGCGCCTTGGTCCAGCCCTGTTCGTCGGGGCGCCAGAGCGCTTCGTAGATACCCGCCTCCTTGGCCATCCTGCCGAGGTTGTGGGTTATGTTGGCCCAGTAGACTTCCTCTCGGACCTGCTTCGTGTGCTCATTGTCACAGCACGGACAGCGGCACTTTTCAGACGTAGACGGGCCGCGGAGATATACGTCTAGGCTCACAGCTTCTTCGCTCCGATGGCTGGGGTGGTGGTGCAGAGGAGACGAAGTCCCTCCTCGGTCTCCTTCCTGCGATTCCGTAATTCCCAATTCAGTAGCGTAGAGGGGTGTGGATCGCCTTCATCATCAACCGCGCGCACAAGAGCGCCGCACTGCTGGCAGCCCTTGAGTCGATCGCGATCGGACAGCTTATGCTCGCAGGCAGCGCAGAAGATGGATGGCGCCTGCTCCTCATCCTCGCCCTCGTCCTGATCCCACGTGCCATAAGCCAGTCGATCGCGCATGTCACTGAGGCGAGCGGCGCGAAGCCAGGGAGTGCATTCGTCTAGATTCATGGCCTGATTCCCTTAATCGGTCGGTCGTACGTTGGATCCCACTGCCGAATCGCCGCCCGGCTCCGGCGCTTGGCATCACGGAAGTAGCGGCGGCGGGCGGCGGGGGTGCGTTTGTGGATGGGCTTCACTTCGTCACCCCTTCCCGCCGCATCTCCTCGACGCGGAGGCGCTCGTCGGCGCCGGTGATTTTGCGGAAGCGGAATCCCCAAAACCCATATTCAAGTCCGTATCGGTGCGACATCTCGCATGTAATTTCGTCAACATACCACGCTTCTTGCAGCATGACCGGACATACGTGAGACCCGCGGATCCGATATCGCCGACCTTCAACTAGATCGCCATTGGTTATGCGATCTCGGCCGTCAATTTTCGCATCCACGCACACCACGACATCGCCAACTTCAAAGGTCATGGTACTTCTCCGAGAGCGAGCTTCCCCGCCATCGACAAAACCAACTTCTCCGCCTTGCATCCGGAACGCGTCTTGCCGCTCCCGCAGACCTCGATCATCTGCGAGTAGCGACGATCACGGCCGAACAGTTCGCGGATGCGCCACCGGAGCGAGTCGCCGTTGATGCCGGTGGCATCTTCCAACTCCTGGCGGATCAGGCCGCTCGGATGCAACCAGAGTGCGGATAGGATTTGATGGCGCTGGATGGCCTTGTCGGTTTCGGACAGGGCGGATTCAGCATTCCTGGAATTGGGGTGTATGGCGTTGGGTTGGACGTGGGGGGCGGTGGCGATGGTCATTTGTGCGACCTCTTCGACGGCTTCTTGGCTGCCTTCTTAGACGCGGCCCTGCGCTTCGGTTTGGGCGCCACCGCAGCCAGCGGCTTGGCCTTCTCAGCCTCCGCCCGCGCCAAGTCCTCCTCCGTGTCGTTCTTGACCGACAGGAGCATTAGCGCGGTATCCAGCGCCAGGGTCCGCGTGCGGCGCAGCGTCGCTTCATTGCGGCCGATCCAGGCGCGCAGTTCGTCCGGCGTGCCGTTGAAGCAGCCGCAGAAGATGCGCGTGGTCTTCTCGGCCTGAACGGCAATTAGCGTGCGACCACAAGCGCCGTGACCGGTGAACTGGATTGAGGCGACGGAGAGAATCTTGCCGTCGTCGCCCAGGTACGCGCCGCCCAGGTACGCGCCGCCCAGGTTCGCGCCGCCCAGGTTCGCGTCGCGCAGGTACGCGCCGCCCAGGTTCGCGCCGCCCAGGTTCGCGCCGGCGGCGACCGCCTCGACCAAGGTCTCGGCGATTGTCTCGGCGGTCTTCGACGTGTAGATGATGGAGTTATTGTAGCGGTTCCGGATTTCGTTCGGGAGCGCGTTGCTGGTCTCGGTCATGGTGCTTCCTAATCGGGGTTGTTCAGAGGTTGCGACGGACGCGCAGCAGCACGCCGCTCGCGATGAAGGCACCGGCAGCGATGAGCGCGGCGTCGAGGTAGTGGGTCAGGCAGAACAGCGCGGTGATGACGAGCCCGACGGCCACGCATGCGCCGGCGAGGTTCAGCAGGACCCGGCGCGCGAAGTTGAACTCGCACTGCTCGGTGTCGGTCGGCGCGTCGTGTTCGTTGAGCACCACGTCCACCGGAGCGGCCGGCGTCTCGTTGGGATCCACGACCAGGCCGCGGGCCTCGTGGTGCGCCTGGTCGATCAGCTCCTGCGTGGCGGCATAGGCGCGCTTGGTCTGCCGGCGGGTCGTGGCGAGCTGGGCGGCGTGCGCGGCTTCCATGCGGCCGGGCGTGGCTTCCAGGGGGCGGAGCTCGGAGGTCATGACCGGCTCCCCATCGCCGCGATGCGCACATCCGCCGCATCGTGGCCATCCTCGTCGCACGCGGACAGCTGACCGCGCAGGACCTCCATGGCCTCTTCAAGCTGATCGAGCTGGCGCTTCATCTCCGCGCGCTTCTCCGTGCTGACCTGCGCGCCCAGCTTCCCGGCGCGCTTGCGGGCCACGATCACGGCCGCGGTGGACTCGGTGATGTAGCGCGTCGCGCCCAGCACGTTGCCTGCCGAGCCGTAGATCCCGACCTCGCCGCGGATCACGGCCAGCGCGGGGAACATCACGTCGTCCGCCTCGGCGCGCTGGATCACGGCATCGGGCACCGGCCGCGTGGCGTGGCGGGCGGCGACCGCGGCCAGCTCGGACCGGCGGAGTTGGATGGGGGAGAGGGGGGCGTTCATGTGGACACCTTTTTGTGTACAGGCACCACCATGTACACAAAAAAATGTCCGTCAATAGAAATTAATACAAAATTGTGTACGAGGTGCTAGTGTGTGGACGTGTCACCGGTTACGGACTTCAAGTTGCAGTTCCGTCAGTCGCTCGAAAATTCGGGCCTCTCCCACCGTGATTTCGCGAAAAAGTGCGGTTTTTCCCACTCTCTCGTGCGCAACATGCTGCTCGGGATCAGCAACCCGAATCTCAAGCGTCTGCAGAAAATGGCCAAGGTCCTGGGGCTGGAGGGCGTTGAGCGGGATGCATTCCTGGGGTCTGCCCAGCTGGCCAACTCCCCTGATGAGGTGGTCGACCGGCTGGCCTACCTGGAGAAGTACGCCAGCAACCGGGCGGCGGCCGAGCGCCGGGCCTACTTCATGGCCTCGGCGCTCATCAGGCACTTCATCCCGAAGCCAAGAGCGGCTGAGTTCCTGGAACGGTGGGATCAGTGGCCCGAAGACGAGCAAGGTGCGCAAGATGCGCTTCGTACTCTGCTCGGCACGTCGGAGAAGTAGCCGCCATGCGCCGCAGATGCTCGGTCGCCGCGTCTTCCATGCGCGTCAGGATGTTGCCGCTGCTCTCCGCGGCTAAGGTCTCGGTCAGGGTTGTGGTGACCGGCAGTTCACTCCGAATTTCGTGCATCCGGATGGCGCTGATGCGCTTGCCCATAGGTGGGTCAGTATGAACAAAATCACTGCAAAATGCAAAGGTTTATTGCAACATTTTGTGCTGATCGTTGTTGTGACGTTCATCTCAATTTACTAACCAACTCCTTCGTGGAGGAATGCGTGACAAATCGAACAGCGGCCGTCCTGAGATGGGCATCGTTACCGTTTGCCGTGGTCGCCGGCTCGATCGCTGGTGCATTTTTGGCCGGCTTATTTATCTCATTGGGGATGAGTAGGGGGCCCGATGCATCAGATGATGGAATGGTGAATTTTTATATCAGGCCGTTCCTTCAATTCTGCGTCACGGGCTGGCTCTGGGTAGCTATCGCCATGCGAGTTGCGCCGAGCGGGAAATCGACCGCAGCGATCACGGCAATATCCGTTTTATATATTTTAATCCTAGCGGGATCTATTGGATTTTGGATGAAGAATTCCGCGCATCCGGCTGCATGCCTTAACTTGACGGTGGGAGCGATCGGGGCAGGCCTCGCCGCGCTGCTCGCCTTTACCGAAGCGCGCAGGAAGGGAGAGCTGGGATAGCATGGCCTCGGTCCACAAGCACGGGAACGGTTGGCGCGTCCACTACGTCAAGAACGGCGCGAAGGCGAAGTCGATCACCTTCCCGACCCCGGAGGCTGCGGAGCTGTGGATGGTCGAGCAGCTGCCGGCGGAGGTCGAGCGGCGGATCCTGGGCGTCATCGAGCTGTGGTGCGCTGAGTCTCCTACGCCCTACCGTAACGAGGCCGCCGAGCGTGCCGCTGCCGCGGTGGTCAAGCGCGGATGGGGCAACATCGACCGGCTGACGCTCGCCGACCTGCGCGCGTGGGTATCGAAGGATCCGGCCTGGCGGATGCCCTGTCAGTACCTGCTGACGGTCCTCCGGTGGGCGGCCAAGGTTCACCACATGCCCGTGCGCGAAGAAGTTCTCACCTTCAGTCCGGAGCCGGCCTCGCGCATCGCCAAGCCCCCGCTGCTCACCGACCGCCAGGCCGACCTGATCCGCGACTGCGCGACAACCTACGGCGACCGGGCCTTCAGCGTGATCGACTACCTGTCGACCTATGGGCCACGGCCAATCACCGCGTGCCGACTCCGAGAGCCAGCCCTGGACCTCGAGCACGGCGAGTTGGAGCTGGGCATGCTGAAGAAGCCGAAGAAGGGGGAGGCGTTGCAGGGCCGTCGCCGCGGAGAGAAACACTCGGGCAGCT